>VFSW01006398.1_pt1 | contig 17338 bp, 14 predicted proteins | sample 5358111 | NCBI WGS metagenome assembly VFSW01 (sample SAMN11554181, study PRJNA540505) | mine drainage metagenome | isolation source: sediment from site ElyBrook_90M | place: USA: Ely Copper Mine, Vershire, VT | collected 2017
GAAGGCGGCGGTCGAGACGACCGCGCTCCCCATTTTCAACTGCATGGATACGGCTAAAGCGTCATGGCGCGATAATTCCGCGGTAGAATTGGGTTTGGGCGCCGGCGGAAACTTGGAAAATAGTGTTTTGATTCGTCAGCGCGCTGGTGCTGATGGTGGTCCAATGGAGCAAATCCCCGGAGGATTGCAATGCGACGTTCTGGCCGATTTCTCCGCTCACCGTATTCTCGCCCGCATTAACCTTTGGACCTTTCCGTTGCCCGGCCTTGCCCAACGCCCAGAGGACATCGAGCCAAACCTTGATTATGAGTTGGAACAGCTCACCAAACGCACCGGTCAGCGTGCCACGATGAGCAAAGAAGTTCGGGAGAAATTTCTATCGTTCGCCCGCTCACCCTCGTCCACGTGGGCGGCGAACTTCCGCGATCTCAACGCCTGTCTCACTCGCATGGCGACCCTTTCCGCCGGAGGTCGAATAACCATGGAAGTGCTGGCGGCGGAGTTGGAGCGGCTACGGCAGGCTTGGTCGCCGCCAGCGGACCACGACAACGACACCGTTCTTTTAGAAATCCTCGGATCAGACGCACTCGAAAAGATTGATCTCTTTGATCGCGCCCAATTGGGATTCGTCCTTCAGGTCTGCCGCCAGTCACCAACCCTTTCAGAAGCCGGTCGAAAACTTTACGGTGTGACTCGCGAGAAGCGCAAAACCCAAAATGACGCCGATCGCCTTCGGAAATACCTCGCTCGATTCGACTTGAGTTGGGATACCTGTCGTCCGTCACTTATCTGACTCATCCGTATCCAAGCCGTAAGCACGGGAGCCAACCACGCACCGATAGACAATGAGATTTTCCAAATCAAAATCGATCGCCTTATTCTCCGCTCCTGGCAGTCGATCCTTGAAATGTTTCAGAACATCAAACTGCTGCCGCGTGAGCGAAGCCTCAAATCCATCCGGAAATCGGACAAGAAAATGGCGTTCCTCGTTGGAAGCTGGCGTCCGGGTGACGACGCCAACGGCACCTCTTGGATGAATGAGCGAATCGCCGGTCCCGCGAACCCCAATGAGGGCCACGACCTGGGTCCCAGCAGAAATATTGTCAGCTTGGTGCGACATCTCTCCCGCAGGATAGCGGCCAATGCCATGGAAAATCGAGCCTTCAAGCACGCTCGGGACATTGAATTAGGCACGGGCAGAGACAGAGATGGGAGGGAGGTCAGCTTTGCTGTCGGCTCCCAAATCCACGGCAAGCGTCAGGCTTTGTGCCGCCGGGTGGGCCAGGGGGTGGCGATCATCATCCGGTTCTTTCATCCCTGCTTATCCGCGTATTTTCGCTCTAAATATGATCCTTGGCGAATCGGCAATTCTAAGTCTCCGCGCTTAAATATCGGTAATTTGTGCTTAAATCCAACAGAAACTCCCGGCGGCAAACTAAGAAATGGTATGATCTTGTCCGTATGGCGCACAACCGCCTCATAAATCGAGACGCGCAGCAATGCTTCGGCTTTCGTGTGATCGTGGCTCCCGCTATCGCAGCCAAAAAACCATCCTGAGTCCCGGTCTTTCGGAACAAGCCTATCCATTATAAAGCCCGGCGTTGATCCAAACTTGGTGCAGATGATTGCACTGTCGCGAAGCGAGGGCGTTAAGATCTGGTCTGGCAAGCCCAGACTTTCATTGACGCTTTTCTGCAAAAGCACATGGAGGAGAGTGTTGGTGACACTGTCGACAAATCTTATGGGCATGCTTTTAAAGTCTGGCTCAACTAGTGAAAGCGTCCCGTCAGTTCGCTGTTGGACCTTGAGCATCGACCAGCCGAGTTGCACAGTTTGTTCAGGGAGAAAGCGCCGGCCCTTCGCGACTTCGCTTTCAATCCATTGAAGAAAGCACTTCAGATTTGAATCGAGAAATTCCGCGTCACAAATCACGGACACTTCAGGGTGTCCGTGCTCTTTGCAGCGTTGAGTGCAGGTTCGCATGCGCGGGCTTTTCGATTTCTCGCCAAGCCGTTCAAGAATAGACCGCCGCCTGTGGCAATCAAGGCAGTAGCCTACGAAAGCCGTGGGAAAGAACGACAGCAAGAAACAAGATGTTTCGTGGGATTTGTCCCGGCCAAAAGCATCGAACGGTCCCAAGGGGAGATGCCGATTGAGTCTGCTCAGCCAAACGTGTGCCCAACCGTCGCACGTAATTACGCGAATGGGGCCAGTCCCAAATACAGCCTCTCCACTCCTCCGGTATCTGGTGCACCCCTTCCGTGCATCCACACAAGGCACCCACAATCGCTCCCACCGTATCGGTATCGCCACCGCAAGCGATCGCTTCGCTCAAGGCCGGGCGAAATTCGGCGTTGTGACGCAGCCATGCGTAAATCGCGATGGGAACAACATGGAGGGCGTAGCCGGTGACACCCTTTCCCAGACCAACGGCGCTGGCATATTCAGTGAGCGAAGCACCTGTTTGCAGCGATGCTTGCATCTGGGAAATCCTCTCCTGCCATTCTTTTTCGTGCGACAGACTTCGGATGACGGGGAGCACTTCCTCCGAATTTGGTGGCAGCTTGCTGTGCATGGCAACTGCGGCGCATTCCGCAACGGCGAGCGCGCCTGTTTCCGCCTGCCAGCTTCGGTGAGTAAGACGCGATGATGCCACTACAAATTCGCGTCGCTTTTTTATATCGTCGGCAAAAAAGGCTCCGATGACTGCGCTCCGCATGGCGGGACCACTTCCGCCGGATACGACGCCAGCTTTGTTGGCGGGAAAACCGATCCAAAGACGAAGACAAGCTCTGGCGGTAGCAAAGCCAACTCCGGCGGGCAATCCCAGTAACCACCAACGCAGCTTCCAGGCGAGCGCGCGTTGGAATCTGGCTGGATCGTCAGGATGGCTCAACAACGCCTGTGCGACCATCAGTGTGTGCTCCGTATCGTCGCTGACCATTCCATGACCGAAAAGAAAACTCATTTGCAATGGCCCTGACCAACGCCGGCGAATTCTTTCTGGCGACAAATTCTCCATCGGCAATCCCAGCGCGTCGCCAACTGCGGTTCCAATCAACGTCCCGATCAGGCGCTCACGCAACCGGTCGGTGGGACGAGCAGTATTCACGCACCGGGTTTTCCTTTCATGTTGGTGCTCACGCACAATTCTGCGAACTTGTCCAACAATTCGCCAACGGGTTCCTGGCGTGGCAGTTGTTTTTTCCAATCATCAGGGATCGATTGGACACCGTAAGTCACCCCGGCTAATCCTCCTGCCACGCATCCTGTCGTGTCGGTGTCGCCACCGAGATTTACCGCCTTCAGAACACATTCCCGATAGCTGCTTGTGGTTAAGAGGCACCAAAGGCTTGCGTGGAGCGTATGGAGCACATAACCCGTTGAGACGATGTCGCCCTCAGTCGACATCAAGAAATCATCTTCAAGGAGGTGCCGAAATCGATCTAACGAAGCCGAGCCAGCGTAATGTGCGGCGAAAATCTTCCGTGTCGAATCGAGAGCGGCGTGTGGCAGTTGGCCTCGAAGAAGTTCGCTGACCATTGAGCTGTAAAAGACACAGCCCATTTTTGATCGATCGTGCCCGTGTGTGATAGCGGACGCGCGCTCGATGCGGCGAGCCAGTGTGTGGACAGGGTCGTTGGCAAACCGCAGAGCGACGGGAATAATCCTCATGAGAGAACCATTGCCGTTGGTGTCTTCGTGGCGGCCTCCAGCCTCCTCGGCTGGAATTCCGTTTGCGATCCGCGTCAGAGCGTCCGCCGTCGTGCAACCCACATCGAAAGCCTCCCCGGTCGCCGCCCATAATCCGTCGTTCATCCATTTGACAAAGCGACTTCCCATGTCGGCTACGTCGAACTCGGAATGAACCAGACTGTCTGCGGTGCAAAGAACAAGTGCGCCGTCATCAGACCAAGTTCCGCTCGGCTGCCGATGAGTTCCGAAGCTGCGCATGCCAGTGACTGGCTCACATTGCACTTCGGCGCGGTTGCGAAACTCCACAGGAACTCCCAAAGCGTCGCCGACCAATGCGCCCCACAGGCCGCCAAGAATTCGGTCAGTTTTTGAGATTGTCGGTTCGGTGTTCATGTTTCTGGCTACGCTTATCAAAATTGGATTCGTCAGATTTGGATAGGTTCTCGCAGCGCCAACCATTTCGGTGGAATTCCAGCGCGTCCCACACACAATGCAACAATGCCGCCAACTATTGCGGCATTCGTATCGCAATCGCCATCGGCGCTTATAGTTTTGCCCAATGCCTCGGTAAAATTCTCAGAGTAATGCGCCGCCATCCACAGGCACAATGGGACGGTATCAGGCGCTGTAACCAATGAGCCGTTCCCTAAAGTCCGGGCGAGCTCGGATGTGGATGTGCCTCGCGGAATCGTGCTAGCCAGGGAAATGCCTTGGCGCACTTTGCTTTCCGGGGTGAATTCAAGCACGGCGTCAAAAAACGCTTGGGGGCGTTCCTGATACGTCTGCAGACGCAGGTCCCAAGCGACGGCCGCACCAATGGCAATTGCAATGGCTCCCGCCACCCCTTCTGGATGGGTATGAGTGACCACCGAACTCGCTGTTGCTTCGTCCGCGCACCGATCCAAGTTGTCAGCATAAAACGCCCCAAGCGGAGCAACTCGCATAGCGCTGCCGTTGCCCATGGATCCTTGGCCACCGAAAGCGCTGGCCGCCGTGGGTCGCCAATCCGCCCCACGCATGAGCGCGTTCAGTTGTCTCACCGTCATGCTGCCATAACCTCGATCGGGCTGTCGCTCGTATCGTCGCGTGAATCTTTTAGCCAACGCATCCTGATGGAGGTAACCGTGCGACTTAAGAACCGAGTAAACAGACATCGCCATCTCCGTGTCGTCGGTGTGCCACCAAGGGCCGCCGGGAAGATCGTTCTCGGCGATTCGCTTCTCTGCCTGTTCCGAGCGGTAGCTAAGCATTTCTCCCAGTGCATCGCCAATTCCGAGTCCGTCCAACGACAGTCGCATGCGATCGACTCGGGCCGGTTGATCAGTGGGCAGGTCGGCGTTCCACGAATTCGAATGTCCTGCGATCAACTGACGAGCGCATCTGAGCCATGAATTTTCACTCCAATCATCATCCAGTGTTTCATCGACCCGCACGAACCCGCCGGGCAGCGACCATTTACCTTTGAAGGGCTCAAGCCCGCGCTCGATCAGGAGCACTTTCAATTCGTCCTCGTTGTAGCCGAAGACGACGCAGTACACCGTCAGTGCGGCACGAGGGTATTGGTAGGTGTGTGACATATCATGCCTTGTATTCGGCGATCACTTCGATCAAGCCCACGATATTCTGATTCATTACCGCCAACTGCTCGGCAGGAATCCACAACTCCTGATGGATGGAACTGCCGACCGTCTGCACCGGGTATTTGGCGGCAAACTCCGTCTTCAATGCAAACCGCGTGACAAAACCCAACCCGCTGGCTTTCACATTCCAGTCGCGGGCGATCTGCCGGGCATATTCCTCGTTCAACACAGGGTAAAAAATGGGCTGCTCCGGCAACCTGGGCGGGAATAGCCGGTATCCACTGGCGGCGATCAGCGCCAATTCCTTCGGCCCTATAGGCCGGTAAAGCGTTGTCATTTTATTATTCACCTTCTCAGTGTCCCAATTACACTGACTATTCTGGTGTCATATCAACACTATGTCAAGCGGCAAAAATGAAAGCGCTGCGAATCAGCGCTCTCCTTTCGGGCGGACCAACGTTGCGCTTCTCGCAAGGGTGCCAACACCCTTCCGGAAAAATAGAGATCAACCCGGTGAACCTCTGCTTAACGATGAGGACCAGCCGATCAGGTTCTGAAACACTTCCAAATTACCCGCCCGGCCACGAAAATTATCAACGGCAACTTTTTGTTGCCACAAATTCTAAATGATAGTAAACGATAGTGCATGACAACGCCGATTTGTTCTTCAACAACTCTGGAGGCATTATGACATCACAATCGCAAACCCAACCCAAACACTCCATATTCGAGCTGCTCGCCGCCTTGGCGGCGATCGGAATCCTGGCCGTGGCCGCTTATTCCATTTACGTCGCGACTCACGAACCTGATCCTCAGGAAACGGTGCTGCTGGGGCAAACACGAGTCGCGGTTGGAAGCCCGGCTGGATTCCGGGTGGTTGTGCGTAATCGAGTCACTGGCCGGATGGTCCAAGGGGCAAACGTTGAAATAGCGCTCGCGTCCAAGACTTCAAAAACGACAAAGCTTGGCTCTTTTCTAACCGATGCGAGTGGCGCCTATGATGGATCACTCTCCATCAATGACCAACTCCGATGCTCAGTCACAGTCAAGAATAACACGGACCAACGCATCAACATGGCAATCGTGGACTTGGGAATTCCACCAGGCTTTGAAGTGGACGAAACTTCGTTCGAGCGGAGGCGCGAGAAAGATCAAATTGCCAAGTTTGAATCGACTGGAGCACAGGTCATTCTTTATTTGCGGGAACTTTCCAATTTGTCTCCATTCAAGTTCGATTACGATTTGCGGGCCAAATACCCGCTGCGCGTCCAAGCACCGCCAAGCGCCGTGTATGAATATTATCAGCCCAAGAACCGCGCTGAAGCAAAAGGGGTAACGCTGGAAGCCCTGTAATCGGAAATCAATCGAACTTATATGAAAGGGTCCCGTGACTTGATGCTTACGATTGAAAGTTCGCGACGCGAAATCATCGACCGGCCAGAGCCGCAGCCACGGCTGTCTTAATCTTGTCGCCCCTTAAATCCGTGGCCACAATCTTGCCGTCAGGATCGAGCAAAAATATTGAAGGAATGCCTTCCACTCCGAATTTTGCCGGAAGGGTCGCTTTCGACCAATCACCCAGAAAGCCCTGCGGCCAAGTCATCCCGTTGGTTTGGCAATACTGCTTGGGATCGGCGGCGGATTTGTCGAGGCTCAATCCGATCATGGCAAACTTGGGATTGGCCCCGAAAGCATCGGAGATGGCCTTGAGGTTGGGCGCTTCTCCACGGCAGGGTCCGCACCATGTCGCCCAAAAATCCACCAGCACATATCGTCCCTTGAAATCCGCGAGATGGAGCGGCTGGTCTTCGATCGTTTTGACTTCAAAGTCTGGCGCGAAAGCGCCGGGCTTGAGATGAACTGACATTTTCAACGCAAGTTCTCCGAGATCCACTGGCGTGTCCGCTGCGTTATTCTCCTGTGGAATCTCCACGTCCTGTTTGAGCCGGCCCAGCGTCCGTCCGCCCATATTAAATATGCTGACTGCACCCTCATGCAAGTCCGCCTCGAGTGAGTAGATTCCCGGCGGCACATCACGAATCTCGAAGCTGCCGCTAGGATCGACAGATACGGCAAAGTTGACATGGGCCCGCAGCGCTTTCTTTCCAGCATCCGACGCCCAATAGCGGGTGCTCCAGTCGGCGGGATTCTCGTCTTTGGGCGGGTCGGGCACTTCCTGCTTGTTGTTGAATCGAGTGAAGGTGCTTGCGTTCCAATTCTCAACGGGCTCGCTGGCGGACGCCATCAAACGGCCCCTTACTATGCGTCCGTCAAATCCGTGCCGAAAGACGGTGGTTTTGCCGGCGGCCACCTCACAATGCTGTGGTTCAAAGAATGTATTGTTGACCATGCGCCAAACATCAATCTCTCCTGGAGGCATGCCTTCGAACACAAAGCGGCCTTCGTCATCGGAATTGGTTTGAGCTGAAACCAGGCACCGGGGCGGACTCGGCTCGCCCGTCATTAGCGCATCGGGTTCATCATACAGACCGACCGTCTGGTTTGGAGCCGGTTTTCCTTCCAGTGTCATCGCTCCTTCAATCCGCCCCCAAGCCGCCAGGCTGATCGACAAAGGAGTTGTCACCCCGTGCAAGTCCACCTCGGCGTAGCCGTCTTCGTGAGCGATGAATGCCCGCCCGTAAGGTATGAGTGGAATCTCATAACTCCCATCCGCGCCGGTGGTAATCATCGTCTGATTTTGGGTGTGGGCAAATTGCTTTTGGAATAGAGTTGCTACTTGGCCATTTCCAATCACAACGATTTGCGCGTTGCTCGCCGGTTTTCCACCGGGCGCGAGGACGGTTCCCGTGAGATGCGGATATTTTTGGAGTTGTTTATTCGCCGTCTGCTGCGCCCGCCGTTTCTCCCTCGCCTCTCTTGCTTCGCGCCGGGATTTTTCCTCTGCTCTTAATTGCGGCGTTTCTTCGTAGAAGAATCTGTATCCGAATTTGACGCCCAGGGAGAATCCGGCATCCGAGGTCTGATCGGGATTGCTCTCGTCCAGCGGGGTGGCAGGGATTCCAAAGTCGCTCGGCGCAAAATCCCGCGTCACCTGTCCAGTCACCCGGAGGATTCCCTGGGAGCCGTCGCGAGCCATGAATAAAAATGTCGCCCTGCGGCCTGGAACATAACGGGCCGAAGCCGTGTCGAAATGCATCAGCCATTCCCGAGCGGGCGTGTCAAGAGAAGGGAGATTTCCACTTTGAAGTTCCTGGCCGATTTTGGACCACTGTTCATTGGGTATTTCCCAGGCTTTGAGGCCAACTCCGCGCAGCGCGTAAAAGAGCTTTCCTGATTGAGGGTCACGATATTCGTCGCCCAGCACGTCCACTCCTGCGGTTTCGGCAAGGGCGCGGGCGTCTTCCACGGACATCTTTGAGCCGCTGGCAGCCATCAGCGGCTGCGGCAAACCCCAATCGCGGCCAAGGGTAAGACTCAAACCACAATTGGTCCCCATTGCGAAAGGAGACACCATCTCGCCTTTCGTGCAGTCGCTCAACCTAATGTTGGGGCCGGTCAAAAAGTGCGATGACGATGTAACCGGCTTGCCCACTTCCAACTCCGGTAGATGCACCGCAACCAACGCCGGGTCAGAGACAAATCGCCCGTGATTGGCTTGCCACCAATCCGCCCAGCGCGCGTCCACGTCATGAAAGGCTTTTCGCTCGGCGGCTCGCTGGGTTTCTCCACCATCAAGGAAAAGTGAATAAATCTCCTCTTGCTGGACGTTCGTTCCGGTGATTTTCGCAATCGCGCCGCCAATCTCGCGCACGGGACGTCCCAAGTCGAACCCCCGGGCGTTCTCCGCATCCGGCTCCAACTGGTTTGTCGTCATGAATTTGAGAAGAGCGGGATCCGCTGGAGCCATCCCGCCGCAGTCACTTCCCGGTGGCAGCAGCGTTTTGGGAATGGCGCGGACGAGGGCGGGCACGGCAGCCGGATCGCCAATGGCCCGCAAGGTGAATCCCAGCAATCGCATTGGCATGTCGCGTTTCGTGCCGTCCAAGGCCGCGCATAATCCGGGAACGGCGGGCTTGCCGATTTGAACGAGTTCACGAACCTGTGGACAATACGCTTCCACATCTTCAAACACCGACATGTCTTCCCAACCTGCCGCAATTTCCGCCACCCGTTGGTCGACTTTGCCCTTGCCAACGGCGCCGGGAACATTCGTGAGTTGCGCCGAATCTCCAGGTCCTTTTTCCGTTTGCGCGCCTGTCAGCGTGGCCACGCCAAGCGCCACGGCGGTCGCCACTCCGACGGCGGACCAGCGCGGGTGCCGTTTGAACGAGGCGATCATGGTTACGCGCCGGAATATTTGTTTCTTGTCCTCCATGATGCCGACCAAACCCGGAAGCGGCGGCGATTCAGTCGCGCGCTCCAACAGTTTGACAATCGTGTGTCCGTAATCGGCTGCATTCTCCTCGCCGGTGAAGCTCAAGGCCAATTCGTCGCCGGCCAGTTCACGGTCGGCCGCCATTCTGCGAAAACCAAACCACAGGATTGGATTAAACCAGTGGAAGATTTGCAAACCGGTGACCAGCCATTGAACTTCCATGTCATGCCGCCGGATATGGCTTAGTTCGTGAAGGAAAATGTGGCGAATTTCCGCAGGAGCGAATCGTTTGGAAAACTCTGGCGGCAGCAACAAACGCAGCTTGAACAAACCGTAAAGCGCCGGGCTGCTGACCAATTCGGTTTCCACGACCTCCACAGGCTTGAATTCGACGGCGCTGCGGCGGCAATCCGTGAACAAATTCGGCATGGCCGGATCTTCAACAGGTCGGGCAGTCTGCAGGCGCCGACGGAATAACGTGTTTTGCACGACGACCCGCGCTCCCAATACCGCAACACCCAATCCCCACACGCAGGCGAGAACAACAATCCAGTCCGGCTTCGTGGACCGCCCTTGCTGCAGCTTCCGCACCGCGAGCGCGGGCTGCGGCAATGAGGAAATTTGCGATGGCGGCAAACTCAGCTTCGCCTTATTGGCGGCGGCAATCGTTGGAATGGTGGCGGCTGGAATGGCAGCTGAGGGCGAGACGCTCGGATTGACTCGAGCCATCGAAGCGGGATGGAGATGAAAATAATTGAACAAGCTGGCCGGCGACGACGGCGTGGAGGGCACAACCAGCCGAATCACCACCAGAAACCACAACCAATGCCGCCAACGCGCATCCAGTCGTTTGCCAAGACAGAATTGGGCCAAAACAACCAGGACGGTCAGCACCGCCGCCTGCCACGATGACCGCAACAGCCAGTGAAAAAAAGCGTGAGTCGAGTTCATTTTTGCTTCTCCGAGAGGATTTTCTTCAGCTCGACAATCTCTTCCTTGGTCAACTTTGCATCCTTCATCACATGCAGGAGCATGGAGGCTGGACGGCCGCCAAAGACCCGCTCGATAAAGCATCGGCTTTCACTGCGCGCGCAAGCCTCCTGGCTGACCAGTGGCGCCAGCCGTTTTTTCCCCTCTGGCAGGACTTCAATGGCTCCTTTGGATGCCAGACGGTCTATGAGCGTGCGCACCGTGCGGGGCTTCCACTTGTTGCTCTCGCCAAGGACGAGGACAATTTCGCCAGCCGTCAGGGGTGAGCGTTCCCAGAGAAGATTCATGACCTGCCACTCCGCGTCCGAAATGTTGACCGGTTTCATATTAAGCTACAAATGTAGCGAAACAATGCTACAAGCGTAGCAACGTGTCAAGCGGCGATTTAATTTGTGCTTGTCCAATATATTGATGGCGATTTCACATCGGCGAACGACCCTCAAAAGATTCGGTTTGTTGTTACTGTTGTTGTTACTTTTGGGAGTGTTTTTGCGTAACTCGTTGAGCCGCAACTGTGGAGCGGGTGAAGGGAATCGAATCCCCGTTTCAATGACCGTGGGAATCCCCGATGGTTATCAATAACCTGAACACCGGCGGACGCCCGAAAATTCGAGGCTGTTCGTTGGCGAATCGAACGCCAGATCGTCGTCTTTACAGGATGAGACAACGAGACTCCCCCGTAGAGGTGCAGCGAGAGGAAACCTGCAACTTCAGACTGCCAACGGTCGAATCTGTCGTGCCTGGATCCGACCCAATAACTGGCAAAGAAGTGGAAAAGTCGGGTCAATCATAGCCCCACAAAATAAGTCACAAGCTGTTGATTATGAGATGGTCGGAGCGACAGGATTTGAACCTGCGACGTCTTGGTCCCAAACCAAGTGCTCTAGCCAGGCTGAGCTACGCTCCGATTTCCAGAACCGCCATCATCGCACATTCCCGCCCCGTTGCAAGCGTTACAAACAGGTTTCTTTCGTGGCAATCGAATCACTTAAGCCGCTTGCAATTTTTTGCGGAGTTGCCGAACGGCACACGACCCAAATGGAAGCAGCAGCAACACGTCGGAGATCAGCGAAGTGGATTCGGGAACAGGTGTGCTAGCGTCTACAATATTGGCAAATTCTGCCGAGTAGCCGGTGGATCCCCGAACCCCACTGAATATCTCCATCATAATGTTGCCGCCGTTTGGCACAAACACCGAATAGTGCCGCCATGTATGGTCATAGGTGAGGGCTTGTTCAAAACCTGTCCCACTCCAGCCGCTCTCGCCAGCCAGCCAGTGCCCGCCGACACCGATGAAACCGCCACTGCCCTCGTAGTCGAAGCTGAGATAAGATCCGCCAGGCACGCTGGCCATGCTAAAAATATCACCGCCCGAGAAAGTTCGGTTGAACGTCAACGCTTCCGGGTATGTGGGTGCGGCCGATACTATAACGCCTCCTGACCCAGACACCCACTGGCCCAAACCAGATTGGAAATTGTCACTGAAATAAGTATTCGCGTTTGCCGACGGGAGCGCCCAAGACAGCGCCGCAAGGACAAAGAGCACCATGCCAGCCTTCGAATGGGTTTTGATGATTTTCATAATAATTAACGTCTATCTCTAAGATATAACTCATTTAATGCCGAATCGCACGGCTCTATCTACCCTGTTTTCGGACGACTTGATTCACTTTTGGGCCATCAGCAAATCACGAAAACACCCGAACGGGCTGGTGCTGGGCCGGGGTGCGTCAATACTACCACCGGGTTCGGCGATATCGCTTTGCGCAACCACCGGCTACCGAGTGCGATGCCTCCGGCAGCTTTCGCGACGCGCCTTCATCACTTTAAACGGTCCATTGACACTTCTAACCAGATTTTTTGGTCGAAGCCTCCCGCCGAGCCGCCTTCCAGAGGATGGCTTGGAGGCGGGCTCTGCCAACTTTCGTCGTGAGGGTCAATCTCGTTTCGCCGCCGATTTCGCCGGAAGGCGTGTCTTTCCAGTCTTTGATGGTGAAGGTGGATTTTGACGTGGTGCTCATAGTCGCAAAAAGGCACACGCATCGTGCCTGTCAAGCGAACTTGAGTCGATTGTTGGCCGGTGGGCCGACAAGGCGAGCGCAATGAATCGGCGCGGCCTCGTGAGCAAATTCCTTTGCGCCCTTGCGTTAAACGTCTTCTTAGATTTCGCCCGCGCCTGGCTGCAACGAAAGGGCTTGCAAATGGGCCGTCTTTTTCCAGAATGCACGCGCGTTGTCGCCGCTGTGACTTTGGAAACCATCGCCATCAGCAATTTTTTTACCTGCCCACCCGCATGAACTATCGTTTGATCCCAATCATTTCCGTCGCGTTGCCGATTCTGGCCCAGGCCCAATCCGAGAATACCGCCGCCATGCCTGTCCCCTACGATAACACCATTCCGGCGGCGCAGGATATTCCGCGGCCTGGCATCGTCACGATTTCTGTGGATGCCACGGATGTGACGCGGGCGATATTTCAAATGCACGAAACGATTCCGGTCAGCGCGGCCGGGCCGCTCACCCTGCTCTATCCCAAGTGGCTTCCAGGTCATCACTCCGATTCCGGCCAAGTTTCGCAATTGGGCGGGTTGACCATCACCGCCGGCGGGAAAACCATTCCGTGGCGGCGCGATCCGGTCGATGTGTGCGCCTATCACATTGATGTTCCGGCGGGCGCGTCGAGCATTGACGCGGATTATCAATTTCTCGCGCCCACGGACGCCACTCAAGGCCGCATCGTGGCCACGCCGGATATGCTCAATATGGAATGGTCGTCGGTGGTTCTCTACCCGGCGGGATATTACGCCCGGCGCATCAATTACGACGCGACCGTGAAATATCCCGACGGCTGGAAAGGCTGCACCGCGCTGGAAACCGCCTCGGCCGACCAATACACCGTCCATTACAAAACCGTCCCGTTGGATGTTCTTGTTGACAGCCCGATCATGGCGGGCGCGAATGTGCGCGTGGTAGAGCTTTCGCCGAAAGTGCGGCTGGACATCATCGCCGATCAGCCGGAGCAACTTGCAGCCACCGATGAGCAGCTTGAGCTTCACAAGAATCTCGTCACGCAGGCGGTCAAACTTTTCGGCGCGGAACATTACAACCATTACGATTTCCTGCTGGCCATGAGCGACCGCCAAAGCGGGATCGGCCTCGAGCATCATCGGAGTTCGGAAGACGGCGTCGATGGAGCTTATTTCACCGAGTGGAAGGATCACGTCACCTCGCGCAACCTGCTCCCGCACGAATACACACATAGTTGGGACGGCAAGTTTCGCCGCCCGGCGGATTTGTGGACGCCCGATTACCGCGCGCCGATGCGGGACTCGCTGCTGTGGGTTTACGAGGGCCAGACGCAATTTTGGGGTTACGTCCTCGGCGCGCGCTCCGGCCTCAACACGAAAGAGGAAACGCTCGGCGCGCTGGCCAGCATCGCCGCTCATCTTGACACGGACGCCGGGCGCAAATGGCGTCCGCTGGAAGACACGACGGATGACCCGATCATTTCCCAGCGCCGTCCCAAGGCGTGGCGCTCCTATCAGCGTTCCGAGGATTATTACAACGAAGGGATGCTCATCTGGCTGGATGCCGACAGCTTGATTCGCGAACTTTCGCACGGCGCGCGTTCAATGGATGATTTCGCCAAGGCGTTCTACGGAATGCGCGACGGCGATTACGGCGAATTGACCTACACGTTCGACGACGTGGTTCACACCCTTAACGAAGTGCAGCCGAACGATTGGGCGGCGTTCTTGCACAAGCGCCTTGATGAAGTCAGCGACCACGCTCCTCTCGATGGCTTCACCCGCGGCGGTTACAAGCTCGTTTACACGAACACGCCGACCGAATGGTTCAAAACATTCGAGAAGCAGCGCAAGATGATGGATCTCACCTTTTCCGGCGGCTTATCGATCGGCAAAGATGGAGAAATCACCGGCGTCGCATGGGACAGCCCCGCTTTCAATGCTGGCCTGACGGTCAGCACGAGAATCATCGCGGTGAACGGACATTCGTATGACAACGACAAGTTGAAAGCCGCCATCAAGGCGAAGAAGCCGTCGATAAGCCTGCTCGTCAAAACGGGCGATGTTTTCCGCACGGTTGAACTCAAATACGACGGCGGGTTGCGCTATCCGACGTTTGAGAAAATCGGCAACGGGCCGGCCACGCTGGACACGTTGTTAAGCCCAAAGACGTAATGATTTACAAGGTCGGGACGCCTGGCCGAGGCGTCCCTACCTTGGCTACGCGTAGACCAAAAGGTGAATTTCGTCGGGCAGATTGTCCGAAATGTGGCGGATGATGTTGCCGCGCAACAAATGCGCCAGGCCTTTGCGTTCCGGCGCGCCAAGCACCAGATATGACGCACCCATCGTCGCAGCAATATCCACAATCGTGTCGCCGACGGAATCGCTGACGGCGTAGCACGGAAAGACGGGGTGGTTTTCGGCTTTGGCCTTGGCGGCGAGGAAAACTTCGCGGGCCTCGTCGTCATCCTGCCATTTCTTTTTGTAATCCTGCTCGGTCAGAATCGGCAGCGAGCGGACGAATAGGATATAGAGCGGTCGCCGCGTCACCCGCGCCTCTTGAATGGCGAAGTCCAGCGTCTTGCCGATGCCGCGCACGGCGCACATCATCGGCGGCCCGTCGATGTTATCCATGCTGAAACTCGTCGTGGCCATGGCGAGCGTTGCGGCTGCGGCGGGAGCGGATTCTTTCGTTCCGGGGCCTGCGCCTGCGGCGTCTTTGGCGGCTTTGGATCGGGAGGCAAATTCGCCGACCAACCCGCGAAGAATCAGGCCTATGACGAGCACCGCCATCGCGAATTTGAGAGCCGTCGGCTTATAGACAAACAGCGAAATCTCAATCGCCAGCATGATGATAAACGTGAAGAACATGAAGGCGCGCTCCCATTTCGCCAATCCGAGTTTCTTGTCTGTGCTGCAAGCCCCAAGATTCGTGGCAATCGCGCCGACGCCCCCGACCGCGTATAAATCCGCCAAACCGCTGACGGCTGTCCCAGCCAAACCCAGCCAGGCCTGAATGACCGTCGCAATGATCAGGCCAAGATTGGGCACGCCGAATTGGTTCAGCTTTTGGAATCGGGCGGGCAATTCGCCGTCGCGCGACATAAGAAAGGAAATCGCCACAAGATCGACGATGGCCGTATTCACCGCCGAGAGCAGCAGGACGCCGAAGACGATGCTTACAACCAGAGCCGCAGCGTACGAAATGCTTGGATGCGCGGCGCCGCCCACAAACATCTGCGCCATGTAACGCAGCATGTAGTCGCGCACGCCGGGGTTATGCGGCGCGTCAACGTCAGGATTCAACGGATCCGCGTTGTTGATTTTCAAATCCGGCAGCGCGTGCATCGCCAGGCCCAAAAGCGCCGTGAAGAGGCAAACCTCCAGCATCACCAAAAGGATCGCCGGAGTAGAGGTCCTGGAAACATTCGGGTTCGCGTCGGAACACCCCCGATTGAGCTTCATCACACCCGTTGAGTTCGCAATGGCTTCCACCCCGGAGAGCGCCAGAACGACGCCGACAAATCCTTTCCAATTCTTTAGAAATCCTCCCGCCAACGGCTCCACGTTGTGCATCGCGGTGGACAGATGCGGCAGGCAGAATATGCCCAACAGCACCACGACGATGACTGTCGGAATGGAGACAAGGGCTGCCAGCGTGCCAGAGTGGCGCGGTCCGAAAACGTTGATCAGCCCTATAATGACAATGAGCGCAGCGGCCCATAATTCCGGGTGGGAAAATTGGAGATATTGAAAGGCCGAGAGCGCGCTCAAAGCCGCCGTCACTATATAATCCGCCACCAGCAGAAACGCCCCGACGATGGAGATGATCACTGACCGATGCCGGACGCTCGCGTAAACCCCGCCGCCATCCGGGTAATGCCTGCAGATGGCCATGTAATTGACGCCTACCAAAGCCGTCAGGAGGCACATCGCGGCGATCAGCCAGAAGGAGCTGTAGCCGCCCACCGCGAAGGCAAGCCCAATGACGTAGGCCTTGCTGGTGCCCCAATCGCCATAAAGAATGGCGGCGGCGCGGGGAACATCGACGTTTCGGGGACGCCGGGTGTTACCTGTCACCATCATCGGTATGTGCGGAAATCACGCGGGAAAGTTAGGAAGCCCGCCGCCCATTGGCAAGCCATTAGTGGACCTGAGCCGACACGCGGACGCAAAGCAGTTTTCGGCAGGAACGGCTCGCTGCGCCGAGCCGATGCCACAGTGTGGCAGCGCTGTCTGGTCTGTTTGAAGTTGACTAACCATCTTCCGGGATGGGTGTGAGACAAAATTCTTCCAACGGTTAATTTCCCCCACAGTAGCCGGATGAATTCATATATGGGCGCATATATTGCGCTCAACGTTTCTTACATTAACCCCCCGCTTCAGCGGGGTGTGGGCGGAGCCGAAGCCACAAAAACCGTTTTAACGGTTTTGTCATCGCGCCACGCCAACCCGTAACGTTCCGCCAGCCATTTCACCTTATCCGCGTATGTCCTCTTGCGGTGAAGCGGCGACGCAATCCGAGGCAAGGCCGGAAACCGTTGAAACGGTTTCTCCTTCCTGAACCTCAGACCACCCCGCTGAAGCGGGGTGTTAATGAAAAGACTGCCAGAAGAATTCTGTCTCACGCCCTTCCGGAATTCCCTTTTCTTTTTTCCTTTTCTTTTTTTCCTAGACACTCAACAACCGCGTTATTAAAATTGGCAC
>VFSW01006399.1_pt1 | contig 17338 bp, 16 predicted proteins | sample 5358111 | NCBI WGS metagenome assembly VFSW01 (sample SAMN11554181, study PRJNA540505) | mine drainage metagenome | isolation source: sediment from site ElyBrook_90M | place: USA: Ely Copper Mine, Vershire, VT | collected 2017
GCTTGCGCGCGGTTATGTGTATTACGTGTCGCTAAAAGGCGTGACAGGTGCGGGAAATATTGACTTGTCTGCGATTGAACAAAAACTTCCACAATTGCGTAAATACATCAAGCTGCCCATCGGTGTGGGTTTTGGCATCCGCGATGCAGCAACTGCCAGGGCGGTGGCGACGCTGTGCGATGGGGTGGTAGTGGGCAGCCGTATTGTGCAGGAAATCGAGGGTTCAGAAGTGCCGAATCTGATTGCCAATGTCAGCCGGCTGGTGGCTGAATTGCGCGTGGCGATCGATCAGGCGTAAGTCGGGCTATGCCCGACACGGTAGGCGTAGTCCACCCTACCTAAATAATGTCATAGGAATACACACAATGAGCTGGTTTCAAAAATTACTGCCACCGAAAATCAAACGACGTGAAGGCGATGCCAAGAAAAACGTGCCGGAAGGCCTGTGGAGCAAATGTCCCGGCTGTGAGACCGTGCTGTACCACTCCGATCTTGAAAAGAATCTGGGGGTGTGCCCCAAGTGCAACCATCACCATCGCATTACCGCCCGCACCCGTCTGGACTGGCTGCTGGATGGAGAAGGTCGCTTTGAAATCGGTGCGGAAGTGCTGCCGGTGGATACGCTCAAGTTCAAGGATAGCCGCAAGTATTCAGAGCGGCTGACTGCATCGAAGAAAAGCACCGATGAAGATGACGCGCTGGTTGTAATGCAGGGCAGCATACGCACGGTGCCGGTCGTCGTGGCGACCTTTGAATTCAATTTCATGGGTGGTTCGATGGGTTCGGTGGTCGGCGAGCGTTTCGTGCGCGGTGTGCAAATTGCGCTGGCGCAGAAATGTCCGTTTATCTGTTTTTCGGCCAGCGGCGGGGCGCGCATGCAGGAGGGCCTGTTGTCCTTGATGCAGATGGCAAAGACCTGTGCGGCGCTGACCCAGTTGCCCGAAGAAAAACTGCCGTTCATTTCCGTGCTGACTGATCCTACCATGGGCGGTGTGTCCGCCAGCTTCGCTTTCATGGGCGATATTGTGATTGCAGAACCGGGCGCGCTGATCGGTTTTGCCGGTGCGCGCGTGATCCAGCAGACGGTGCGCGAGACGCTGCCGGAAGGGTTTCAGCGCGCTGAATTTCTTTTGGAGCACGGTGCGGTGGACATGATCGTTGACCGGCGCGAGATGCGCAACCAGCTGGCAACGCTGATCACCCTGCTGACCCGCCAGCCGGCGGTTGCGGAACCCGCAGCAGCCTAACGGGCATGGAAAGCAACTGCTGATATGAATCTCATGCCCGTTCCCTCTCCACAATCCTCTCCCGCAAGCGGGCGAGGAGACAAACGAATCGCTACGCGAATTTCATATTAACGCGGATGCTTTACTACGCGCTAAAAGTAGTTATTTCCGCAATCGTGATTGTGATGATTACGGAAATTGCCAAACGCAGTACAGGTTTCGCCGCGCTGGTTGCCGCCTTGCCGTTAACCTCCTTGCTGGCGTTCGTCTGGCTGCATGCCGAGGGAGTCGAATCTCTTCGTATCGCCGAGATGTCCGGGCAGATTTTCTGGCTGGTTCTGCCTTCGCTGGTTTTGTTCCTGCTGTTGCCGTTTCTGATCAGGCTGGGGGTTGGATTCTGGTTGAGCCTGTTGCTGTCCGTTGTTACAACAGTCGCATGTTATGTTGTGATGTTGCCTTTGCTGCGCAGGTTCGGCGTGCAGTTGTAATCAACGGATTTTCTATGCCATCCACCTTAGTCGACTGGCTCACCTATCTCGAATCGCTGCATCCCAAGGCTATCGCATTAGGTCTTGAGCGCGTCGACGAGGTCAGGCGGAGGATGAATATGGCGCCTGATTTTCCGCTCATCATCGTTGGCGGCACCAACGGCAAGGGTTCGGTGTGCGCGATGCTGGAATCCATTTTGCATGCGGCAGGATACCGTGTCGGTTGCTATACCTCGCCGCATTTGCTGCATTACAACGAACGGGTGCGCATCGCTAAACAGGCAGTCTCTGATGATGAGTTATGCGCATCGTTCGAAAAAATAGAGAGGGCGCGCGTAGGTCGGGATGAATCCCGACAGAACGACTCCCTCACCCCAACCCTGGGGGAGCAACTAGCCATTCGACTAGGCGGCCAAAAGACGCCCGCCAGGTCGCTGGTTATCTCCCGGTGGGAGAGGGGGAAATCGTTAAAATCCGAGTCATTCAATATTCCGTTGACCTATTTCGAATTTGGCACGCTGGCTGCAATGCAGCTGTTTGTTGAACACAAGGTGGAAGTCGCGATACTCGAAGTGGGTCTGGGCGGACGCCTGGATGCGGTAAACATGTTCGATGCAGATTGTGCGGTGGTGACCAGCGTGGATATCGATCATACCGATTATCTGGGCGATACAAGAGAAGCCATCGCATTCGAGAAGGCTGGAATATTTCGCCGCGACCGCGTGGCTATTTTTTCGGACAGCGAGGTGCCTCAGTCGCTTGTGGATCACGCGGCAAGCATCGGCGCAAAACTTCAGCGTATCGGCAGAGAATTTGGCTTTACGCCACATCAGGGGCAATGGGACTATCGCAGCAAGGCAGCTGCGAGAACTGCGCTGCCGCATCCTGCCTTGCGCGGTGCGTTCCAGCTGAATAATGCCAGTGCAGTGCTGGCGGCACTGGATGCAATCCGTGATCGTTTGCCGGTGAGCATGGAAGCGGTGCGCCGCGGATTAACCGAGGTGCAGCTGGCAGGCCGTTTTCAGTTTGTGCCGGGCAAATCGCAGCTGATTCTGGATGTGGCGCACAATCCGCATGCGGCACGCGCGCTGGCGCAAAATCTGGACAGTTTGCCGCCCTGTCCGCATACCTATGCGGTGTTTGCGATGTTAAAAGACAAGGATATGGCGGGTGTGGCGGAGGTGCTCAATCCGTACATCGACACCTGGCTGGTGGCGGGGATAGACGCGCCGCGCGGCGCACGCAGCGATGAGCTTGCCGGTGTGTTGCATCAGGCAGGGGTTCGGGGTGAAGTCATCTGTTTTGCTGAAACTGCACATGCACTTACACATGCATGTAACGTGGCGGGTGAAAATGATAGAATCATCACCTTCGGATCGTTCTACACCGTGGCGGAAGCGATGCGGGCTAAAGGGGTGAGTGCAGCATGAGTAACATCATGTATGCAGAATCGACGGAACAATTCTGCCGGATAGCCCTTCAGGTCTGCATATCGGCAGGTGCGGTGATTTATTATGTCGGGATCAGGTAATGGCAAAGCAAACAGAAGAAATCAATCTTAAAAGCCGTGCGCGCCGCCGCCTGATCGGTGCGATTGCCCTTGCGCTGGCTGTTGTGGTGATTTTGCCGATGGTGCTGGATAGCGAACCTAAAATCACCGGACAGAATATCGATTTGCGCATACCCGCATCAGACAAGGTGGGTGAGTTTGTGCCGGGTAAAGCGTTATCCGAAGTGGTGGAAGCGGCTGCCGAGTCCGCAGTCGTCGCCAGTCCGGTGTCCGGTGTCGCTGTTGACAATGCCGCCACGGTGGTAAAGCCTGAGGCCAAACCTGAAATTAAGGTTAAAACGATGGCGGATAGCAGGCCTGCAGAAGTCAAAAACCCTGAAGTGAAACCCGCTGCAACAAATAAAATCGAGATCAAAAAACCCGAAGCTCAACGCGCCGAAGCGAATCAGGCTGAAGTGCAACTTTTTGAAAAGTCAGCGGGTAACTATGTGGTTCAGGTCGGTGCATTTGCCAATGCCACAACCGCCACGCAGGAAGCGGCAAAATTGAAAGGTTGGGGTTTCAAGGCGTATACAGAACTGATCAGCGGCACGACACGGGTGCGGGTAGGGCCTTATGCGGATCGCAGCAAGGCGTCAGAAGTGCAGAAACTGCTGGAAAAACATGGTTTACATCCGGTTATTGCGGAAGTTAACGGGTCTGTTCGGCAAGCTCAGGACAGGCAAGGCAAATAAGCTGTTTTGATGAAAGCCCATGCCTGCTCGCTACGCTCTCCCTCACTTCAATCCTCTCCCGCTTGCGGGAGAGGAGGCGATCGAATCGCTGTGCGAGATTCGTTAGATGACGGGTTTTGACTATGCCGTAATCGGCATCATGCTGGTCTCAATGTTGCTGGGCTTATGGCGCGGTCTGGTTTATGAAGTGTTGTCGCTGTTGGGCTGGCCTCTGGCATTTTTCCTGAGCTGGAAGTTTTCCGGCAACATGGAACATCTGTTACCTGTCAGTCAGGAAGAAGTCCGGGTTGCACTGGCGTACGCACTGGTGTTTATTGCGACCTTGATCGTCTGGGGTATGCTGGTCTGGCTGTTTGCGAAACTGGTCAAGGCAGTGGGTCTGGGCGTGCTGGACAGTTTGATGGGCGGGCTGTTTGGCCTGTTGCGTGGCGTTCTGGTGATTGTGGTGCTGGTGTGGCTGGCCGGAATGTCGGATATTCCGGAGCAGCCATTCTGGCGTGATGCAAAGTTCAGTAGGGTGGCGGAAGATGCGGCCTTGCTTGCCAGGACTGGATTGCCTGACAATATTGCCCGGCGCATCAATTTTAAAGATCGTAGTTAATACTTAGGATATAAACATGTGTGGCATACTCGGAGTAGTCTCCTATACACCAGCCAATCAGCTTCTGTACGACGGATTGCAGGTTTTACAGCATCGGGGTCAGGACGCTGCCGGCATTGCAACCATGGATGGCGATACCATACATCTGCACAAAGGCAATGGTCTGGTGCGCGACGTGTTCCGCACCCGCAACATGCGCGCCTTGCAGGGAAATACAGGCATTGCCCATGTGCGTTATCCTACGGCAGGTTCTGCGGTAGATCACAATGAAGCGCAGCCATTTTATGTGAATTCCCCGTTCGGCATCGTGCTGGGACACAACGGCAATTTGACCAATGCCGAAGAACTCAAGAAGCAGCTGTTCGTGCAGGATTTGCGCCATGTCAACACCAACTCCGATTCGGAAGTGCTGCTCAATGTACTGGCGCATGAATTGCAGTCGAAATCGAAAGGACTGCGGCTGGATGCGGCAACCATTTTTGATGCCGTCTCGGGCGTGCATAACCGCTGTCAGGGCGCGTATGCGGTGGTGGCGATCATCGCGGGTTATGGTTTGCTGGCGTTTCGCGATATCTACGGCATCCGGCCGCTGGTGATTGGCGTGAGCGAAACCGAAGGCGGAACAGAATATCTGATTGCGTCCGAGAGCGTGGCACTCGATACACTGGGCTTTAAGTTCATGCGCGACATCGCGCCCGGCGAGGCGGTGTTTGTGGACTTCGAAGGCAAGTTACACAGCTGTCAGTGCAGCAGCAAGCCGAAATTGACCCCCTGTATTTTTGAATACGTGTATTTCTCGCGTCCGGATTCGGTGCTCGATGGCATCTCGGTGCATGCCTCACGCCTGTACATGGGGGAATATCTGGCCGACAAGCTGGCGCGTGTCTGGCCGGATGTGAAGATCGACGTGGTGATACCAATTCCGGATTCGAGTCGTCCCAGCGCGTTGCAGCTGGCTAACCGCCTCAATATTCTGTTCCGCGAGGGGTTCGTAAAAAATCGCTATATCGGCCGCACCTTCATCATGCCGGGGCAGGCGATGCGCAAGAAATCGGTGCGCCAGAAGCTCAATGCCATCGGTATGGAGTTCAAGGGCAAGAATGTGTTGCTGGTGGATGATTCCATCGTGCGCGGTACGACCAGTCGTGAAATCGTGCAAATGGCCCGCGATGCGGGTGCGCTGAAGGTGTATTTTGCTTCCGCCGCACCGCCCGTGCGCTATCCCAATGTGTACGGCATCGATATGCCCAGTCGTGCGGAGCTGATTGCGACGGGGCGTACGGATGAAGAAATCTGCCGCGAGATCGGTGCGGATGCGCTGATCTATCAGGACCTGGAAGACTTGAAAGCTGCAGTGCGCAAGGCGAATCCGGCTATTCGAGACTTCGAGGCATCCTGTTTTGACGGAAAATATATCACCGGCGACATCACGTCGGCCTATCTTGACAAGATCGAGCGTGGGCGGGCGGGCGGCAAGGCCAACAAAGCAGAAGATGACGATCAGATGGAGCTTGAACTTGCGATGAGCGAGACATCGATGTGAACAAGGATCCGGCGCCATGTTATCGAATCGATGCATAAAACACAGTGTTTTTTTGCGAAGCGTTCCTGGATAGGTAAAATTTGAACTTCGGGTGTCGAATCATGTACACTTTTTGCTGCACAAAATCATACTAACTAACTGGAAGGATATTACATGAATGCATACATCAAACTTACCCGTTCTATTTCGCTTGCTGTACTCGCACTGGGCATGGCGGACGCTGTTGCAGCAACTTCACCTCAGTTGGACAAGGCTGTTCAGGATGGCAAGGCGCTGTTTGCCCATGAAACATTCTGGGGTAATGGTAAAACCTGTGAATCCTGTCACGCCGGGGGTGGTTTGGCTGAGGGTAAACTGCCGAACGGCAAGACGATGCCAAGCCTGTCTAATGCGGCAGCGATTTTTCCCCTCTTCAGAGAAAAATCAAACAAGGTGATCACGCTGTCAGATCAGGTTAGAAGCTGTGTGGAAGGCGGGCTGGGTGGAACGCCACCGGACTATGGCAGCGATCAGTTGACCAGTCTGGTTGCTTATCTGACTTCGCTTTCGCAAGGCAAGCCGATCGATATGGGTGGAAAGCCTCAGTAAGGCAACATTCCATAAGTACAAATAAGCCTCCGGACATCGGGGGCTTTTTCATATCTGGAACATAAAAGAAGTGCAGGTTGACAGTGTGCCGTGGCGAGTGCTATTTTTCACATGCGCCGATTTGAGGAACAGCTTGCGGGCGCCTGATAAATACAGCTAAAGTGGGGATGCCCGGTTTGGCGCTAAGCTTTCCGGGTTTTTTATTGGCAGCCTTGTCGGAGTGGACGGGCTGCAAGGATGAATTGTGACTGAATCATATCAACCTGAAACACTGGCGGTACGTGCCGGCACGGTGAGGAGCCAGTTCGGCGAGCATTCCGAGGCGCTGTTTCTGACTTCCAGCTTCGTGTTCGAGAGCGCAGAGCAGGCGGCCAGACGCTTCATCGGCGAGGAGCCGGGCAACATCTATTCGCGTTTTACCAATCCCACGGTCACGATGTTTGAGGACAGGCTGGCAGCTTTGGAAGGCGCCGAGCAATGCGTCGCCACGGCATCAGGCATGTCGGCGATTTTAGCTTGCGTGATGGGTGTGCTGAAAGCGGGCGATCATATCGTCGCGTCGGTCAGCCTGTTCGGCTCCACTGTGAATCTGTTCAACAACGTGATCAAGAAATTCGGCGTTGAAACCACTTATGTGTCCGCAACCGATGTGTCCGAGTGGCAGGCAGCGGTGCGTCTCAATACCCGTCTGCTGTTTCTGGAGACGCCCTCCAATCCGCTCACCGAAATTTCCGATATTGCGGCCATCTCTGTCATCGCAAAATCATGTGGCGCGCTGCTGGCGGTAGATAACTGTTTCTGCACGCCGATCTTGCAACGGCCTCTTGAGCTGGGTGCGGACATCGTGATTCACTCGGCCACCAAATACATCGACGGGCAGGGACGCGTGCTGGGCGGTGCGGTGCTGGGCAGCCGCAGAAACATGGAAAGTGTATACGGGTTTTTGCGCACTACGGGTCCTACCATGAGCGCTTTTAATGCCTGGATATTTCTCAAAGGTCTGGAGACACTGAAGCTGCGCATGGATGCGCACAGTGCGAATTCTCTTGCGCTAGCAACCTGGCTGGAAGCGCAGCCCAATGTTGCGCGCGTTTTTTATCCCGGATTACCTTCTCATCCGCAACATGCACTGGCGATGCGCCAGCAGAAAAGCGGCGGCGGCATCGTGGCCTTTGAAGTCAGAGGCGGAAAACAGGCGGCATGGCGCCTGATCGACAATACAAAAATGCTGTCGATCACAGCGAATCTGGGCGATACGCGCACCACCATCTGTCATTCAGCCAGCACCACGCATGCGCGCATCAGTCCGGAGGCACGTCTGGCGGCAGGCATCGCGGATGGACTGATCCGCATTGGGGTGGGGCTGGAAGCGGTAGTGGATATACAGAACGATCTGGCGCGAGGCTTAACGTGAAATTCGCGCAAGCGTTCGTTTGTTCCCTCTCCATCCGGGAGAGGGTTTGGGTGAGGGGAACGGGCATGACATACTTTATTATCTTGAGTGGCAGTTTTTTATGTCCGTTGGATCACTGATGGATATATTGGCCGCACAACTGGGCGGATTACTCAAGTCTCACGGTCTGATGCTGACTACGGCCGAGTCCTGCACCGGCGGCGGGGTGGCGCAGGCGATCACAGAGGTGGCGGGCAGCTCGTCGTGGTTTGAACGCGGCTTTGTGACCTACTCAAATCTGTCGAAACACCAGATGCTGGGTGTCAGTGAAGCGACGCTGATCCAATATGGTGCAGTGTCAGAGGCAACGGTTCGCGAAATGGTGGCGGGCGCGCTGGCCAACAGCGCAGCGCAAGTCGCCCTGGCGGTCAGCGGTATCGCTGGGCCTGATGGCGGCACGCCGGACAAGCCGGTGGGGACGGTATGGTTCGCCTGGGGCATCAAAAATGCATCCGTCTACGCGCAGCGTTATCAGTTCGCAGGCGGACGTGCCGAAGTCCGAGCGCATGCGGTGCGCATAGCCTTACAAGGTGTAATCGATTTGCTCAATCAGCACAGCGAAATCGCATAAAGAACGATCGTTCTGTTCAGATGCGGATGGATGTGCCATAATCCGCGCACAATTTTTGAAGGGGAAGTAAATGGATGAGAACAAAAGCAAGGCACTCGCCGCAGCACTGAGTCAGATTGAGAAGCAGTTCGGCAAGGGTTCGATCATGCGCCTGGGTGAAAATGAAGTGGCGCAGGACATACAGGTCGTCTCCACAGGCTCGCTGGGACTGGATATCGCGCTGGGTGTAGGGGGGTTGCCGCGGAGTCGCGTCATTGAAATTTACGGACCTGAGTCATCCGGCAAGACGACGCTGGCCTTGCAGGTGATCGCAGAAATGCAGAAGCTGGGTGGTACGGCGGCCTTCATCGATGCGGAGCATGCGCTGGATCCTCAATATGCGCAGAAGCTGGGGGTGAGGGTTGAGGACTTGCTGATTTCGCAGCCAGACAATGGCGAGCAGGCACTGGAAATCACCGATATGCTGGTGCGTTCGGCCTCGGTGGATGTGGTGGTGATCGACTCGGTCGCCGCATTGACGCCCAAGGCGGAAATCGAAGGCGAGATGGGCGATGCGCAGATGGGCCTGCATGCGCGCCTGATGTCGCAGGCCTTGCGCAAACTGACCGCCAATATCAAGCGTTCCAACACGCTGGTAATTTTCATCAACCAGTTGCGCATGAAGATCGGCGTGATGTTCGGCAATCCGGAAACTACCACCGGCGGCAATGCGCTGAAATTTTACGCCTCGGTGCGCCTGGATATCCGACGCATCGGCGCGATCAAGAAGGGTGACGAAGTGATCGGCAATGAGACCCGCGTCAAGGTGGTAAAAAACAAGGTGGCCCCGCCGTTCAGGGAAGCGCTGTTCGATATCCTGTATGGCGAAGGTATCTCGCGAGAAGGCGAAATCATCGATCTGGGCGTGCTGCATAAACTGGTTGAGAAGTCCGGTTCCTGGTACAGTTACAACGGTGAAAAGATCGGGCAGGGTAAGGACAACGTGCGCGAATACTTGCGTACCCGTCCTGAAGTGGCGCGCGAGATTGAAAACAGGATACGCAGCATCATCGGTGTGGCATTGATCGATACCGGTGAAAAACCGAACGGCACTGCGAAGAAAGCCGAATAGCATATGAGAGGGCGCCCGAATGAGGAAACGGCCTGAAACCAGCCTGCGCACGCGTGCCTTGCAATATCTGGCGCGCCGCGAATACAGCCGCGCAGAATTGGCCGCCAGGCTGCGCCCGTATGTAGAGGATGATTTTGAACAACTGCAACCCAACGGGCAAGGCGAAAAAGTCCGTCATGTCCGTTCCCCTCACCCAAACCCTGCTGAGACAACTAGCCATTCGACTAAGGCATCAGAAAACGATGCCCAAGTCGCTGGTTATCTCCCGGAGGGAGAGGGGACAAACGGATCGCTGCGCGAGTATCACGTTAACGATCTGGATGAGCTGCTTGACGATCTGGTATCGAGCGGCTGGCTGTCCGATGAGCGCGCCGCCATGCAGTTGCTGCACGCCAGACGTCCGCGTTTCGGCACGCAGCGCATCGCGCATGAGATGCACCAGAAGGGCATCAGCGAAGAGCTGATTGCACAGGCGCTACCGGCTTTGAAGGAAACTGAACTTGCGTCCGCGCGCTCTGTGTGGCAAAGAAAATATGGCCGTTTGCCGCAGGATGCAAAGGAAAAAGCGCGTCAGATGCGTTTTATGCAGTCACGTGGTTTTTCGCCGGATGTGATTTTCAAAGTGTTGCAACACGATGAAACTGCGGAGGGCAAATAACCATGGTCCGACGGAAGCCTGCATGATAGATGCATTAAGATAGGCCAGACGAAAAATGGGTATCCGGTGAACCTGTCAGGTATGTATGCAATTCGGTTTTTTTGTCGTGGTCATTTTTTCAAGATTGCCTGGATTTGGCCGTGGCTGCTGTTTATTTTTATCATGCCCTCATTAAATGCTGCAACATTGAACTCAGCGGATCTGCTGTTTGTGGATCGCATCACGTATGGCGTGAATGCTTCGACCGCCCGGCAATACCTGGCGTCGGGGCGTGAACGCTATTTGCAAAACCAGCTGGTTTTTCGCGGTGATGATAGCCTGCCTGCTGAAGTGCGGCAGTACATTGCTGACATGGATATAACTAGACTTGATCCGGGTGCGCTGCTGGCCGAACGTCACGCATCCGAGCTGCAAATGAAGGACGAAAAGGATGCTGCTGCCAAGGGAAAAATACAGCAGGCGATGAATCAACGCGGCAATGAGCTTGCTTTTCAGTCGGCCGAGCGTCGCGTATTGCGCGGCCTGTACTCCGGCAATCAGTTGCAGGAATTGCTGACCTGGTTCTGGTTCAACCATTTCAACGTGTTTCAGTACAAGGGCAATAATAATCTGTTGATCGCCGATTATGAGGAACATGCGATACGTCCCTATGTGCTGGGTAAATTCCGTGATCTGCTGCTGGCGACCCTGACGCATCCTGCGATGCTGGTTTATCTCGACAACGCCCTGAACGGCGCAGGCTCGGTCAATGAGAACTACGCCCGTGAGATCATGGAATTGCATACCATGGGGGTGAAGGGCGGCTATACGCAAAATGATGTGGAAAACCTTGCACGTATCCTGACCGGGGTTGGCATTGATCTGTCAGGCTGTCCTGGCGGGCAAACCATGTTGTGGAACATTACCCCAAGCAGTAATTTTTTCTGCTTTAACCCGAAACGCCATGATCAGAATGCCAAGCAGTTTCTGGGGCAGAATTTCCCTGCAGGCGGCGGTGCAGAGGAAGTGGTTAAGGCCGTCGACCTGCTGGTGAAGCAAAAGGCAACTGCGCGTTTTATCTCGAACGAACTGGCGGTCTATTTTCTGGATGATAATCCGCCGCAGGGTGTAGTCGATGAGATGGCCGGAACGTTTTCGAAAACGGATGGGGATATCGCTCAAACGCTTGCCACCCTGTTTGAATCAAAGGTGTTCCGCAGCGAGACAGGCGGCAAGTTCAAGGACCCGGTACAGTATGTGTTGTCCTCGATGCGCCTGTTGTACGGGGACCGTCCGATTGAAGATGCGCGCCAGGTGGTGAACTGGATCAACCAGCTGGGTGAACCGCTGTATGCACAGATGGCGCCTGACGGTTACGGGATTCGCAAATCGGACTGGCTGAGTGCCGACCAGATGGCAAAGCGGTTTGAGGTGGCGCGCGCAATTTTCTGGAATGCAGGCGCGCTTTATACGCCGGAGAAGCTTGCCAGATCGCTGGAGGGCATGGACCAGAAGAAATTACAGGAACTTCGCAATGCTGCCCGAATTGAAAATCCGATTGATACCTTCGGTATTTACGATCTGATGCGCCCTCTGTTGTCCGACAAGACATCCGCTGTGTTAAGGAAAACCCTGAGCATGGATGAATGGAACAGTCTGCTGTTGTCCTCTCCTGAATTCATGTACCGGTAGCTATGGACCGCCGACTATTCATTATATCTGCCGCAGCAGGCTTAAGTTTGAGCTGGAAGACCTGGGCGATGCCCGTATCATCGCCACGTCTGCTGGTGGTGATGCTGCGTGGCGCCTATGATGGTGCAAGCCTGCTGGTGCCGCACGGCTATCCTTACTATTACGCATCTCGACCCAATATTGCCATTGCAAAGCCCAATCCTGCGAATCCCGGGGCAGCACTCGATATCGGACAGGGCTATGGCCTGCATCCTGCAGTCTGGCCTTCCCTTCATGCATTATTTCAGGCAAAGCAGGCCGTGCCGGTGCCGTTTTCCGGCAGCCAGGATCTATCCCGCAGCCACTTTCAGTCTCAGGACGTGATGGAGCTGGGACATAACCCGGTCGACAAAGGCGGGCTGGATTATACAAGCGGTTTTTTGAATCGCCTGGTGTTGCAGCTTGCCGGCAGAAAAGCGGGCGGCATGTCCTTCACTTCCAGCATCACGCCGGTATTCAAGGGTGGGATGGATATTCCCAACATCAATCTGCAGGGTCAGGTGAATGCAATGGCGGATGTTCGCCAGACCCGGATGCTGGAGGCGATGTATCAGGGGAATGCCATGAGTGAATATGTGCAGGAAGGGATACAGAGCAGGCAGCAGGTCTCTGAAGTATTAAAAAAGGAAATGAGCGATGCATCAAGAGGCGCTGCCAAAGCTAACGGATTTGAAAAAGTGACGCGCTCGATTGCTGCGCTGATGCGGGACAATCCGGCCTATTCAGTTGGCTTTGTCGATGTGGGCGGCTGGGATACGCATGTCAATCAGGGTGCTGCGACAGGTCAGCTTGCAACAAATCTTGCAGGCCTTGGCAACGGACTATCAGGCTTTGCCGATGAGATGGGCGTGGAGGCGTGGCGCAACACCGTGGTGGTGGTGATGTCGGAATTCGGTCGCACATTCCATGAAAACGGCAATCGCGGCACCGATCACGGTCATGGCAACACGATGTGGATATTGGGCGGCGGAGTCTTTGGTGGCAAACTTGCCGGCGAACAGACGGATTTGACGGAATCGACCCTGTTTCAGAAAAGGGATCTGCCGGTGCTCAATGATTACCGCGCCGTACTGTCGCATACTTTTTCGCGCATGTACGGGTTAAATGCAGTGCAACGGAATAAGGTATTTCCGGGCAGTCTGGCCCGGGATTACGGCATACTCTGACAGACGGAGACGCCTGAAACGGTGAGTGATACGTACGATGAAGCAGCCCGGCTGAAAGCTATTTTCAGCGCGGCACTGGAGGCGGCTGATCCGGGTAGTGCAGTGCTCAGGGCAGTCCGTGTCGAGCAAGACCGGTTATATGTCGCCGGGCATGAACTGGCAGGATTTAAACGCATCATCGTAGTGGGCGCGGGCAAAGCCGTGGCACGGATGGCAGTGGCCGTCGAATCGCTGTTGGGCAGCAGGATCGCAGCGGGGCTGATCATCGTCAAGGAAGGTCATACAGCGCCGTTGTCCATCATCAGTCAGATCGAGGCGGCTCACCCTGTGCCGGATGAGGCGGGTTTGGCGGGCACGGATCGCATCATGCAGATGGTGCGGGATGCCGATGAGGTAACACTGGTCATCTGTCTGCTGTCTGGCGGTGCTTCTGCGTTGCTGACAGCACCTGTGCAAGGCGTCACCTTGCAGGACAAGCAGCAGGCAACCCAACTGCTGCTCAATGCGGGCGCCTCTATTACTGAGCTAAACGCGGTGCGCAAACACCTCTCACAGGTTAAGGGCGGCAGGCTGTCCCAAACGGCCTATCCTGCGCAACTGGTGACGCTGATTCTGTCCGATGTCATCGGTGATCATCCTGATGTAATCGCCTCGGGACCTGCGGCGCCTGACAGTTCGACATTTGCCGATGCGCTGGCAGTGATCAACAGATACGGGCTTGACAAAACAATGCCCGGAAAGGTTATGGATTATTTGCAGCGCGGCAGGGCGGGGCTGGTGGCCGAAACAGTTAAGAAACATGACCCCTGTTTTGACCGGACGCACAATGTGATCGTCGCAAGCCTCACTCAGGCGCTTGCAGCCGCACGACAGCGTGCCATGCAGCTGGGGTTTGAGACGCGGATTGTGTCAGAAAGCCTGCAGGGCGAGGCGCGCGACGCGGCCCGCCTGCTGGCACAGGCAGCAGGTGCAGAACTTGCCCTGATGACACCGGGTGAGCGTCGCTGTCTGATCTGGGGCGGGGAGACCACCGTGACGGTGCACGGTTGCGGCCTTGGCGGCAGGAATCAGGAGCTGGCGCTGGCCTTTGCGCGGGAAATAGAGTGCTTGCAGGGTATGTCGCTGCTGTCGGCAGGTACCGACGGCAGTGACGGTCCGACCGATGCGGCTGGCGCGCTGGTCGATGGCGCAACGGCTGCACGGGCGCGCAACGCGGGACTGGAGCCCTTGGATTTTCTTGAAAAACAACGACTCTTATGCCTTTTTTGAGCAGCTCGATGCTTCATCCGGTCTGCGCAGCCATTTCAAGACGGGGCCTACCGGCACCAACGTGATGGATATCCAGATCGTGCTGCTGGAAAAGCGGGCGGTTTAGCTGCCGGAGACTGCATGGTATGATGCGCAACTTGTCCGGTTACCGGTTATTTGTCGGATGAACGTGCTGCCGCAGGTCATAAAGGAAAAGTCGCGTCAGTTACGTTTTATGCAGTCACGTGATTTTTCGCCGGACGTAATTTTCAAGGTGCCGCGTCACGATGACACGGAGGACTGGCGATGCCCGTTATATTGCGTTATAAGGGTTACAAATTTTTCTTCTTTTCAAACGAAGGCAATCCAAGAGAGCCTTTGCACGTACATGTGCGAAAGTCAGGTTCAAGTGCTAAATTCGGGGTTGAACCGCAAGTGCGCGTGGCGGAGAGCTACGGATTAAACGGCCAGGAATTGAACGAACTTACGAAGGTGATTTACGATAACCGTCAATTGATAGAAAGGACATGGCATGAATTCTTTAGCTAATGCAGTGAGTTTCGATGCAAATACGATGTGGGTGGACTTCGTTGATGGTCGCAAGCTTGGCGTGCCGCTGGCTTATTTTCCTCGCCTGTTGAATGCCAAGCCTGCTCAACGCGAACAGTACGAAATCAGCGGTGGCGGCAGCGGATTACACTGGGATGAGCTTGACGAAGACATCAGCGTTGAAAATTTGTTGCTGGGCATCGGCGACAGAACCCGTAGCCACTTGATAGCGGCTTGAGTTTGCTGAGAGGCATTGTTCCGATCGCGTAAAATATGACTATTTCCGATTTATGGTTGGATCATTGCAATTTCCAAGTTTTCCGAGGATAAATTCTTTTGACTCCGCACGAATTTATCCAGAAGTGGCAAGGTAGCACGCTCAACGAGCGGCAAAGTTATCAGGCGCATTTTACTGACTTGTGCGCGCTGGTAGGGGCAGCAGCTCCTTCACCCGCAACGGCTGATAGCTACTGTTTTGAGCGCGGTGTCGCCAAGACGGGTAGCAAACAAGGCTTGGCAGACGTGTGGATGCGCGACCGTTTCGGCTTTGAATACAAGGCGCCCGATCGGAATCTCGACGCCGCGCTCAAACAGTTGATGACCTACGCGCTTGCGTTGGATAACCCGCCGCTGCTGGTGGTATGTGACACGCAAATCATCCAGATACACACACACTTCACCAACGCGCCTTCTGAAGTTCACACCATCCTGCTGCAAGATATCGGGCTGCAAGTCAATCTGGACAAGCTGCGCTGGCTGTTTACCGATCCAGACAAATTTCACCCGCAGCGCACCATCGCACAAATCACCGAAGACGCAGCGGGCAAATTTGCCGATCTGGCGCAATCACTGAATAGCCGCGATCATCCGCCACAGAAAGTGGCGCATTTTCTCAACCAATGTCTGTTCTGCCTGTTCGCCGAAGATGCGGGGCTGTTGCTGGTAAAAATGTTCGAGCGCCTGCTCGATAAAAGCCGGCACGAATCCGTCAAGCTCTCCACGCGACTGGCGGCCTTGTTTGCTTCCATGCAGAAGGGCGGTGATTTTGGCGCAGACGACATCGCCTGGTTCAACGGCGGTTTGTTTGAAACTGTGGAGGTATTGCCGCTGGTTGACAGCGAAATAGTCTCGCTGCATGCCGCAGCCTTACTGGACTGGAGCGACATTGAACCGTCCATCTTTGGCACCTTGTTTGAGCGTGGACTTGACCCGAAAAAGCGCGCCCAGCTCGGTGCGCATTACACAGATCAGCAATCCATTCTGCGCATCATCAATCCGGTGATCGTCGAACCGCTGACCGTGGAATGGCAAGCAGCGAAACTCGTTATTACCAAGAACATGGCGCTGTTTGAAAAGGGCGGCAAGGGATCGAAAAACGCATTGTCTGTGGCGCAAGCCGCATTTATCTCCTATCTCGAATTGCTCAAGAATTTCAAGGTGCTCGATCCTGCATGTGGTTCCGGCAACTTCCTGTATCTCGCCCTGCGTGCCTTGAAGGATCTCGAACACAAGGCCAACCTCGAAGCTGAACAACTCGGCCTGCATCGCCAAGTCAGCATCGAAGTCTCGCCCGCCAACGTACTGGGTATCGAGATCAACCCCTACGCAGCCGAACTCGCGCGCGTCACCGTGTGGATAGGTGAAATCCAGTGGATGCTCAAGAACGGCTATCCCGTCCGCAGGAACCCGATTCTGCAATCGCTGGACCATATCGAGAATCGCGATGCCCTTCTCGTCGTCATACCCGCGCAGGCGGGTATCCAGCCAATTGTAAAGCTGGATTCCCGCGTAAGCGGGAATGACAAAACCGTAGTTGAAGCCCAATGGCCTGCCGTCGATGTCATTATCGGCAATCCGCCGTTTTTGGGCGATAAGCGCATGCGCGCCGAGGTGGGCGATGATTACACCGAAGCGCTGCGTCATTGTTATGCGGGTCGTGTGCCGGGTGGTGCGGACCTTGTGACTTACTGGTTCGAGAAAGCGCGTGGACAAATCGAAGCGGGCCTGTGTCAGCGCGCCGGGCTGGTTGCTACCAACTCGATTCGTCAAAAGGGCAATCGTCCCGTACTTGAACGCATTTGCGACAGCACGCACATTTTTAACGCCTGGAGCGATCAGAATGGATTAACGACGGCGCGGCGGTTCGAGTCTCGCTGGTGTGCTTTGGTTCCCTCTCCCACCG
>VFSW01006400.1_pt1 | contig 17335 bp, 11 predicted proteins | sample 5358111 | NCBI WGS metagenome assembly VFSW01 (sample SAMN11554181, study PRJNA540505) | mine drainage metagenome | isolation source: sediment from site ElyBrook_90M | place: USA: Ely Copper Mine, Vershire, VT | collected 2017
CCTTTGGAGACGGCGCGGGAGCCGGGGACGACGACGGCATTGGCGGGGATGATGAGGGGCTGGTCGGCGGTGGCGCGGAGGATGGCGCCGTTGACGAGGTCGTAGACCGGAGTGCCGCGGGTGAGGATGGTTCCGGGGGCGAGGACGGCGCCCTGACGGACGATGGTTCCCTCGTAGACGCCGGTGTTACCGCCGACGAGCGCGTCATCCTCGATGATGACGGGGCTGGCGTTGATGGGCTCGAGGACGCCGCCGATCTGGGCCGCGGCGCTTAGGTGTACGCGCTTGCCAATCTGGGCGCAGGAGCCGACAAGGGCGTGGGAGTCAACCATGGTGCCCTCGTCGACCCAGGCTCCGGCGTTGATGTACATGGGCGGCATGCAGACGACGCCGCGGGCGACGTAGGCTCCGGCGCGGACGCTGGAGCCGCCGGGAACGACGCGGATGCCGTCGGCGGGGGCAAAATGGCGCGCGGGGTAGGTGTGCTTGTCGACGAAGGAGAGGCCGGCGGCGGAGGCGTCCGCCAGCACGCCGAGGCGGAAGCCGAGCAGGATGCCCTGCTTGACCCAGGCATTGACGCGCCAGCCGGTGGGGCTGGCGGGGTCGGGCGAGGCGGAGCGGATTTCGCCGCGCTCAAGGGCGGCGCGGAGAGCGAGGAAGGCGTCCATGGCGGACTGGTCGCCGATGGCGGCGAGACCGGCGGCAAAGGAACGCTCGACGGCCTCTTGAAGCTGGGTGAAGTTCATGGCTTTTTGAGTTTATCAAGACAGGGAATGGGGGGAGAGGGATCGCGGAGCGTGAGATAGCACGCGTATCCCACGCGAAGCGCTCCGAAGAGAGGCGCAGTGAGGAAGCGAGGCGGAATCAGGCCGCGGACGGCTGCGCTTGCCTGTGTTTGCCGTTGCCATTTTGCCGGACGGGCTGAAGCCGGAAGGAGTTGTTGCCTGCCGGGATCAGGGCGAGGGGAACAGGGTCGCGGTCGCATTTCCCATGGAGATGCCTGGCTTCAAGCCATGCGCAGAGTCTTGGATCGTAGATATCGGGCTGGCCCTGCCAGAAATCCGGTTTGAGTCCGCACTGGATCTGAAGGTGGTCCAGCTGCAACTCGATGACCGAGATATCCTTAGGAAAATAGCGCCGCACATTGTTCACGCCCACGTGCAGTCCGGTAACGCCGCGACTTTTGCATTGTGTTCTAACTACCATAGCGTACCTGCTCTTCAACCTTGGATGCAGTTGGCTGAGTAAACCAAGTTAGGGGAAGCCGGCGCGGGGGTTGTAAGGACGCAAAGCGGAATTGCGGCTTGAAACGCACCCGCGGGAACGTCAGTCTGGCACGATAGTGCGCTGCCTTTGATTCCCTGTCAAGAGCCATCCAGTTGATTCAACATTTGAAGACTGGCCTTGCGCAGTATTGCCTCCGAGGCCCAAAAAGCATGCAGCCTCGTTGCTCTGCAACTTAATAGATGCAGGGTCAAGGGTTTTGGTGAGCAGCCATAGTGAAGTTTTGCCGTCGAGGCGACAGCGAGTTATGGCAGAAAGAATGGGGAAGGCGTTTAAGTTATCGAAAATTTAATCCGCAGCGGTGACTGCGGCGCGAAGGGCGGCGGCAACCTGTTGCTGCTGGCCGGGGTGGATGCGGTTGAAGAAGGGCAGGGCAAGCGTGCGGCGGGCGATGGACTCTGTGAGGGGCAACGAGGCTGCTGCGCTAGGGTGATTGCGCCAGGCGGGCTGCAAGTGGATGGGGGGGAAATAGCGGCCAGTGGCGATACCGCTGGCCGCGAGGGTTGATTGCACGCGGTCGCGGTCTGCGCGCTCAGGCAGGCGAACAACATATACAAACCAACTGATGGTGCGGCGGGGCAGCAAGAGCGGCGAAAGCTCCATGCCGGGAATGTCGCAGAGCAGCGCGTAGTAGCGTTCGGCGACGGCGCGGCGCAAGGTAAGGATTTCGTCGATGCGGCTGAGTTGGACACGGCCCAGGGCGCAGGCCAGTTCGGAGAGGCGGTAGTTGTAACCGATTTCAGTGTGGTCGAGCCAGCCGGCGCCGGGCTCTCGGCCCTGATTGCGAAGCGAGCGCAAACGGGCGGCGTGGGCGGGGTTACGGGCAAGGACGGCGCCGCCTTCGCCAGCGGTGAGCTGTTTGTTGGGGTAGAAGCCGAAGACGGCGAGGTCGCCAAAGCTACCGGCGCGGCGGGCATGAGGCGGGTCGCCGAGTTCCGCGCCGATGGCTTCGCAGGCATCTTCAATGAGTGCAAGGTTGTGGCGACGAGCGATGGATGTGAGCGCATCCATGTCAGCTGGAACGCCGAAGGTGTGGACGGCGAGGATGGCGCGGGTGCGAGGGGTAATTGCCTGCTCGACGGAGCCGGGCGAAAGATTGAGGGTGGCGGGATCAATCTCTGCAAAGACGGGCGTGGCGCGGACATAGGCGACGGCGTTGGCGACGGCGACGAAGGCAAAGGAGGGAACGATGACTTCGTCGCCTTCTCCTATGCCCAGGGTCAGCAGGGCGAGATGCAAGCCGGCAGTGCCGGAGCTGACGGCGACGGCATGGGGCACGTTGTGGAATGCGGCCAGAGCCTGCTCGAAGGCTGCGAGTTCGGGACCCAAGCTGAGATGCGGGGTACGCAGAACGGCGGTGACCGCGCTGATTTCGGCCTTTGTGATGTCGGGCGCGGAGAGGGGAATGCGGAAGGTCATGGGCGCTCCGCGTCTTCGGGGATGGGTACGGGCTGCTTGATGAGCAGGCCTTGGAGCGGGACGGTGGCAAGGACGTTGGCGATGGTGGTGGCGGCGGTTCCGTCGCCGTAGGGGTTGGCCATGCCGCGCAGGCCGGCGCGGAAGCCGGGACTTAGGGCGCGGTCGATGGCAGCCAGGATGGAGCTGGTCTCGGGTGGGGCGTCGATGGTGTTGCGGGCACGCTCGCGGCCTTGCTGGCGCATGCCGATGTTGACGGCGGGCAGGGCGAAGGACGCGGCTTCCATGATGCCGCTGGAGGAGTTGCCCACGATGGCATCGACCTGGCCCAGGAGGCTCCAGTAAGTGACGGCGTCGAGGTTGACGTGGATGTGCGTTTGGGGGCGCGTTGCGGCCAGGGCCTGGGTGCGCTCGATGAGCGCGTGGCTACCGGCGTCGGCGTTGGGGTAGACGAAGAGGAGTTGGCCGGGCACCTGAGCCAGCGCGGCGAAGAAGGCGTCTGCCTCGGCGTTGGTGTTTTGGAGGATGGTGACGGGGTGCCAGGCGGCGAGAAGCGTGGGCGCGGTGAGTGAGAGGCTGAGCCGGGCTTCGAGTGCGGTGCGGTCGAGGAGCGTGGAGCGGCGAAGATGGTCCAGCGAGGGCGCGCCGGCGCGGTGAACCCGCCATGGCTCCTCGCCCATGGCGATGACGCGGCGTCGCGCGGTTTCCGTCGACGTGAAATGAACGTGAGCCAGCTTGGTGAGAGCATTGCGGACGTGGTCGTCGATGGCGCCCTGGGAGACTTCGCCCCCCTCGATGTGGGCCATGGGGATGCGCAGCGCGAGGGCGGTGCATGCGGGAGCCATCATTTCGTAGCGGTCGGCGATGAGCAGCAGCAGGTCTGGCCGCCAGGCGGTGAGTGCGTCTGCAAGGGTGAGAATGGCGATGCCGATGGTCTTGGCCATGCCAGTGTCAGTGTCGGAGCTGAGGAGGCACTCAATGCGCGCCTTGATGGGGAAACTGTCCCGCTCAATTGCTTGGAGCGTATTGCCGAACTCGGGCGAGAGATGTGGACCAAGGGCAAGGACGCCCAGATCGACGCCAGGGTGCGCAGCCAGCTCACGCAATGGCCAGTAAAGGTGGCTGTAGTCGGCGCGCGAGGTGGTGACGACACCGATGCGGCGCTTGTGGGTCTGCTTTTCGCTCATTTGGCGGTCCACGGCGTAGTTTGGCAAGCAAGTGCTAGGATCGCGGCGCTGGGTGTGTAGTCGGGTACCAGTGCCCGGACGGCGTCGAGGGCGGCGGTGAGATCGCGCGTGTCCAGAGCACCGCGCAGCCTCGTGAACTCGCCATGCAGGGTGGTGCTGGCGAGGATCGGCGAATGGATGGAAAGTAGCGTGCTGCTGTCAGCAGGCAGTGGGTTTTCCGCAGAAGACCAGAGATGCTCTGTCTCCTTATCTCCCGGTCGCAGGCGAGTGAACTCCATGGGGATGGTGCGGCTGGGGGAGAGTTGGCGGGTCATGTAGCGCGCGAGGTCGCCAATGAAGTGAGGCGCGGGCAGGGCGGGTGCAAACAGGCCGGATTGACGGGGTTCAACGGCGGCGGCGAGCAGTAGATTGACGGCCTCATCGAGGGTGAGAAAGTAACGGCGCGCGGCTGGGTCAGTAACCGTGATGGGGCCGCCCTGGGCGATCTGGCGTGCGAAGGCTTCCACGACGCTGTCGCGCGAGGCGAGAACATTGCCGAGGCGCAGGACGGTTCCCCCAGCTGCAAGGACAATCTGTTCGGCGACGCGCTTGGTGGCGCCGAGGATGGAGGCAGGCTCAACGGCTTTGTCGGTGGAGAGCAGGACGACGCGCGCGCCGTGCGCGGCTGCGGCGGAGACGAGGGCGTGGGTGCCCATGATGTTGTTGGCGATGGCAGCCAAAGGCTGCTCCTCAAGCAGCGGAACGTGTTTGAAGGCGGCGGCGTGGAAGACGATGCCGGGCGCGTGGAGGGCGAAGATTTCGTCGAGCAGTGCGCTGTCGGCGGTACTTCCCAGAGTGAAGTCGACGGGGATTGCGTTGCAGGACTCGGCCCAAGCGCGCTGGAGGGCGAAGAGATGGCTTTCGGAGGCTTCCAGCAGGACCATGCGGGAAGGTGCAAGAGCGGCAAGGCGCAAGGCCAGTGCGGAGCCGATGGAGCCACCTGCCCCGGTGATCAGGAGGGGCTTGCTGGCGAGCGAGGCGAGAGTCTGCGGCGAAGGTGGAGGCAGAGGTGGCCGCGCGAGAAACGTGTGCCATTGCAGGCTTTCGAGCGAGGGGTTCACTCCATGAGTATAAATTGGCGGGGTTTCGCACTTTTGATGGGAGCAAAGGTGCGAAGGACCGCAATGCGAATAGGGCGGGCGCTCGCATACACTGTAAGGTTGCGCGGTTTCATGGAGGCTGCCAAACCTCATCCGCGCTGGAGACGAAATTGGGAAAGAGCTTGATGCGAATTGGTAGCCTTGCGGCCCTTGTGTGGATGGTGACAGTGACAGCGATGGTGGGCGCGGAAGCTCGCTATGACGCAGCGGCAATCCAACTGAACAATCGTGGAGTCGCGCTGATGGGGCAGCAGTTCACCGAACGCGCGGAGCAGAATTTTGCCGCTGCATTCAAGAAGGACCCAACGCTAGCACAGGCATCCATTAACAATGGCATTGCGCTGATGACGCTGCAGAAGCTGCCGGAGGCCGAGGCGGCGCTGAAGGCGGCGCTGGTGCTGGAGCCCGGCAATCCGCAGGCATGGTACAACCTGGGACTTGCACAGCACGCCAATAACGATCTGGATCTGGCCCTGGCCAGCTTTCAGCAGGCCGTGAAGTACGATCCGCGCGACGTGGACTCTTATTACTTTGAGGGCGTCTGCTACCAGGAGATGCGGCAGTTCGAAAAGGCGATTGCAGTGTTGCAGCAGGCCCTGGCGATCAATCCTCTGCACGCTTCGTCAGAGTTCGCGATGGCGCGAGCGCTTCAGCGCTCCGGGCGCACGCAGGATGCCAAGGCGCACTTTAAACTCTTCCAGCACATGACAAGCACAAAGATCTCCGCAGCCATTGGGCTGGCCTATGGCGAGCAAGGGCACTACTCGACGGTGACGCCGGTGGAAGAACCGCAGGAAGTCGAACGGCAGATGATTCCGGTGAAGCTGGAAGCGCAGAAGATGGCTGTGGGCAAAGAGCACGGCGGCGAGACGGGCGGGGCCTGCATGCTGGATGTGACCGGGTCTGGCCAGATGGACCTGGTGCTGATGGAGTCGGGTGCGCAGGCGATTCGTGTGTTGCACCGGCGCGCGGATGGCGGCTATGAAGAGCTGGATGCGGCGGCCGCAGGATTGAAGGCGTCAGGTCATGCGGTGGCATGCACGGTGGGCGACTATGACGCGGATAACCTGAATGATCTGGCAGTGGCGATGGATGATGGCGTGCGGCTGTTCAGGAATCTGGGCAAAGGCAGGTTTGAGGATACGACGGCCGAAGCTGGGCTTGCGGCACGTAATCGGCCCACAGGCATCACATTTGTGGACTTCGACCACGACGGCGATCTGGATCTGTTGCTGACAGGCGAGGCGGTCAACCGCCCAAACGAAAAGAACCTGTCATTGGGGGCTACGGTGAAGCCGGCCGATGAAGCCAACGTGCTCTGGCGCAATAACGGCAATAAGACGTTCACGGAGTGGACGGGGCCGACGGGGCTGGGTGGCAATAGCAGGACCGCTGCAGCGATCTTGACGGATTTCAACAACGATCGCGCGGTGGACCTTGCGATAACAGGCTCTGGAGCTGCGCCCGTCTTGTATGTGAATCCGCGCGAGGGCAAGTATCCCACGCAGGCATTGTATGACGAAAAGCTGCCCGCGACCGAAGGCATCGCGGTGTTGGACTTCAATAAAGACGGCTGGATGGACATTGCCGTCACGCATGCGGGCGCGCCGGGAGTGACGCTGTGGCGCAATATTGCCGGCCCGAACAACGTGGGCCGGCGCTTTGAGCGGGTACCACTTCCGCTGCAGGGCGCGCTGCGCGGTTGGGGTGTTGCGCCCGTGGACATCGACAACGATGGGTGGATCGACCTGGCGGCTATTGTGCAGACGGCTGCGGGCCCGCGGGTGAAAGTATTCCGCAATCGCGGCGATGGCAGCTTTGAGGACGTGAGCGCCGCGCTGGGGCTGGATAACGTGCGGCTGCGAGCGCCGCGGGGGCTGATTGCGGCTGATGTGGATGGCGATGGCGCGGCGGACCTGATTGTAACGCAGCTGCATGCACCGCCGGTGCTGCTGCGCAATGTAGGCGCGAACAAGAACCACTTTGTGCGGCTGGATCTAAGCGGCTTTGCGGATAACAAAACTGCGCTGGGATCGAAGGTGGAAATCTTTGCTGACGGGCAATGGCAGAAATGGGAACTGGCCGGTGCTTCGGGCTATCAGACGCAAGCGCCGCCGCAGATTCTGGTTGGACTTGGCAAAGCGGATCACATCGACCTGCTGCGGATTTTGTGGCCCACCGGCATTTTGCAGGATGAAATAGACCTGCCGCACAAACAGGTAATTGCGATGAAGGAAGCAGACCGGCGCGGAAGTTCATGCCCGGTGCTGTTTGCGTGGAATGGACACAGATATAAGCTCGTAACGGACGTGATCGGCGCTGGCGTGGTGGGGCACTGGTTCACGCCCACGAGGCGCAATACGCCCAACCCCAGCGAGTGGATCAAGGTGGATGGCGCGCAGACGGTACCGGTGGATGGCAAGCTGAGCCTGCGCTTCATCGAGCCGATGGAAGAAGTGAACTACATCGACCAGTTGCGGCTGATGGCGGTGGATCATCCGGATGATGTCGAGGTGAATCCGGATGAGAAGTTCCTTGACGATCCGCCTTTTGCTTCGGGTCGCGTGGTAGCCTCGCAGGATCCGCGGCTGCCGGTGGGCGCGTGGGATGGCGAAGGGCGCGATGTACTCGACGCACTGAGCCGGCGCGACCACCAGTTTGCCAGCGGATTCAAGGCTCTGCCGTATGACGGATTCGCGAACATGCATACGCTGACGCTGGACCTGGGCGAGGTGAGGGCGCATGCTCCGCTGCGGCTTTTGATGACGGGTTATGTGAACTACTTCAGCGCGACGTCTCTATATGCCGCATGGCAGGCGGGGGTGAAGCCGATCTCGCCCTATGTGGAGGCGCAGTTGCCGGGCGGCGCGTGGCAGCGTATCCCCGGCGAGGCGGGCTTTCCTGCAGGACTTGAGCGCACCATTGTGGTCGACCTGACGGGCAAGCTGCCTGCGGGTACGCGTCGGATTCGGCTGGTCAGCAATCTGGAGATTTATTGGGACCAGGTGCTGGTGGACAACCATGCGGAGGCGACCGTGCATTCAACGGAGGCACCGCTGGCGTTGGCTACGGAGCAGTTCCGCGGCTATCCGAAGCAGATGGACGGCGCGAGCCCGGGCGACCTCGACTATGACTATAATCGCGTGAGCCTGACCGGACCATTCCAGCATCAGCGCGGCAGCTACACACGCCTGGGCGATGTGACGGAACTGGTGAAGGGCATCGATGACCGTTATGCCATCTTTGGCAGCGGTGAGGAGATTGCGGCGGAGTTTGACGTGTCGAAGCTGCCTGCGCTTCCGGGCCACTGGAAGCGCGACTACTTCTTCTATGCCAATGGATATGTGAAGGACATGGACTGGTGGGATGCATCGCCATTTACAGTTTCGCAGTTGCCCTTCCACAAGATGAGCGCGTATCCGTATCCGGCGAGGGAGAAGTTCCCAGACGACGCGGATGCGCTGAACTACCAGCTGGACTGGAATGATCGCTTCGATACGGGTGAGCCCGTGCGGTCGTACCGATTCGATTATCAGGTACTGCCGTCGACGCCCAAGGATGACACGCTGGCGACACCGAGCGCGGCATATAAGCCATGAACGATGTAGTGTTGCAGCCCGCGGTACGGCAACTGGAGTTGCTGCGCGCGGGTGAGATCTCGGTTGCAGAGTTGGCTGAGGCACACATTCGACAGATCGAGCGGCTGAATCCGAAGCTGAATGCGCTGGCGGATTTCGACGCAAATCGTGTGCGGGTGCAGGCGCGGCAGATGGATGAGGTGCGCACCGTGCGCGGTCCGCTGTATGGGCTTCCGGTGACGGTGAAGTCTTCGATTGCCACGGTGGGCTATCGCTGCGAGATTGGCAGCCTTCTCCATAAAGATGAGATTCCGCGCGAGGATGCGGTGGTAGTGGGTCGGCTGCGAGCGGCGGGTGCGCTGATTCTGGGCACGACGAACTGCCCGGAGTTCCTGATGGCCTATGAGACGGCTAACCTACTGTACGGGCGCACCGCAAACCCATGGGATCTGGATCGCACACCGGGGGGTTCAAGCGGCGGTGAGTCGGCGGCGATTGCGGCGGGGATGTCGGCGGCGGGGCTAGGCTCGGATAGCGGCGGCTCTGTGCGCGTGCCCGCGCATTTTACGGGGATTTGTTCGCTGAAGCCGACTCCGGGGCGCATTCCAGGGCGTGGGCACCTGCCGCCGTGCGTTGGGCCATTCTCAGTGCTGGGGGCGATTGGGCCGATGGCTCGGACGATGGAAGACGTGACGATGCTGTTTCGCACGCTTGCAGGTCAGGATGCAAGTGATCCGGTGAGCCCGCCGGTAGCGCTGCGGGAACACACGCTTGATGAGCTGCGGGCCAACACCATTGGCTTTTTTGAAGATGACGAGCTGGCGCCGGTGACACCGGAGACGCGCGCCGCAGTGAATGTGGCTGCGCGAGCACTTCAGACGGCGGGCTTTCGCGTGGAGCCCTTCCGGCCGCGCATGCTGGAGCCGTTGCGCAAGCTGTGGTGGAAGATGTTTGTGCAGTGCGGCGCCATATTTTACGCGTCGGCGATTGCCGGCAAAGAGCAGCAACTTAGCCCGCTCTTTAATGAATTTCTACGGATTGCGGAAGCAATTCCGCCGTTGACGGCTCCTCAGTTGCTGAATGCCTGGGCGGAACTGGATTTGCTGCGCGCCAAGGCTTTGGAAGAGATGCAGGGGCATCCTGTGCTGTTGTGCCCGGTGGCCAGCATTCCGGCGTTTCGCCACGGAGAGCGTAAGTGGACCGTGGAAGGCCACACAGTTGAGTATCTGGATGCGGTGCGGCACACCCAATGGTTCAACACCCTGGCTGCGCCGGCGGCAGTGGTGCCGGTGGGGCGCTCACCGGAGGGGTTGCCGATTGGCGTTCAGGTTGTGGCTCGACCCTTTGAGGATGAGATGGCGCTGGGCATTGCGGGCATCCTGGATGCGGTGTTTGGGTATCGAGTGCCGCCATTGGCAAACCACTCCTAGCCCGTGCTTCGTCAAGTTCATTCGTCACAAGGTGTTGAAGGCACACGGCGTTGCGGAAGGCGCAGGTACATGCACAAGTATCTTCTCCACCTTTGGGTGGAGGCGTGGGCTGGATGATCGCGATAGTCTAACGCTTCCGCTTCCCCAGAAACGGAGCGCAGACGGTGCGCAGCAGTTGGCAAGAGCGATTTGCCGAGAGTCCCGGTGTATTGAAGAGTTCGGGTCGCCTGCAGACGATTGTGCAGGTCGGGGATCTCGAAATCGGAGGCGGGGAATTTATCACCATGGCTGGGCCGTGCTCGGTTGAAACCGAGTTCCAGCTGATGGCGACGGCTCATCATGTGCGCTGCGGCGGCGCGCGCATCCTTCGCGGTGGCGCCTTCAAGCCCCGCAGCTCACCCTACGCATTTCAAGGACATGGTCTAGAAGGGCTGAAGATGCTGGCGCGCGCCCGCGAGGAGAGCGGGCTAGCGATCATCACAGAAGTGATGTCTGAGTGCGATGTGCCGATGGTTGCCGAGTATGCGGACATTCTGCAGATCGGCACGCGCAACATGGAGAACTTTGCACTGCTGGAAGCGGCGGCTCGCTCAGGGAGGCCGGTGCTGCTGAAGCGCGGCATGATGGCCACGGTGGCGGACCTGCTGCGGTCGGCGCAGTTGATTCTCGATAACGGCAACGCGAACGTCATCCTCTGCGAGCGCGGCATCCGCACCTTTGAGACGGCTACGCGCAACACCTTCGACATTGGCGCCATCGCGCTGCTCAAGCACATCTCGCATCTTCCGGTGATTGCCGATCCGAGCCATGCGGCGGGGCACCGCGAACTGGTGCCGGCGTTGGCACGAATCTCCGTGGCCGCCGATGCAGATGGCCTGCTGGTGGAGGTGCATCCGAATCCCGAAAAGGCGTGGAGCGATGGCGAACAATCGCTGGACTTTGCTGGGTTTGACGAGATGATGGCTTCTCTCGATCCCTATCTTGCGTTGCGCGGGCTCGCGCTGGGCGATTCCGCGGGCACCCGGCCCATGGAGGCTGTTGGATGAGGGGTCGGGCCGGAATTGTTGGATTTGCCACTTGCTTTGCGTTGCTGCTGCCGATGTGCGGATTCGCGCTTGATGCGGCGAGCAGGGTTGGCGCGGATGTGATTGTGACCGCGGCCCCAGTGTATGTTCCGCAAGCCGAGCTGCGCGGACGGGAGCGGTTTCCCAACGGCGCACAGCTGCTGTTGATCCATGAGGGAAAGGCCGAGCCGCTGGTTCCGGACTTTGCAGCCAGCGCGGATGCCAATGTGTATTTTGACGGCAGCCAGGTACTGTTTGCAGGCAAGCAGGGAGCAAGCGATCCATGGCAGATCTGGGAGCTGAAGCTGAAGGATCACTCCATCCGCAAAGTGGTAGCGACGGCGACGGATGCCGAGCGCCCGCTTTACCTTCCCTTCGGACGCATGGTTTATGCACTTCGCACTTCACATGGATTCCGCCTGGACTCCACCGAAGATGGTCATCCGCTGCCTTACATGCCGATGAATCCGGCGACGGGTCCTGGCGAACTGGCCCTTGCGTACACGCAGACGAGTGCGTTCCCCGCAGATGTCTTGAAGGATGGTCGCATTCTGTTTGAATCCGGTTTCCCCCTTGGATCGGGCACGACGCCGGAGTTGTACCTTGTGTATGCGGATGGTACTGGGGTGGAGTCTTATCGCTGCGATCACGGCCGTGCGCGCTGGGGTGGAACGCAACTGCCATCGGGTGATGTGGCGTTTACGCATGGAGAGTCGCTGGCGCGGTTTACTTCGCCGTTGGCGCATGAAGAACACATCGCGGCGCCACCTGCGCAATACGCGGGCGCAATTGCCGAGACGGCATCGGGCGAATGGCTGTTGAGCGCTCGTGCGTCGGCGAGCGGGCGCTATGTCCTGAAGCTGTGGAAGCCGGGCGCGGCGACGCTGGAGACGGTGCTGGCGAAGAATGGCGAGAACCTGGTAGAGCCAGTGCTGCTCGCGCCTCGCACCACGCCGAAGCGGCATCCCTCAGGCCTGCATCCATGGGATTATGCGAATCTGCTGGCGCTGGATGCACGGCTTTCTCGCGACGGCGTGCTGAAGGGCACGCCCGTTGCGGTGCGCGTGGAGACTCAGGATGCAGCGCACCATGCAGTTTTGATGGGCACGGCGCCGGTGGAGAAGGACGGTTCATTCTTCGTTAAGGTGCCGGGTGACACGCCGATTCGCTTCGCGCTGCTGGATGCGAAGGGAGCAGTATTGCGCCAGGAGCACGGATGGTTCTGGTCGCGCGGCGGTGAGCAGCGCATCTGTGTTGGCTGCCACACTGGGCCGGAGCGTGCGGCGGAAAATCGTGTGCCTGCCGTGTTGCAGCGTACCACGACACCTGTTGATCTGACCCATGCGGCACAGCGCACATTGCCGGGAGGCCGCTGAGATGATGAAGAGCATTCCACTTGCAATCGCAGCGATGCTTCTATTTACGGCGCATGGGACGCAGACGATTCAGGCTGCCACTGAACCGTCCACTGTACAGTCCACTGCGCCAGCCACCGTGCCGGACACGCACGCCACGCCGTCTGCGGCGGCTGACGCACTGGCTCCTGTGATTCGCTTTGAGGACGCCAGCGACAAGGCGCATGTCGACTTTGTGCATAGCTTCGGGTCAGCGAAACTTGGCTCGTTGCTGGAGGGCACCGGCGCGGGCTGTGTGTGGTTTGACTACAACAATGATGGATTGCCTGATCTCTACGTGGTGAACGGCCGGCCACTTGATGATTCGATGCATCCTTATCCGCTGAAGGTAAAGCCAGATCCGCTGCCGCACAATCACCTTTATCGCAACAACGGCGATGGCACATTTACAGATGTGACAGAGAAAGCGGGGCTGGCGCCTGATCTCTACGGCGTTGCGGTGACTGCGGCTGATTACGACAACGACGGCTACGTCGATTTGCTGGTGACCGGTTATGGGCGTGTGATTCTCTACCACAACGACGGCAACGGACATTTTACAGATGTAACGGCCAAGGCTGGCATCAAGGTGGATGGATGGTCGATCAGTTCCACTTTTCTAGACTATGACCGCGATGGCTGTGTGGACCTCTTCATTGGACGCTATGTGAAGTTTGACCCCAAGTACCGCGCTTTTTACGGGGCGGACAACTATCCGGGGCCGCTGGACTATGAAGGTGAGACGAACCGGCTCTACCACAACAATTGCAATGGCACATTTACCGATGTGACCGACAAGTCGGGCATCGGGGCATTTGTGGGCCGAACGATGGGCGTGACCGCAGCGGATTTCGACGGAGATGGATGGGATGACATCTACGTTGCCAATGACCGCACGGAGAATTTTCTCTTTCACAACAAGCATGACGGAACTTTTGAAGAAGTAGGGAACGACACGGGCACGGCGTTTGGCCAGAACGGCGAATCCACTTCTTCGATGGGGCCGGTGTTTGCCGACTTGGAAGGACGAGGTGCGCTGGACCTTTGGGTGACCGATGGACACTACAATCGGCTGCTGCGGAACACAGGCAAGCAGGGATTCGATGACATGGGCGCAACCAATGGCGTGTCGCAGGCCAACGCGCAGTATGTGAGCTGGGGAACGGGCATCTACGACTTCGACAATGATGGGTTGCTCGACATTTTGATCTTTCATGGCGGATTGATTCACCTGATTCCGCAGGAACACACGCTATTTCGTGGTCTTGGAGAGGGACGCTTCGAGGATGTCTCGCGGGAGGCGGGCGCTGTGCTGAGCAAACGTACGGTGGCGCGCGGCGCGTGCTTTGCGGACTATGACAACGACGGCAAGGTGGATGCATTTCTGGTGAATCTGGGCGCGAAGGGGACGCTGGTGCATAACATCTCCACAAATACCGGTCACTGGGTAGCAATCAAACTCAAGGGCACGAAGAGCAATCGGGACGGCATTGGCGCGCGAGTAGACCTCTACGCGGGCGGTAAGCGCTACATGGAAGAACGCGTGGCGGATTCCGGGTATCTTTCGCAGAACGAAGATCGGCTGCACTTTGGTCTAGGCACCGCGACCACGGTGGAAAAGATTGTGGTGCACTGGCCAAGCGGACGCGAACAAACCCTGGCGAATCAAGGCGTGGATCGCGTGCTGACGGTGGAGGAGCCGCAATGAGCCGGCAGGCACAAGGGCGGATCCGGGCCGGTGCGGTAGGTGGATTCCTGCTGCTTTCCGCAGTGTTCTTTGCTGTGGCCCTGTGGAGCGGCGACGAGGCGTGCGCCGTGATTACGGGACGAGTGGGTGAAGTGCTGACCTACCCATCGCCTCTGGAAGTTCTGTATTCGAGGGACGGAGCGCGACTCTTTGTGCTTTGCAATGAGAGTGACGAGTTGCGAGTTCTGGATGCAGCCACCGGTGCGGCAATCAAGAGCATTGCAGTGGGCCACATCCCGCGCGGTATTGCGCTCTCACCAGATGGCGGACGCCTTTTTGTGACCAATACATGGGACGACACGCTTTCGGTGATCGACACCGCCGCGCTGGAAGTAGTGTCGACTTGGCATGTGGGGGCGGAGCCTTCCGGCGTAATCGAAGATCGCGCGGGCAAGCACCTGTTTGTTGCGAATCGCATTTCAAATGACGTAGCAGTGTTGAATGCCCAGACCGGCGTGGAGGAAAAACGGCTGGCAGCTGGGCGCGGCGCAAGTTACATCACGGCTTCCCCTGATGGCAGCCGGCTCTATGTGACCCATGTCTATCCCAACCCTACACCGCATCGCACTGCTCCGGAGTCGGAGATCACGGTGATCGATACGGTGCGGGCGGTAGTTGTGGATCGCATTCCTCTGCACAGCATTGCCCACTCGTTTCATCTCGCCTTTTCGGCTGATGGGCGCCTTGGCGTTGTCGCCGAGATGCATCCGAAGAACCTTGTACCGCTGGCGCACCTGGAGCATGGCGGGGCGTTTGCGGATACGTTGACCTTATTTGGCACGGATGTGGGCGACAAGCCGGTTGAGGTGCCGCTCGATGAATTGGAGCGCTATGCGGCGCGGCCTTTTGGCGTGGTCATTACGCCGGACAAGAAACACTTGTATGTCACCAGCGAGGGCTCTGAGATTGTGACTGTGGTCGATGTGCCGCGGCTGCTCCGGTATATTCACACCCATCGCGGTCCGTTTGCAGAGGATCTCTCGGCGAGCGCGAACTATGTGGAGTCGCGCATTGCCGTGGGGCACGATCCTCGCGGTGTAGCTCTCAGCCCGGACGGCAGCAAGCTGTTGGTGGCGAATCGGCTTGAAGATACGATAAGCGTGATAGACACGCACACCAATCGTCTGACATCGACCATCACCATAGCAGGACCGAAGAAGATGTCAGTGCGGCGCCATGGGGAGCAGACGTTCTATACCGCACGCTACTCTTTCCAAGGCCAGATTGCCTGTGCGAACTGCCACATCGACTCTACGTTCGATGGCTTGCAGTGGGACCTGGAGCCGGATGGATTTGGCCGCGACATCGTCGACAATCGCCTGATAGAAGACTTGAAGGGCACCGAACCTTACAAGTGGAATGGCGGCAATCCAAATCTGCCTACCGAGTGCGGTCCACGCACAGAGAAATACTTCTGGCGCTCGGAGCAGTACGACGATCTGACGCTGACCGATCTGGTCACGTATATGCTGAGTCTGCCTTCACGGCCCAATCGCTGGAAGCTTCCCGGCTATGAATTGACGCCCTCACAGGAACGGGGCAAGGCGCTCTTTGAGCGCGCAGTGGACAAGTTCGGCGCCCCGATACCTCTGACGAATCGCTGTTCCTATTGTCACAGCGGTCCCAAGGGTACCGATCAGAAGTCCTTTGACGTGGGAACGAAGAAGGCGACGGATGATTCAGGCTTGCTGGACACGCCGCAGTTGACCAACATTGCTTTGACCGCGCCCTATTTGCACGACGGCTCCGCTGCGACGCTGGAGGAGATCTGGACAGTATTCAATCCGGAAGACAGGCATGGACGTACCAACGACCTGACGAAGGATGAACTCAACGACTTGATCGAGTACTTGAGGACGCGATGAAAAGAACTCTTGTTACTGCATTCTTTCTAGCCGTGACTGCGATGGCCTGTGCGGCGCCTCCGGATGCGCCTAAGGTTGGCGTGGTGCCCAATATGCCGCGCTACCGGTTTGAGAACTTCACCACAGCGAATGGCCTGCCCAACAACCATGTCTACTCCGTGCTGGTGGATGGGGATCGCATTTGGGCGGGAACGGACAATGGCCTGGGACTTTACGAGAATGGCAAGTGGAAGGTGTACACCACAAAGGAGGGCCTGGCGCATCGCGCAGTGCTCTCGCTGGCGCTGGACAAGAGCACTGGCGATGTATGGGCCGGGACCATGGGCGGGTTAAGCCGCATCTCCGGCGGTCGCATCAACAGCTACACGCAACTGAACTCGGGGCTGAGCAATGACGTGGTATACGGCGTATCAATAGAGGGCGAGCATGTGTGGATAGGCACGGCGGCGGGGGCATGCCGCCTGAACCTGCGCACAGGCCAGTGGGATCTCTATAACGAACGCAATACGCCGATGGTTGAGATCTGGGTGTATGGGGTTTCCGCGACGCCTACCAAGGTGTATTACGCTGTCTGGGGCAGCGGCATCTTGGAGTACGACCAGAAGACCAAGGTCTGGGACAAGTATGAGGATCCGGATGGCGAAACGGAGATTGTGCTCTTCAAGGATCAGGGTCTGATCCACGAGATCACATCCTCCGTCAGCTTTGTGGACAACGTCCTATGGGCTGCAACCTACTTCGGCGACAGCCGCTATGACGGCCGCTACTGGCACAACTTTCTGACCAAGGACAGCGGTTTGCCTTCTAACTTCACAAACTTTGTGAAGGGTGTGGACGCCAATCGGGCGTGGTTCTGCACTGACAAAGGGCTGGCATACTACGACGGCACCAACTGGGCTGTCTATCGGCCATCGCTCACCACGCACAAGCCGCAGATGATGGTGCGCGACGCAGCGGGCCATGTAACAGAAGTTCCGGTGACCTCAGCGCCGGCGCACAACTATATTCTTGGCATCGACCTCCAGGGCAAGGACATCTGGGTGGCGACGGCTGAGGGGTTAAGCCACGGAATTCTTCAACAGTAAGAATAAGGAGCCATCATGATGCAGGGAATTGCAGAAGTTCTGGAATCTATCGGGCACGGGGCAATCCAAAAGCGTGCCATGACCAACCACGGCGTACTCAACGAGGCCTACTGCTATGCCAAGCCGAGTTCGTTTTCGCGCGGCAT
>VFSW01006401.1_pt1 | contig 17334 bp, 15 predicted proteins | sample 5358111 | NCBI WGS metagenome assembly VFSW01 (sample SAMN11554181, study PRJNA540505) | mine drainage metagenome | isolation source: sediment from site ElyBrook_90M | place: USA: Ely Copper Mine, Vershire, VT | collected 2017
GTGTGCACGATCGCCAACGGCGTGGGCGTGTGCTCCACCGGGAGTTGCAGCGTTGCGTCGTGCAACACGGGCTTTGCGGACTGCAACCACCTCGCGTCGGACGGCTGCGAGGTGAATCTCAACTCCGATGCGTCCAACTGCGGGACGTGCGCGCACGCATGCCCGGGTGGCACGACGTGTTCGGGCGGGACGTGTGGCATCCGGTGCAACACGGGCACCGCAAACGTACTGGTGTACGGGCCCGGCGGGACGATCTCGACCCGGTACTTCCCCGCGGGCACATCGGTCACGGTGGCGTCGGACAGCATGTGGCGGTCGCTGACGGCCGCGCAGTTTGCCGCCTACGACGTGATCTGGGTCGACGGCAACGACTGCTCTGCCGGCACGACGGCCTTTCTCCAGGCGGCGCGCGACACCCAGGCCACCTGGGGTCCCGTCGTGACTGGGCGTGTGGTGCTCGGCACGACGGACCCCGACCTGCACTCTCCCGAGGCCAACGCGGTGAGATTTATCCAAAACTCGTTCAACTGGCTCAAGCAAACGGGCAACACGGCGTCCGGCGGTCGCACGTCGATGTACCTGATCTGGGGTTGCTCGATTCTCAGCACGTCGTACTCTGGCGGCGCTGGCCCTTCGGCCTTTACGACGGCCTTTGGCAGCGGGCTCAATGGCCCTGCGGGCAGCAACTGCAACTCGCCATCGTACACAGGCATCGGAGCTTCGAGTCCGTTGATGACGGGCGTGACCCCGCTGGACTTCGGGTGCACCTGCCACGGGCAGTTCACTTCGATTCCTGCGACCTTCCTCCCCGTGGTGCAGTGCGGCCCGGGTCCTGGGATCATCTACAGGGACTACGCCTGCACGCCGTGACGTAATCCTCCACCGCCCGGCGGAACTCTCCGCCGGGTGGCGCGCTCCTCCCCCCCCTCTCTCGACCCTGACGATCCTAGCGCACGCCCATCGCCGACGCGGCCAGTGCCGCCGCGACGGGAATGGTGAAGTTGTCGTCCATCCGGGTTGACACTACTTCGGCGACGGCGCCCGCGAGCGCACCCACCAGCGCCTGCGCCAACATCATCGACAAGGTCTCGGGGCGAAACACGGCGAGGGCCCCCACGGCGGCGAGCGTCCCGGCGACGACAAAAGCCAGGGAGCCTTCGAGCGTGCGACCGTGCCGTACCCGCACGCGGCCCCAGCGGCGACCGACAAAGCCCGCGATGGGATCCCCCAGGGCCAGCACGGCGACCCCCACGGCACATGCCGGCCGCGCGCAAAGGACCGCGACCGTGAGCAAGCCCGTGCCGTACCAGGTTGAAGAATTGACCCGGCGCCACTCGTGCGGGTGCGCGATGGGGCCCAGGATCTTCATCAACTGGGCGTTCCACCGAGGGAAACGCGCGCGGGTGAGTTCAAGGGTCCACGCAAAGGCGACAAAGGCACCCGAAGCCGTGAGCATGGCGCTTCTGGATGGCAACACACGCAGCAAGCCCAAGGTCCCCACCCCAAACGCGATGTGGGTCACACTCCGGAGGTGGTTCACCGGGCGGGGAACCCAACCCCCAGGCCCCCCCCCCAACCCGCTTGGGGGGCCCCACGGGGGGGGGGGTCCCGGGGGGGGGGAGGGGGGGGGGGCGGCGCTGCGCGACGGGCCGCCGCGAGGTCGGCACACGCCGCCGAAAGCTCAGCTCGTAGATCTCTAGGGAGCTCTACGGGCGTCGGGAGCAGGTGCACGGCCTGCACCCTTTCCATCACGGCCATCACGTCACGGGCTCGGGCTGCGAGCACGGCACGTCGGCTGTCATCCTCCCGCTCCAACACCGCGCGAAGCTCGCTTGCGCGGGCCGAAAGCGCATGGGCCAGGGTGCGCACGCGGGCCTCAGCCTCGGACTTTGCGGCATCCGACCTGGCGCACAGCGCCGCGAGTTCTTCAGACAAGTGCAGGCACTCGAGTCCCAGGGCGTTGGTCATATCGCGCGTAGCTCGGAGACAGACCGCGCTTTGGTCACTCCGTCAAGTGCCCGGCCCCCGGGCGCACCCTCAGCGCACCGTGGGTGTACTCACCACCGCCCGCGGAGGTACCACCACCCGGCCGTCTCCGTCTGCGTCCACCCGAATGGTTCCCGTAAACCCAAGGGGCATGGCGTGGACGTACGGTAGTACGTCCGGCAGGGGGGTGAGTCCTTCGGCAAAAGCCAACACCACGGCGTCGGCGTTGACCGTCAGGTCGACGTCTCCGTCAAAGCGAACGCCGTCCGTTGCCGGGCCGCAGGGCTGCCGCGAGACCACCCGGTCGTCCACCCACACTTCCACGGCATCGACGGGCACCCACGCCGGGGCCTCGACGTGTACGTGCGCCCGGAGGTGTCCGTTGGCCTCGGGACGAACCGTGTCACCCGGCACCGCAGAGCCTATGGACAGGGTGACATACGGCCCCGCGGAGATGGTGGTACGAGCGTGGAGAATACCTTCCGCGACGCGGTCGGCGAGGGTCTCCCGGGGACCGTCGGAGACTGTTACGTAGGTCCTCGGCCAGCCGGCTTCTTCATACAAAAGCTCGTGGGAGTCACTGTTGCCCGTGGCCGCGGGGTGCATTCCCCGTCGCGCGAGGCCCACGAGGTCGACGATTCCCCGGCGGATGTCCACCGGGTGCTCGATGGACCAGCCGTTGAACACCTCCACGGCGTCAAAGCCCGATGCAAAGCTCTCGGTGGTGTGTCCCGTGGCGGGATCGAGGTTCACATGGTCAAAGTATCCCATGGAGGGTTGCAGCCGAGGGTGGTTGACCTGCACCACCCGGGCGCCGCGTGCACGCGCGTCGGCAAAGATTCTGGCGGGGGAGGTGTCGAAGTACGGGATCACCCCGGGCTCGCGGGGGTTGCCAGGCTCCAATGGCCAGGCGATGAAGTGCCCCCAGAAGGGCGTGTACGTCGTGACCTCGTTGCCCGGAACGCTCTCAAGGGTGCTGTCAGCCCCAAGGGCCGTGATGATCGGACCGTAGTCCGTGACGTGGTTGTGATCCGTGGCGACGGCGAAATCCACGCCTTCGCACAGCAGCGAGCCCACGCGTTCGTCGAGGGGCACCCGGGAGTCGGGCGACGGCGAGGCGTGGAGGTGAAAGTCTGCGGCGAGGGTTCCCGGGGCGTGGACGATCTCGCGGAGGGTGTCGGTGACCGTGACCTGTTCGTTGGGGGAGACCGTCACGTCGTGCACCGAGAGGGCATACCGCGGGCCGTGCGAAGCGGTCACACGGTAGGTCCCCAGGGCGAGCCCCACGTCCCCCGTGCCATCCAAGAGGTACACACTTCGTCCCCCTGAAAAAGCCCTTCCGAGCACATCGGGCGTGGGATCGGGCGTGCCGTTGAGTCCCCGAAGGACGACATGCACCGGGAGACCGACCGAAGACTCGGTGCGAAACCCGAGGTGTAGCGTGCCGCCGACGACGGGTGGAGAAACCGCACGCGAGCCCGTGAGTGCAACTTCACGCGCGGGCACGCCACGGGCGTCACGAAACACGATGGACGTGCCAAAGCCCGGGGGTAGACGCACGACCCTTCGGCCCGTGGGAAGCTGTCCCGTGACCAGGGTGGTCCCGCTCGCGTCACGGAGTGCAAAGGTCCCGACGGGACCCACGAGCGTGACCGTGTGTGTCGCCGCTGCGATGCGACCAAGGACATCCAGGGTGTCTCCCGCCGCCAGGTGCACCGTGCGGGTTGCAACCGTACGGTTCCACCGGGCCACGATGACCGTGCGTGACTGGTCGTTGGCGACGGAGGTGCCCTGGACGAGGGTGGTTCCCGGGGCCTCGATGGCCAGCGCGGTCCCGTACCCCGACAGGGCCATGAATCCCGTACGCACCGGCGGCGACCAGTGGACACCCACACGGTCGATGGCCACGGGCGTGGCATTCACCGACAGTTCGTCGGCGAGTGCGGCCCCGTGCGGGAGCGGGCGCCGGGACCGTGTGGTCACCACGAAAGCTCCCTCGGGTGCCGCACACGTCGTCGTGACCAGAGTGGCGCCGTCGATGTCCGCGGTGACCGTGACCCCGGCGCTGTGATTTTCGCAGCGCGTGGGCTCGACCGTGCGGGCCGGTGCGACGTGGGTAACACCCCCGGCGTCGATCCAGCCAAAGCGCCACCAGGACACGGGATCCACGGATCCCACCGGCGCACCGACGTCGATATCGAGAATGGACCCACGAAGCGGTGGCCGACCGGGAAGGTCAGGTGCAGCGGCAAAGATCAACGCCGTGGGACCGGAACCCTGGAGCGTGAGGTCGCCCGCGCGCGCGTCGTGGTGGGCGCCTTGGCCCAAAGGAATGCTGGTGATGGGAACCACGGCCCCCACGGGGCCATGCGCCAGGGGATTGGATGGGTCATGGCAACCGACCAGGGCGAACACGGCAAGGGCGAGGGCAAGAGTGAGGGCGGTGGAGGGTACGTGGTGGGATACAGTCATGCGTGGATGGGGGAGTTTCGCACGAGGGAGCCATCGGGCGAGAGGGCTTCGGAGGGCACTTAGGCAGTCCCACGGAGATCAATGCCCCGATCTGAACGCCGATGCATCCCGCCTGGCTGCGTTGCTCGTCGGTTACATAGTACAACTATGCGCCCTCCTCGCGCCTTGCCAGCCGGGCGCCTCGGCGCCCATCTCGGGGCATTTATCTCCGTGGGACTGCCTTACATAGAACAACGATCCACCCTCCTCGCGCCTTGCTGTGCAATCGCGTCGTCGAGGCAGCGATTGAAGGGATTGAACTCGTCCGCCGTGATCGCCACCTCCCGTTCGGCGGCGCGTTCGGTGACGCTCTGCGGGTCGAGCGACGATTACGATGGATATGTCTCCCGGAAGAAATCCACCACCCGCTGTGCCGTAGCGACAGGCTGTTCGAGCGTGATGTCGTGACCGGCGTCCACGATGATCTCCAAGCGCGCGCCACGAATGGCCGATGCGAGCGCCACGGGTGGATCCGCTCCGATGAGTTCGTCGTGGTCACCTGCCAGCACCAGCGTCGGAGCCTGGATGCGATGCAGTTCCGCCTTGGCGTCATGACGCACCGCGGCGACTATATGCTTGAGGATCTCGACACGCCGTGCCGGATCGTCTGCCGTGGCGGTCTCGATGGTCCTGACCATTGCGGGTTCGTTGGCGCACACGCCCTGAGACAGCACGGCCTCCACGAGACGCGAGACCACCTCGTGTTCGGGTGAGAGCACGGCCTCCACCATCGCGACACCGGTTGACACGGCCGAGCGTGGCAGCACGAATCCCGTGGGCCCCGCGGAGGCGAGACACAGTCGCGCCACGCGTTCGGGTGCATCGATCGCGAGCCACATCGCGACCATGGCGCCAAGGGAGATGCCAAACACGTGCGCGCGCGCCACCCCGAGCGCATCGAGCACGCCGAGTGTGTCACGCGCCATGGTGCGGGTGCCTACATCGAGCGCTGCCGAACTCGATGAACCGACGCCGAGTGGGTCGAAGGCGACCACCCGAAAGGTCGTCGCGATCACGTCTCGAAACTCGCCCCACAGCGCCATGGAGCCTGCAAGTGGGCGCAACAGCAGCACGGGGATGGCATGATCGTCGTGGCCGCGCACTTCAAACACGACTAGCCCGCCAGCCAGCGTGATCGCACCATGCTCCGTGCTGTCCGGGTCGACCGTGCGTTGGGTAACCACTGAGGGCGCGACGGTCACGACGCAACCGCACGGGATCTGCCCGCCATCCCATCGAGGGCCGATTGCATCGTGCTCCGAATGCGATCCCGCACGGCGGTGATGTCCTCACCCTGTCGAACATGAATACTGGGAAGGAACCGAAGTCGGATCGGAAAGGGCAGTGGGAGGTACGGCAACCATGGACCGACGGTGAGGCCCCATGGGACGGACAACGCGAGGGGAAAGCGTTCGAGTCGCGCCCAGTGCTTCAGTCCGATGCGGCGCGCAAGGGTTTCTCCCTCAGAAAAAATGAGTGCGCTGCGATGGGCGCCCTGCGCGACGACAGGCACGATCGGCGCCGACATCTCGCGCGCCAGGTGCACGAAGCCCAGCCGCTCGCCAAGAATGATCTCGTCGCGGCGGCGCGTGTGCCGGTAGGCCTCCAGGTCACCGCCAGGATAGACCAGGAGCGAAGCTCCCGCGCGCAGCACCTGACGACCGTTGTGCCGGCTCGCACGGATCCCGCCAAAGCGTTGGAGCACCCGGCCGAGGGGGGTGAAGTGCCGCATCGGAAAATCGTGTGCCAGCGCGTACAGCCCCGCCTCTGGACCATGCGCCGCCCACAACGTGCTGAGCGTGCAGAGGCTCTCTGGTCCGGCGATGCCGTTGTTGTGGTTTCCCACATACATCGTCGGCCCCGGCCGGATGTGTTCTTCGCCCTCGACGTGCAGCCGAAAATAGCGACGACACAGGATACGTGCGTGAGGCAGGATGGACGCGATGAGCGCAGGGTCTCGCGCATCCAGTCGATCGGCGTGGAAGGGTGGCACTGGCCACGCGCTCTGCGCGACACGTTGGCGGAAGACATCTCCGAGGGTCATGGGCTCCTCCAGCCAACGGCCGAAGGGAGGTTCTCATGCCTGCTCGCGCGGTACGGTACCACCGACCCACACGGTTCCAGATCCTTGGGGATCATGGCCGTGATCGCAACGATCGTGTCGCGGCAAAGCAGGCTGCGAAGCAGTTCGAAAGAGTCTGGTTCGGCGACGAGCGCCAGGTCGTTGGCGTCGCGACCACACGCATCGTCGCGAACCGCCGTAGTTTACGCGCAAGGTTGAAGACGTCCGTGTGGGTGGTGCGACGGCTGACGACGACGTCTGGCTCGGGCGATGTCTTGGTGCCACCGATCTCGCTCTGGAGCATCGGCTGTCGACGGTGCGCATCACGAACCCAAATACCAACCTCGGCCCGCTGGGCGACGGCGATCCAGGTCCTACGCATTGAAACTCCATCGCTGCCTCCGTATTGGGGTGAGCGCGGAGCAGCGCTGAGGCTGGAATGCGAGGGATGTGCCACGTTCGGATGGCCTGCATCACGACCGCGTGAAGCCTCTCTCTAGAGCGCAAGAAGGGCCGACGGGGAGGGCCGACGGTCGCCGGTCCGTTCGATGCAAAGGGCGGATGTTGCCGTCACAGTCGTGCGGAAAAGGTCTCCATGTTCCTGCTCTTCTTGGTGGTGGTCGTCGTGCTCGCAGTGGGTGGCCTTTGGGAGCACTCCCGCTGGGACGTCGTCGAGTGGTCGTCTTCAGGCGTGATCCTCGTCGCGATAACCCTGCTGTACATCAGCGGCTACCTGAAAGGGTGTCGGTAGCGCTACGGTAAAAGGTCCGCATGTGGTCCGGAACGCCACCCCGCGCCGGTCCCTCCGATGTTCAGCGCGCGTCCGCTACCAAGCCGGTCCGGGCGATCGCGTCGTTGGACACACGGGTGTGAGATGCCACCATTGCCATCAGCCCGGGCAGGCGCCGCGCCGCGGCCGCGAGCGCCAATTGTACCGGTCGCCGCACGAGGCCCGCCGAGAGCACGGTTGAGAGCCACACCTGGGAGGTCACGTCGTGGGCGAGCCTTTGCTGGAACGCGTTGGCGTCTCCCCCAGCGAGGTAGATCGCAGCGGCGAGTTGGGCGCTGTGCAATGCGATCGACATCCCGTCACCCGAGAACGAAGGGATCACCGCGGCCTGATCGCCAAGGCGCCAGATCCCGTCCGCGCGTCGCTGCACATGGCCGTAGGGGATCGCAGAGAGCGCGAGCGGTCGGGGCCAGCAAGGCGTTCCATCACGGAGTCGGGTGGCGAGGTGCGACGACTCTGCCTCGATGGCTGCGAGAAGCAACTCCCAGCGATTCCCCACCGCTTCGAGCCGCCGCTTGCGCACCAGCAAGCAGAGGTTGGCGCGGCCGTCTTCGATCGGAGAGAGCCCCGCGTACCCTACCGAGAAAAGCACCAGTTCGACATGCCGTGATAGCTCTGCTGCCTGTTTCTGCGCGAGCCGGTAGTGGAGCTTGAACGCCACCAGATCGTCTTGCCGCCCAGAGGGACGTCGGAGGCCACGCACATCGTGTTTGCCAGTCGCCAGGAACGCAGACTCCCCCTCCACCATGTCGCCGTTGGCGAGGCGCGCCCGAAAAATCCCCTGGACACGCGCAAGACCCTGCACCTTGACCCCTCGGAGCACCGTCACGCCCGCCCTGGATGCCAGCCCGAGGAGCGCCTCGTCGAGCACGCGGCGCGACAGGCTCAAGGCTGTGAACGGCAACGGCACGGAGGCGACTCGGTCGCCGTCGCACAGCCTGAGGGAGTCGATCGGCAGCGCACCGAGCGCTGGGAGATCCAGCCCCAGCCCGCGTAGGTAGCGCTCGGCCTCGCGCGACAGGAACTCGCCGCAGACCTTGTCGACGGGGCCTGCCTCGCGTTCGACCAGCGTTACGCGGCGCCCTGCCCGCGCGAGCAAGGTCGCCGTAGCTGCGCCAGCGAGGCCTCCTCCGATGACGATCGACCCAGTCATACCGCCATGAGACGCTGCACGGTGAGAACCGAGAAAACGCACACCGGCGCGTCGGGTAGATGGTGCGTGAAGAGCGAACTCACCACCACGTCAATGCCTGCCTCCGGCTGGTAGGCCGGCCATGGGGTCGAAAAGCGCAGCGTTGGCGTGCACGCCTGAGTCATCCGATTGACACGGGCCAGGTCGACGAGACACGCGGTGAACTCCGCGAGGCTCACCGGTTCGGTGTCCATCCGTTCGTCGGTCGTGGAGCGGCGGGAAACGTCGATGAGTACCACGGTCTACACCTTGTGAAAGAGGAAGGTCTCGGCGGTGAGGCCCGGCCCGAAGGACATGGCGCAACCTCGCTCACCGGACTTTGCCGTGCCCAGGATCTTCTCCAAGACAAACATGACGGTCGCCGACGACATGTTGCCGGATGACCTTAACACCGCGCGCGAGGCGGCAAGAGCCTCGGGCCCGAGGGCCAGCCCACTCTCCACCGCGTCGAGCACCGAACGGCCACCAGGGTGGACTGCCCAGACGTCGATGGCCGCTGGCAGCGCGCCATCGAGGATGGCGGCGGCAGACGCTTGGAGGCCGCGGCGAATGGCGCCCGGGACCTTTCCCGAGAGAACCATGTCGAAGCCCTGGTCGCCGATTCTCCAGGTGATGAGTTCTCGCGTCTCGGGCACCATGACGGAGTGGAAGCGATCGAGGGCGAGCCCACGGGGGACGGCACTCACCACGCTCGCGGCACAGCCATCCGCGAACACCAGGAACGAGAGCATCTGCTCCAAGCTGGGCGCCCCTGCGAGGTGGAGTGAGCACAGTTCGAGGTTTACCATCAGGACCCGCGACTCCGGATCCGAGCGCACAATGTGTCGCGCAAGTTTGAGGGCGTTGACGGCCGCGTAGCAACCCATAAAGCCCACCATCGTGCGCTCGACCGATGGATCGAGCCCGCACCGCGCGACGATTTCGAGATCGAGTCCCGGGGCGTAGAAGCCAGTGCACGAGGTCGCGATGAGGTGGGTGATCCGGCGCGCGGCGGTACCGAGGTCAAGCGCCGCGACGGCCTTCATCGCCAGTTCGGGCGCGTGCTCCTCGTACTTACGCATGCGCGCGGCCGTGGAGGGAAACTCCCCGCGACCATAGAAACCGCCCGCGTCGATGGCCGACGCCTCCAGCACCGAGAACCTGTGCGCGATCTGCGCCTTCTCCGTCAGCTTGCCGAAGAGCGTCCGGTCGCGCGGGCTCTCGATCCGTGTGGCCGCGAAGTGGACAAACGCGTCGTGCACGTCATGCGACGGGACCGCGGTCGCGATGCGGTTGAGATAGGCCGTCGTCACCCGTAAACTCCTGCCTGCGAGCGCGCGACCACGGGGAGGTGATCGCGCGAAGCCCGCGTGGCCGACGCCTGCAAGCGCCCGGCCGGACGGGAAGGGGGCGTCAGAAGCTCACGCGTCTGCACCGTCTTTCGTCTCCGATCGCGAGGCCCGGGGGGACACACGAGCGCCACGTGTGACAGATCGCCACGGATTGCCCTGTGAGAGCCAGGGACGTAGACGAGCCACGCGCTCCCCGCTGCCGGGAGCTCACCCGTCTCTCACAACCTTCGTCTCACAACCTTCGTCTTACGGCCTTCGCTCGTGTCACATCCCGGCCGGGGTCGCCGCGCAGCGGGTGGGCGGTGTGACGTTGCACACAAGCGCCGGGTCCATGGGCTGGCCACTCAGCCGCGCGTGGACAAAGTCCAATATCTCGGGGAGCGACCAGCCTGTCGTCTGGGTGTGTCCCGCGCCTTCGCATTCGAGGTACTGCATACGCATTCCACCGGCGCAGAGGGACGCGAAGCTCTGACGCTCGATGGGGGTGTCGACGAGTTGGTCCGCGGAGCCAAGAACCCAGAGAACACCGTAGCTCGGGTCGGTTGGGGTACGACGGACGACGGAGGTGCTTGTAAGACTGTTCTCCTGGGCGATGCATCCCCAGGGAGCATCGCTTTCGAGCGCGGTCTCGGAGCTGGCGGCCGTGCGCAGTGCCGGGGTGAAAATCGTCGCGGGACCCATGGAACGGAGTTCGTCTCCTGGCGAACAAGTGGCCAGCATTTCCATCGGGATGGTGGTGTCGTACGGCGAAAGCAAGGCTTCACCAAGGCGTGTGCCAGCGTCGTACCAGGGAGCAGCCGCTGCGAGAAACGCCACGGTGTTGAGCGTGGCTGGCACGGTCATGGTGAGCGCACGAACGGCTTCTGCAACAAGGTCTGCCGGGGGGACCGTCGCGACGACGCCCGCCAGCGTAAGTTCTGGCGCGTAGTACGGCGCGAGGCGGTCGACCCAGAGCGCTGCGTGACCGCCCTGGGAACCGCCGATGGCGACGAAGCGGGTGTCGGCACAGGTGGTGATGTTTTCACGGGCGACCATGCGCACCGCGGCGCGCACGGAATCCAGGGATGCGATGGCCGTGGCTTGTCCTACGAGGTACGGGTGGATGTACCCGGACGGGCCGTTGAACGAGCGCATGCCGAGGTAGTCCGGCGCGACGGCGACGTAGCCCGCCGACGCAAACGCTGCGGCGAGCAAGCGGGCGTCTGGCGTGGCCGACGGTGCGCAGGCGTCTGTGAACCCTGAGGTTCCATGGAGCACGAGGAGGACGGGGGCGGATTGTCGGGTGGCGAGATCCGTCGGCCAGGCCATCACCGCGGTGGCCGGGCGCAGGGTTCCGCGATCCTGGGTGGTGTATTCGGTCACGGCGACGGAGACATCGTGGGTGAGGGCGACGGGTAACGTTGTGCCCGACGCCGCCACGAGGGCGTTGAGTTCTGGGGCGGCAAAGTGTGTTCGCGTGCCCACCGCAGTGATCGCACCGAGGGAGGGATCGGACAGCCAGTGGAAAGCCGTCTGACCGCAACGCCCTGGCGTCTGGGCAAGGGCCACGGAATCAGCGTCGCTGCCAAGGCGCGGTGCGGGAACCACGCACGGCGCGAGCGGTTGCATCGCGTCTGGGAGCGCAGTGTCGGAGGGCGCCGTGTCGGACGCCCCAAGCGCCGCGTCGGAGGCGTCGACCGTGGCGTCAAAGAGCGGGCCAGTCGGCGACGAACCACAGCCGGACAACGCGCGGGGGGTCACCGCGAAAACAAGGACAAGACCAAGACGCACGGTGTGATGCATGAGTGGGCCAGACGATAGCGTAGGCCAGGGCAATCGCGCGGATTGTCTTTGCGTGGGGGTGATTCGGCGCATCATCGGGGTGATTCTGGGACGCACGCGGGACCGCTGAAGGTTTGTGCGCTGCGCCGACACTGGTTGTGTTCTTGCTGTGGATCTGGTTGGCTTGCTGCGGCCTGCGGGTCACCCTGGCGCCCGTCGCAGCGGGTTGATCGTAGGGAAAGGTTGCCGGGATAGAAAAGTTCGGTGGCGTCTGGCGGGAGGGACCCCTGTGGCGCCGTGGTACTGCTGCGGTTCATGACGAGTGAGGCACGCCGACACAACACAGGTGAGTCAAGTTTCGGCGGCGAGCTACGAGTCAAGCCCCTTTCGCACTTTGCGAAGAAGCGCGTCCGGTGTGATCGGCTTCTGGAGAAACGCGATGCCCGAGTCCAGAACGCCGTGGTGTACGATCGAGTTGTCGGTGTACCCGGACATGTAGAGAACCTTCATCTCAGGGCGCAACGCGTGGAGACGTTCGGCGAGTTGCCTTCCGCTCATGCGTGGCATCACGACGTCCGTCAAAAGCAGGTGGATCCTGGCCGTGAACTGCTCGCAGATGAGAAACGCGTCACCCCCGTTCTGCGCCTCGAGAACATTGTAGCCGCTGCGCCGCAGGATGGTCCGGGCGAGCACTCGTACCTGCTCTTGGTCTTCCACGAGAAGGATCGTTTCGGAGCCGGTCAGCGCGGCGGGTGGGTCCGACGACGGCGCAACCTCCGCGCCCACATCGTCGGTTCGGGAGAGATAGACCTTGAACGTCGTCCCGTGCCCCGCCTCGCTGTAGACCCAGATGTGCCCGCCGCTCTGCCGCACGATGCCGAAGACCGTGGAAAGTCCAAGCCCGGTGCCCTTGCCTTGCTCCTTGGTCGTGAAGAACGGCTCGAAGATGCGCGCGTGTGTCTCCGCATCCATCCCCGTACCGGTGTCGGTGACGGCCAGCAACACGTAGCGTCCGGGTGTGACGCCGATGTGCTCCCTGACATAGGCCGCGTCGAGCGTGACGTTGGCGGTCTCGATGATGAGCTTGCCACCCTCAGGCATCGCGTCGCGCGCGTTCACCGCGAGGTTCATGATCACCTGCTCGATCTGCCCCCGGTCGGCGTAGACTCGTCCCAGAGCCTTCGCCGACCGGACGCTGAGGTCGATGTCCTCGCGCAGCAGGCGTCGCAGCATCGTCTCCATCCCGGCAACAACCTGATTGAGGTCGATGACCTGCGGCTGGAGCATCTGCTGCCGACTAAACGCGAGGAGCTGTCGCGTCAGGTCCGTTGCCCTCACGCCAGCCAGGTGGACCTCTTCGATGTCGGCACGGAGAGGATCGCCAGGGTTTAGGTCGCCGACGATCAGGCTCGTGTAACCGAGAATGACCGAAAGCAGGTTGTTGAAGTCGTGCGCGACGCCCCCGGCGAGGTTCCCGATGGCCTCCATCTTCTGCGATTGGTGGAGCTGTTTTTCGAGCGTCGCTCGGTCTCGCTCCGCCTGTTTGCGTTCCGTGATGTCGCGGAAGAATCCCACCCTCGACGTCCGATCGTCGATCGTGACGGTGGCTCCGTTGACGTCGGCGTAAACGACGGCGCCATCCTTCCTGAGACACGGGATGTCTATCGCAAGAGTCAAAGTGCGGTCGGCGAACTTCGCCAAGATGTCCGCCAGATGCTCTTTCGGATGGAGGTCGGTCACACGCAACGTGCGGAACTCCTCCTCGGAATACCCGAACATTCGAGACGCTCCGGGATTGGCGTGCGTGATGGCCATTGTTTCAAAATCGGCGACGACGACGCCGTCGCGGCTTGCGTCGAAGAGGGTCCGGTATCTCTTCTCCGAGGCGCGCTGGGCCAGTTCCGTTTTCTCGTGCGCAAGTCGCTCTTGGTGTTGGCGCAGCGCGCGATCGACCGATGGAAGTAAACGCGCCAGTTGACCCTTGGTCATGAAGTCATCGGCGCCGCTGAGCATGGCGTCGACCGCGGTGTCCTCGCCGATGGTGCCAGAAATGATGATGAACGGCAGTTTGGGGGCGACGTGCTTGAGAAGCGCTAGCGCCCGCGGCGCGTCGAAGTGTGGCATGTTCCAATCTGAGAGCACAATGTCCCAGTTGTGCTCCCCGAGGGCCGCCTCCATCGCCACGGCGGTCTCGACGCGCTCGAACTGTACGTCGTATCTCCCTCGCCGCAGTTCGCGTAGAACGAGATCCACATCACGTTCCTGGTCTTCGACGAACAACACGCGCAACGGCTTGGACATGGAATTACTCCCCGCTCCCCTCCGCCCTGACGGCAGACCCCGCTGGAGGCGGGGGCTCATTCAAGATGAGCCAATAGAGGCCGAGCTGTCGGATTGCCTCGGAGAACTCCGCGAACTCGATCGGCTTGCGAACGAAGCTGTTGGCGCCAGAGGCGTACCCCGCGAGCCGATCCTTGTCCTCCTTCGAGGAAGTGAGCATCACCACGGGGAGCAGCCTGGTTTGCTCGTTGGCCCGGAGGCGACGAAGCACCTCCAGGCCGTCGATCTTCGGGAGCTTGATGTCGAGGAGCACGACCGTCGGAAGATTCGCGGTGTTCCGGCCGATGTGCGTTCCGGTGGCGAAGAGGTAGTCGAGCGCTTCGGCGCCGTCGCGCGCGACGACCACTTCGTTCTTGATGTTGTTCTTGCGAAGGGCGCGGAGCGCCAGCTCTTCGTCGCGCTGGCTGTCCTCGACCAGCAAGATGACTTTCTCGTTCATGGGGCCTCTTTCTCCTCCAGGGTGAAGTAAAACGTCGCGCCGCGGTCCACTTCGGCCTCGGCCCAGACGTGGCCACCGTGCCGACGGACAATCCGCTGGACCGTAGCCAGACCGATGCCGGTGCCCTCGAATTCCTGTGCTGCGTGCAGGCGCTGGAATACGCCGAAGAGCTTGCCCGCGTAGGCCTGGTCGAAGCCTGCGCCGTTGTCACGAACGAAGTAAACGACAGGACGTTCGACCGTTCGTACCGCGAGTTCGATCCGCGCGCGGGCCTGCTTGCCCGTGAATTTCCAGGCGTTGCCGAGGAGGTTGGTGAGGACGACTTCGAGGAGCCGGGGGTCGGCCTGCGCAACCAGGCCAGCCTCGACGACGAAGTCGACGTTGCGTCCCGGCTGAGCGTCTCGCAGTTTCGTCAATACGCCACGGGCAAGTTCGGTGAGGTCCACGCGCTCGCGGCGCAGCTCGGCCCGGGTCACCCGGGAAAGATTGAGAAGGTCGTCGATGAGCTCCCCCATCTGCTGCGCTGCCTCGCGAACGTGATTCAGATACCTCTTTCCGTCGACGTCGAGCCGGTCGGCGCAGTCTTCGATCAGGGCCTGGCTGAACCCGTCGATGCTCCGCAGTGGCGCGCGAAGGTCGTGCGCGACCGAGTAGCTGAACGCCTCGAGCTCCTTGCTCGCCCCCTCGGCCGCGGCCTTGGCAAGGCGAAGGGCCTCCTCGGCCCGGGCGCGCTCGGCGATCTCGTTCCGAAGCACCACGTTGATCTGCTCGGCCTTCTTCCTCTCGATGTCGAAGTCCTCGAGGATGTTGATGGCCGCGCGCTGCGTGTCCACCAGGAGGGCCTTCTCTTCCGCGGCGTCCTCCAGGATGTTCAGCATGGCCATGGCGTAGCTCCGTGCGTCAACGGGCCCCACGTCGCTCACGCCGCTCCGGTTCTTATTTTGCACCAAAGTCATCCCTGCCTTGGCGTCCCCTTCAGCGCCTCGATCTCCTTCTTGAGCTCGATCATCTTGAGCTCGCGACCGACGGTCAGTCTCTGGAACCGCTCGAGCTCCGCGAGCCGATCGAACTCCTTGCCCCGCTGCTCGGCGATCTCGGCCTCGGCCCTCTTCTGCGCGGTAACGTCTCGGGCAGCCGCGAAGACGCCCAGTACCTTCCCTTGCGCGTCTTTGTAAACCGAGGCGTTGTACAAGACTTCGGTCAGGCGATGGCTCCTGTGACGGATCGTCAGCGGGTAGTCGGTGACGAATCCCTTTGCGAAGACTTGCTGGTAGCCCGCGCGCGCTCTTTCGGGTTCGGTGAAGTAGTCCGAGAAGTCGGTCCCGATGAGCTCTTCCCGAGGAGCGCCTGTCACCTTGATCGAGCCCTCGTTGACGTCGGTGATCTTGCCCTCGGGGCTGATCGTGACGAGCGGGTCGAGGCTCGCCTCGATGAGGCTTCGGGCATACTGCGAGGCGGAACGTAATTGCGCCTCGGCCTGCCTTTTCTCCGAGATATCGCTCGACATGAGGAGGTAGCCGATGGGATTGCCCGCGGCATCGTTGCGGCGGGTGACGACGACGCTCGCCGCGAAGCGCGTGCCGTCCTGGCGGACGCGCATGAACTCGCCCTCGGCCAGTCCCTTCTCGTAGGCGCTGTCGAGGAGCTTCTTGACGGCGCCAGACTGCACGTCCTCCCGCGTGTGGAGGACTTCGGAGTTCTTGCCGAGAATCTCCTCCGCAGCATACCCGTAGTTCCGATGTGCTCCCTCGTTCCACGAGAGGATGCGGTGGTCGAGATCCTTCCCAATGAGGGAGTACTTGATGGAGCTCTGCAGGATGTTGTCGAGGAGGTTCTTCGTCTCCGCGAAGTCTTTCATGACGCGCTTGGATTCGGTGACATCCCGAGCGGCGGCGAAGACGCCGAGCACCTTCCCCTGCGCGCCCCTGTAGACCGAGGCGTTGTAGAAGACGTCGGTGAGGCGCCCGTCCTTGTGCCGGATGGTCAGCGGGTAGTCGGTGACGAACCCCTTGGCGAAGACCTGCTGGTAGCCCTCGCGCGCCTTTTCGGGTTCGGTGAAGTAGTCGGAGAAGTCGGTCCCGACCAGCTTCTCGCGCGGCACCCCCGTCGCCGTAATGGAGCCTTCGTTGACGTCGGTGATCTTGCCCTCGGGGCTGATCGTGACGAGTGGGTCGAGGCTCGCTTCGATGAGGCTGCGGGCGTACTGGGATGCCTGCTTCTGCGCGGCCACATCGCCGATTACCGCGATGCTCGCACGGAGACGCGCCTCCGAGCGCTCGATGTACGCCTCGCCGATCACGGCCATCGCATGATCGTAAAACTCACCCTGGGCATGGAGCGCGGCGATGAGTCGATCGGGTTCCGCAAGAAATGCTGCCGTGAGCTTCGGGACCATGTATCTGGCGACGAGGCGAACGATGTCGTACCAATCGCGAAATCCGATCCCGAGACCCGCGTAGAGAGCCCCTTGCTCGCGCAACTCGATGTCGTAGTCGACCCAGTCGTTCGCCTCGATCGCCTTCGCGAGCGTCTCTCTGGATCGAGCGCTCTGCGCGTCTCGCTGCTCTTTCGGTTGCGTTGCCAGTAGAGGACCGAACTTCGCGTGAGCTTCAAGCGGCCCGGTGAGCACGGCCTCCATCTCGGCGTGGCAGCCGTCGTAGACGGACCAGAAATCCTTCAAGCCGCCCGAGAAATCGCCCGTCACATCGACTCACTTTCAAAGAAACCAGCCCGAGCCCACAAGTCGGAACAATAACCCGATGAGCATTGCCGTATCAAGTCGGCCCCATGCAGACCAAAGAGCGGGGAGCGGAAGTTCGCTGGGAGGGAGCGGAAGTTCGCTGGGAGGGAGCGGAAGTTCGCTGGGAGGGAGCGGAACGTCGCTGTCCGGAAGCGGAACGTCGCTGTCCGGAAGCGGAACGT
>VFSW01006402.1_pt1 | contig 17332 bp, 14 predicted proteins | sample 5358111 | NCBI WGS metagenome assembly VFSW01 (sample SAMN11554181, study PRJNA540505) | mine drainage metagenome | isolation source: sediment from site ElyBrook_90M | place: USA: Ely Copper Mine, Vershire, VT | collected 2017
TTCTCCCGCATCAACCCCTATGTATCTCAGCCCACTTAAAATTCAACAGAGGCACAATTCTCAACCGGCGGGTACGACCACCGAGCAATGTTGGCCAAGCTATTGGACTTACGGCACCAGTGCGGCCGGCTACTACTGTTTCCCATATATCAGCACATACGGGTATGTGAATAACGGGGTGCCGACCTACCAGCTGCAAACGGCGGATGGCCGCACCGTGGGCTTTTCGGGATCCCCCGGTTCGGTAACTGCGAACGCGGATATCAACGAGCGCGTCACGCAGACTACCTTTATGGGAAGCCCGGCTTGGCAGGTGCACCACAGCGATGACAGCATCGAAACCTATTCGGTGACCGGAGTTCTCCTGCAACGCGTACTGCTGGGTGGCCGTACATTTACGTACACCTATTCGACGGCTCAGACGCCGTCTAGCATCGCGCCTACGCCCGGCCTGCTCCTGAGTCAGTCGGATGCATTTGGGCACTCTCTTTCCTGGCAATACAACTCGGCCGGGCAAATGACGCAAATGACGGACCCGGCGGGAGGTACATACCTGTATGCGTATGATTCGAGCGGAAACCTGATTAACGTGACGTATCCCGACGGGACACAAAAGACCTATTGGTACAACGAGGCCGCCAATACAGGCGGCGCGCCACTGCCCAACGCGCTGACCGGAATAACTGACGAATCAGGCGTGCGCTATTCCACCTATCAGTACAACAGTTCAGGTTTGGCAGTGAATACGCAACATGCTGGGGGTGTCGAGAGCTATACATTTTCTTACACATATCGTTATGGATCCACGACTGTCACGGACCCATTGGGCACGATCCGCACCTATTCATTTACCTATGGTAACGGCGGTAGCTATATTGTAGATACAAGGCAAGTACAGCCTGCTGCCTCGGGAAGCGGTACCGTGTCCGCATCTGAGAACTACGACTCAAACGGCAACATCACCTGGCACCAGCATTTTAATGGTAGCGGGGATGCGTACACATACGATCTCACGCGCAACCTCGAGACCTCCCGTACCGAAGCCTACGGAACCGCTCAGGCGCGCACCATCACGACGCAATGGGACCCGAACTGGCGTCAACCGGATCTGATCACCGAGCCCAATCGCAAGACCGCTTTTACGTATGATGGGTCAGGCAACATTCTCACCAAGACCATCACCGATACGTCGGTGTCACCGAACGTCTCGCGAACCTGGACCTACACCTACGACGGGTACGGGCGGATGCTCACCGCCCAAGGCCCCCGCACGGACGTCAATAGCACGACAACCTACGCCTACTACACCTGCACCACCGGATATCAATGCGGGCAATTGCAGACCGTCACCGATCCGCTAGGGCACGTCACGACCTTCAATACCTACAATGCCCATGGGCAGCCGCTGACCATTACGGACCCCAATGGCGTAGTCACCACACTGACCTACGATGCGCGCCTGCGGCTCACCTCTCGTCAGATTGGTACGGAGATGACTCGCTACAGCTACCTCCCGACGGGACTGCTGGCCTCTGTGACGCTGCCCGATGGCAGCGACATCTCCTACACCTACGATGCAGCGCACCGATTGACGGGCATCGCGGATAGCCTCGGCAATTCGATCGCGTATACCCTTGACAACATGGGCAACCGTACCGCGGAGAAGGCCTATGACTCGAACAATGCGCTGCACCGGTTGCACACCCGCGTCGTCAACGCGCTCAATGAGATCTCGCAGGAAGTTAACTCAGCCGGGACCGCTGCCGTCACCACGACGCTGGCCTACGACAACGCCGGCAATCTGACCAGCACGGCCGCACCGCTCTCGCGCAATACGGCGAACCAATACGACGCCCTCAATCGCTTGACCCAAATCACGGATCCCAACAGCGGCATCACGCAATTGGCCTACGATGCGAATGACAATCTCGCGTCGGTCAAGGATCCGCGCGGCCTGACCACGACCTACACCCACGACGGATTCGGCGAGGTGACCCGGCTCGCGAGCCCGGACACCGGTGCGACGAGCAATAGCTATGATTCGGCGGGAAACCTCAAGACCGCCACGGATGCGCGCGGCGCGACGGCCACCTACGCCTATGACGCACTCAATCGCGTCACCCAGGTCGCCTATAGCGATCAGACCATCAACTTCAGCTACGACACCGGCACCAACGGAATCGGTCACCTCACCGGTGCATCAGACGCCAATCATGCGCTCTCCTGGTCCTACGACGGCCTCGGTCGTGTGACCGGCAAAGGCGAGGTGGTCGGCGGCCAAACGCTTTCCGCAGGCTATGGCTACTCCAACGGCGACCAAGTGAGCCTCGTGACGCCCTCCGGCCAGACCATCACGTATGGCTACACCAATCATCGAGTCACCTCGATCAAGGTCAACGGCGCAACCCTCCTATCCGGGGTGACCTACGACCCGTTCGGCCCGCCGACCGGATGGACCTGGGGTAACAACACCACGATGGCGCGATCGTTCGACGAGGACGGCAATCCCAGTCAGATCACGGCGGCCGGGGCGACCAATGCCTATACGGTCGATGCGGCCTCGTGCATCACGGCGATCAGCGATTCGGCGCTCTCGAGCAACAGTTGGACCTTCGGTTACGACTCGCTGGACCGGGTGACGAGTGGCGCCAGCACCGCGCTGAGCCGCGGCTACTCCTACGACGCCAACGGCAACCAACTGACCTCCACCGGGACGGTCGCCTACTCGGATACCATTTCCACGACCAGCAACCAACTGAGCGCCACGACGGGCGGGCTATCGCGAACCTACAGCTACGACGCCGCCGGCAATGCGATCGGACTCGGTCGCAACTCCTTCAACTTCAACCAGCGCGGCCGCATGAGTGCGGCGATCGCCACCGGCAGCTCCACCAGCTACATCTACAACGCCCTCGGCCAACTCATTGAGAAGTACGGTTACGGCGGCACGATCCTCCTCATGTACGACGAATCCGGCCACTTGATCGGCGAATACACCGGCAGCGGCGCGCTGATCCAGGAGACGGTGTGGATGGGCGACCTCCCTGTCGCCACGATCCAGCCGAGCGGCACCGGACCCGCCGTGTATTACGTGCACACCGACCACCTGGGCACCCCCCGGAAGATCACCCGACCCTCGGATAACGGCCTCATGTGGCGCTGGGACCCCGACACCTTCGGCAGCGTGCCCCCGAACACCAACCCGGCGGGCCTCGGCACGTTCACTTACAACCTGCGCTTCCCCGGTCAGTACTACATGGCCGAGACCGGGCTCTACTACAACTACTTCAGAGACTATGACCCGCTGACGGGGAGGTACTTGGAGTCAGATCCGATCGGGCTCTACGGAGGGAGCTTATCGACGTACACGTACGCAAATAACAATCCACTCAGTAACGTCGACCCGGCCGGCTTGCAAGCTGTGCCGCTACCGGTACCCGCGCCGATTATTATTCCGCCGGTAGCGGTGCCTGGGACACCGGAAAATAAAGCCTTCGTTGATGCCGCAATGGGCGCAATAGAAGAGATTCAAGCTGCCGCAAGGAGAGCGGCGCGAGCCATTGAAAATGCTTGTTCGAGCAAAACCAAGGAGCAAAATTGTAGGGCTCTCTATGACACGATTATTCGATCATGTTGGTCGATTACCGATCCCAAGAAGAGACAGCGTTGCTTTGAAGCGGCGAAGTCCAGTTACGAAGAGTGCATGTCTCAGGATTGATCCTCACGGGGGACGGAAACTATGCGTAATGTGATCGCCGAAAGAAAATTGCTTTATTCGACGAAAGGTAGCTCCGACAGGAAAGAGTTGGTAATTCGTATTGGCGCGCCATATGTAGACAAGGAGGGTATGGCGCGATGCCCCATTGAATGGGATGGATTGTTCGAAGAATATGCGGACATGGCCGGGATGGACTCGTTGCAGGCATTGCAACTAGCTGCCAACGTGGACTCGATGCTGGGAAAATTGCGAAACAAGTACGATTTTTTTTGGGCTTCCGGTGAGCCTTACTTTGAGGATGCGCAATAGTCGATGCCCGGAGCGGAATCAAGGCCCGCTGCCACCATAGTGGGTACGCTGATGCGTTGAGGTGCTACCTCCCTTGGACGATCGGCCGCTTGCGCGCGTAGGCCAGGATGGCGTCGTACGCCTTCTGGGCGTCCGTGGGTGCGGCCTTGAAGGTCTCCCGAAACACGAACGCCGTATCTTCAGCACCCCAGGGCTGGCGCTCGCCGCGCAAGGCGAAGGACACCACGGCGTTAGCGAGCTGGGACAAGATGTGTTGGCCGTGCTCGACCGGCGAGCCCTGGCTGTCGAGTATGTGGCCGATCATGCGCAGCGCCCGCCCGGCCTCGTAGGCCGCCTCGGGATCGGAGAGACCCGGCAGGCGCTCGACGGTCTCGAAGTGTCTCTCGTTCGGCCCGGGCGTATTGTCGGTCGCGACGGGGATGTCGAAATCGGGATCGGGATCGGGGTTCTCGGTGTAGCGCAGCCCCTTCACGCCGGCGCGGAAGGCGGCGCGGGTGGCCACCGTCTCCTGAGGTATCGGCGGACGGTCAGTCATGGGGGTCTCCGACGAGGAGGAACAGCGCCCAGTGTGTCATAGGTGTTGAGGGCGGCGGAGCGGCCAGCGCGCCGATCACGGTCCGGGGTCAGGTGGCGGCCCAGGGTTGGGGTCGGGAATGGTGATGGCACACCCGACGCATCGCGCGATGGCAGACAAACCCCCGTCCCAAGCCGCCCTTGGAAGCGGCTTTCCTTGATGCCACAATGCTTTAGCCCGTCAGACGTGGCGTCTGACAAGGAACGTGACCGGCCGCCTCGTTTTGCCACCAATCCTCGGGAAAACCCCGTGTCTGACGCGTCTGACACTGTGCTCAAGAAAGGCCCCGGCGCCCGCGTCACCCTGCGCCTGAGCGAGCGGGAGCTGGCGGCGCTGCGCGATCTGGCGGAGGCGCGCGAAGAGGACCTGACCGGCATCATCCGCGAGGCGATCGGCGCCTACCTCAGCCGCGAGAAGGACGAAGCCGCCCACCGCGCCGAGAATGCGCGGCTCGCCGCCGAGATGACGGCGGGCATGAAGCGCGAGGCCGACCGGGTGATCGAGCGGCACGAGCAGACCATGCGCGCCCTGATCGAGGCGCTGAACGTGCACCTGAGCGGCAAGCCGGAGGCTGGTGGGCGATGAATCCGGCACCCACCTTCCTGCAAACGCTGCACATGGTCTGGACCGGCGAGGGCTTAAGCAACTTGCTGCCTTGGTTGCCGGCCGGCGCGCGCACCGCGCTCGCCCACTGGCTGCCGGTCGCCTTCAAGGTGGCGATCGGGCTCATCGTGGCCGGCGTGGTGTATCGGCTGTTCCTCTCCCAGCCGCGCAACCGCGGCCAACACCTGCGCGGCAGCCGTCTGGTCATCCACCGCTGGGCGGCCTTGAGAAAGCGCCTAGCGCTCGATCAGCACCGGCTGCGGATCGGCGGGGTGGCCTTCCCGCGCAAGCTCGAATCCTTGCACCTGCTGATCACGGGCGCCACCGGCGCCGGCAAGTCACAGACGATCCAGGGAACGCTCGATGCGATCCGGGGGCGCGGCGATGCGGCGATCTTGACCGACATCGGGAGCGAGGCGCTCAAGGGCTTCGGGCAGACCGGCGACTCGCTACTCAATCCTCTGGATGCGCGCTCGGTCCCCTGGTCACCGTTCGCCGAAATGAGCGGCCCCGCCGATGCCGAGCGCCTTGCCAAGAGCATGATCCCCGATCAGACGGAGACCGAGCGACAGTGGTTCGTCTACAGCCAGGCGCTCATCAGTGCCGTGCTCAAGCGGCTGTGGGAACGGGGCGAGACCACCAATGCAGCGCTGCTCAACGCGTTGACGCTCGCCGGCATCGAGGAACTCAAAAATCTGGTGGAGGGGTTACCCGCGCAGGCGCTCTTCCACGAGGGCGCCGAGCGGATGCTTGCGAGCGTGCGCGGCATCGTGGGCAGCTACATCGCTCCGTACAGCTATCTGCCGAAGGACGCCGGAGCGAAAAGCTGGTCGATCCGCCGCCACGTGCGCGAGGGCAAGGGGTGGCTGTGGCTCTCGTACCGGGAGGACCAGGCGGCGGCGCTGCGACCGCTGTTAGCGGCGTGGATCGGCGAGGCGGTGAATGCCACGCTCTCGCTGCCGGCGGATCGGGTGCGCCGCCGCTGGCTGTTGCTCGATGAGGTGGCGAGCTTGGGTCGCGTGCAGAGCTTGAGCGATGCGCTCACCAAGGGCCGCAAGTATGGCCTGTGTTCCATCATGGGGTTGCAATCGGTGTCGCAGTTGCGCGATGTGTACGGCAAGGACGGCGCGCAAACGCTGCTCTCGTGTCTATCCTCGCAACTGATCTTGCGTGCGAATGATCCGGAGACCGCCGAGTACGCGAGCCAACACCTGGGCGAGTGCGAGGTGCTGCGCGAATCGATCGCCAAGGGTAAGCATCGCACCGTCACCGAGCAGCGGCACGTCGAGCGGTTGGTGTTGGGGTCGGAAATCCAGGGACTTGCAAATCGGATCGGGTATCTGCGCTTGAGCGGTCAAGACATCGTGCGGCGAGTGAAAATCCCGCTGATCAAACGTGAGAAGAACGTCGAGCCGTTCGTCGCTGCGAAGCCAAAGACGGAGGCGCTGCCGCCACCGGCGCCGACATCGAGCCCGCCGCCGAGTGCACCGCGCCCCGCGCTCGATGCGGATGCGATCTTGGGTCGCACGCCGGTTAAAGGAAAAGAAGCGTGAAGGAATGGCTGATTGCTCTCGTGCCTCTCGTGAGCGCTGCGCTCGGCGCGTTCCTCGGGTTCTCGTTTACCTCGCGTTCAAAACGCGACGAATCGGCCCTGCGATTTAAGGAAGAAAAATATGCAAAGCTGCTCATTAAGCTGCAAGGCTTTGTTGGCAGCACGACTTCCTCGCAACTGAAGAGGGAGTTTTTTGAAGAACAGTACCAGAGTTGGCTTTATGCCTCGGATGAAGTGGTGAAATCTCTCAATGAGCTGATCCGTCTCGTGATCGACAATCACGGTGCTGATCCTGACCCGGCAATGGGACGAAGGGTCGTCGGCGAAGTCGTGCTCGCGATGCGTCGTGATCTGCTGCAAAAAACCAAACTCGATTACACCGCCTTCCGCTATACGGATGTCCATGACGCGAAGAAACGTTAGCACACCGTCGAGCGTGCCGTGGGCATCGGAATAACCCTTCAGCAGGTGGAGGGTTGGCGCGGTCAGTTCGCCCGAGTGACGCGCTGGCGCGAGCGCGTGGTCACGGCCGCGAATGGCGAACCCTCGGCGGACGAGCTCGACTTTTTGCTCGCGTTCTTTGAAAGCGCCTATCATCTTCGCGACTGGTTGGTCGAGACAAAAGCTGTGTCGAACGTTGAGGTTGACGGATACGTAGCCTCGCACATCGAACTGCAACTTTGCCGCGACATCGCGAACGGCTTCAAGCACCATAGCCTACGCCGACCGAGCATTGACGCTGGGTTCGGGATCGTGAATCAATATGTGCCGCCCCAGGAGCGTGGGAGAAGGTATCGACTGCCGAATGGGGAATGGACGATCCTTGCAAATGGAACTCAGCTCGGTCTTGTCGATCTATCGGAGCGAGTCTTGTTACTCTGGAATCAGTTTTTGTCGCAACGAAATCTGAACCCCAGCGACCCGGAGCCTACGTCTTAGGAGGTTATCGTGCTCTCGATCAGCTCCCGCAGCGCCAGTGCCTCCGGCATCCGCGCGTACCTCGAAGGCGAGCGCGACGGCGCAAACCGAGGACCCGAGGACTACTACGCGGAGAGCGGCCAGGCGCGCGGGGTCTGGTTGGGCAGCGGCGCCGCTGAATTACAGCTCACCGGCGAAGTCACCGAGCAAGCCTTCGATCACTTAGCCGCCGGGTTGCATCCCGAGAGCGCCGAGCCGCTGGTGCAACGTGCCGGCGAGCATCATCGGCCAGGGTGGGACTTGACCTTCTCGGCGCCGAAATCGGTCTCGGTCGTGTGGGGCGTCGCGGAGCCGGAGCAGCGCGCGGCGATCGAGCGCGCGCACACCCTCGCGGTGACACGCACGCTGCGCTTTGCCGAGGAGCAGAACCTTTTTATCACGCGCCGTGGCCATGATGGAATCGAGCGCGAGAGTGCGCGGCCGATCATCGCAACCTACCTGCACGGCACGAGCCGCGAGGCGGACCCGCAACTGCACACCCATGCCTTTGTGCTCAATGTCGCGGCGCGCGAAGATGGCAGCTACGGCACACTGGAAACCAAGCCGCTGTACGAGTGGAAGATGGCCTTGGGCGCCGCGTATCGCGCGGAGCTGGCCGAGGAGCTGCGTGCCCAAGGCTATGAGATCGCGGCCGACGTGAAAGGCAGCATGCGGCTTAAAGACATGCCGCGCGACATCGAGCGCCACTTCTCGAAGCGGCGCGTGCAGATCGAGACGGCGATGGCCGAGCGCGGCACGACGAGTGCGAAAGCGGCCGAACTCGCCGCGCTTGATACGCGCAAGGAGAAGGAAACGGCGAGCCCGACGACCTTGCGTGCTCGGTGGCGCGAGGAAGCGCGCGACCTGGGCGTTACCGCCGAAACCTTGGCCGAGTTGCGCGGTGATGGTGCCCACGAATCCAAAGCGATCGACACGGCGGCCGTGATCGACCGGGTAAGCGCCTCGCACAGCACGTTCACGCTCGCCGACATCGCGCGCGCGGTCGCGGAGCCGGCGCAACTGGCCGGCGGCGGCTTGCAAAGAATCCAAGAAACGATGCAGAGGATCGCGGCCGACGACAAGCTCGTGAAACTCAACGAGCACCGCTACACCACGCGCGCGACGCTCGACCTCGAGCGTGGCGCCCTCGATCGCGCCACACGGTTGGCCCAGGATGCGAGTTATCACGTGGATGCGAGTGCAACCGCAGCGGCAATCAAAAACCGCACGTTCTCGGAGGAGCAACGCGCCGCGCTCGATCATCTCACCGGTCCTTCGCGCTTGAGTAACCTCGAAGGCCTCGCCGGCACCGGCAAGAGTCACTTGCTCGGCGCGGCGCGCGAAGTGTGGGAAGCCTCGGGCTACGAGCCGCGTGCGGCGGCGCTCGCCGGCAAAGCGGCCAAGGGCTTGAGCGAAGGCAGCGGCCTGCGTGCGCAGACAGTGCACTCGTTGCTCGCCGACTTGAAAAGCGGACGCGACCAGCTCACCGATCGGACCGTGCTCGTGATCGATGAGGCCGGCATGATCGGCTCGCGGCAGCTCGCGCGATTACTCGAAGAAACCGACAAGGCGCACGCCAAGCTCGTACTCGTAGGCGATGCGAATCAACTGCAACCGATCGAAGCCGGCCAGCTCTTCGAGCGCGTGAGCCGCGAGGTGGGCGCCGCGCGCTTGACCGACATCCGCCGGCAGCGCCACGAGAGCGAGCGTGCCATGGTCCAGGCGCTTGCGCGGGGCGATACCCGCGCCGCGCTTGACTCGCTGCAAGAGCGTGGCCGGTTGCATGCGGCGGCGGACCGCGATCATGCGATGCAGGAGCTCGTGCGCGACTGGAATAGCAGGCGCGATGCGCGCAACCCAAACGAGGACTTGATGCTCGGGGCGACGCGTACCGATGTGCGCGCGCTCAATCGCCTGGCGCGCGAGAAGCTCAACGAACGAGGGGAGCTCAAAGGCGAGCGCCTGGTTGAGGCGGAAAATGGACCGCTGGCCCTTGCCGAAGGCGATCGGATCGTCATCACGCGAAATGCGAAACTTCTCGGCATGATGAACGGGGACTTAGCCACCGTGACCGCGATCACCGAGCGGCGCGGCGACATCGAGATCACCGCGAAGCTCGATGCCGGAAAGGTGCGCACCTTTAGCTTAAGAGAGCATCCGCACATCGAGCACGGCTATGCCCTCACCGCCCACAAGGCCCAGGGCGCGAGTGTCGAGCGTGCCTACGTGCTCGCGCACGAGAATCTATCGGCTCGCGAATGGTCCTACGTCGCCGGCAGCCGCGCGCGCGATGCGGTGCACCTCTACGCCGAGCGCAGCACGGCGAATGATCTGGAACGGATCATGGGACGGAGCCACAAGAAAGATACGGCGCTCGATCACGTGCCGGCGGCAGTCGTGGCGAGGAAAACGTCGGTGGCGTTGGAGCTGTAGCGGCTCAGCCGATCACTTCTTCCGTAGAAATACCTCCGGCTCGATGCCGGCCTGCTTCAAGATGGCGCGCAGCGTGCCTTCCGGCATATCGCCGGGGTGGTTGGGGATGGTGGTATAGCGGTTGGTCGCTGGGTGGCGCCAAATCTCATGGCTGCCGGCCGCCTGACGATGGAACTCAAGGCCCAGCGCTTTTAATCGCCGGGTGATGTCGCGGTAACTGAAACCGGCGAGCCGTCCCATTAGGTCGCGATAATCACCGGGTAGTCGAAGGACTCTGCGACGCTGGGCAGAGAGGTGCCGGTGTGTGCTTCGATCAGCTTCTTTGCCACATCGCGCGCGATCTCGATCGTCTCCTGAATGGTGCGCCCCTGGGCGACCAATCCCTGCACGTCATCGCTGGTCGCGAGATACACGCCTTCGGGCAGCTTCTCGATGTGCAACTGAATCATGTGTTCCATGGGTTCGCCTCGACTCCTTAGCGGCTGGCCTGCATGAGTACGCCTTCGAGCATCTCCATTACCAAGCGCTGCTTGGCTTGCGGTAAGTCGCTCAGCCGCTCGATCTGCTGTTGCAACTTGGGCGTGGGTCCTCTCTTGCCGGCGCGTCGGGCAGGTATGCCCACCAACTCCTCGACGCTGACCCCGAGTGTCTGTGCCAGCGGCGCTAGCAGCGCGACGGCGACGCGCAGCTTGCCACCCTCGTAATGAGCGAGCGTCTGTTGAGCAATGCCGAGTGTCTTGGCGAGCTGGACCTGCGTGAGACCTTGGGCTTTGCGCGCAGCGGTGATGCGCTCACCCAGTTGGACATAGAAGGCTTTGTCAGTGACGGCCACGGTGGCGAAATCCGGTAGTTGGGATGAGCTAAGCATAGGGCTGGTCCTCCTGGGTCGAGTTGACAATACTCTAAAACAGGGTACTCTCCAACTGAGTTATTTTTACTCCAACCCTATTGACAGGTTTTTAAGGGGAACCCGGAAATGGCACGCATCCCGACCGAGGAGCTGGAACGGCTGAAAGCCGAGATCGCGGTCGAGCGGCTGGTGGAGAGCGCCGGCATCGCGTTGAAACGCGCGGGCAAGGACTTGCTGGGCCGCTGCCCCTTCCACGACGACCGCGAAGCCTCGCTCGTGATCACCCCCGCGAAGAATCTCTGGCACTGCTTTAGCTGCCAGATCGGCGGCGGCCCGATCGACTGGATGATGAAGGCGAAGGGCGTGTCGTTCCGCCACGCGGTGGAGCTGCTGCGCGAGGGGACGATCAATCTGCCGGCGGCCAAGTGCGGCCGTATCCGGGTGTTGCCTCCCCCGGTGCGCTTCGATACGGATGACCAGGCGCTACTCGCCGAGACGATCGGCTATTACCACGAGCGCTTGAAGCAGAGCCCGGAGGCGATCGCGTATCTCGCGAAGCGCGGCATCAACGATCCGCAGATGATCGAGCGCTTCAAGATCGGCTTTGCCGATCGGACCCTGGGTCTGCGGCTCCCGGAAAAGAATCGCAAGGCCGGCAGCGAAATCCGCAGTCGCTTGCAGAAGATCGGCCTGTGGCGCGAATCCGGGCACGAGCATTTTAACGGCTCGCTGGTGGTCCCGATCATCACGCCATCGGGTGAAATCACGGAAGTCGACGGCCGCAAGATCACCGAGGGGCTGCGCCCTGGCACGCCGAATCATCTTTATCTGCCGGGGCCGCACCGGGGAGTGTGGAACGAAGCGGCGCTCGCCGGCACCCAAGAAATCATCCTCTGCGAAGCTCTCATCGATGCGATCACGTTCTGGTGCGCAGGCTTCCACAACGTCACGGCCGCCTACGGCATCGAGGGCTTCACGCCCGATCACTTAGCCGCGTTCAAGCGGCACGGGACCCGGCGCGTGCTGATCGCGTATGACCGTGATGAGGCCGGCGAGCGCGCCGCCGAGAAACTCTCCAAGCAGCTCACCGCCGAAGGCCTCGACTGCTACCGAATCCAGTTCCCGAAGGGCATGGATGCGAACGAGTACGCGCTCAAAGTCACGCCGGCCGCGAAATCGTTGGGGCTCGTGATCCGTAAAGCGCAATGGCTCGGCAAAGGCGAAGCGCCGCCGATCGGCACGACAATAGCCGCGCCGGTGGCGATCCCCGCCGTCGTCACGGAAGCCGCGGCTAAAGAGGAAATCCCGGCAGCGATCGTGTTGCCGGTGGCGCCGGCTCCGAGCATCGAGCCGGTCCCACTGCCGGCAGTCGTCCTGCCGGCCTCGCCGTTACCGGCGATGGCACCGCCGGAGTCCGTGGCCCAGGTGCAAGGCGAAGAGATCGTGATTACCTTGGGTGATCGGCGCTACCGCATCCGGGGTCTGAATAAAAACTTGGCCTTCGATGTGCTCATGAAGGTCAACGTGCTGGTTGCGCGCGGCGATGCCTTCCATGTGGATACGCTCGACCTCTACAGCGTGCGCGCACGCACGGCGTTCATCATGCAAGCGGCCGTCGAGCTGCAAGTGAAGGACGACGTGATCCGCCACGACTTAGGCCAGGTGCTGCGGCAGTTGGAAGCCTTGCAGGAGCGCACCATCGAAAAGACGCTGGAACCTGCGACCCCGGCCCCCGCTGTTGCGATCGAGGATCAACCGGCGGCGTTGGAGTTACTCAAAGACCCGCACCTGCTCGATCGCATCCTCGCCGACTTTACCCGCTGCGGCGTGGTGGGCGAGGAAGCCAACAAGCTGATCGCCTATTTAGCCGCGACCTCGCGCAAGCTCGCGGCTCCGCTCGCGGTGATGGTGCAATCGAGTTCGGCGGCCGGCAAATCCTCACTGATGGAAGCGGTGCTGAGTTTTATGCCGGAAGAGGACAAGGTGCAGTACTCGGCGATGACCGGGCAGAGCCTTTTTTACATGGGCGCGATGAACTTGAAGCACAAAATCTTAGCCCTCGCCGAGGAGGCCGGCGCCGCCCGCGCGAGTTACGCCCTGAAACTGCTGCAAAGTGAAGGCGTGCTCTCGATCGCCTCGACGGGGAAGGACCCCGAGACCGGCAAGCTCGTGACGCAAGAGTACCGCGTGGATGGTCCGGTGATGATCTTCTCGACGACCACCGCGATCGACAACGACGAGGAACTGCTGAACCGCTGCTTGACCTTGGGCGTCGATGAATCGCGCGAGCAAACCCGCGCGATCCACCAGCTGCAACGCCAGAAGCGAACGCTGGATGGCCTGTTCGCGAAACAAGCTAAATCCCAGGTCTTAAAGGCCCATCAGAATGCGCAGCGGCTGCTGCGGCCACTCAGCGTTCGTAACCCCTACGCCGATGCGTTGACGTTCCCCGACGAGCGCACGCGACTGCGGCGCGATCACGAAAAGTATCTCACGCTGATCGACACGATCGCGCTCTTGCATCAACACCAGCGGGAGCTGCGCAGCGCCGAGCACGACGGCCAGCGGATCGAGTACGTGGAGGTGACGCTCGCCGACATCGAGGTCGCGAACAAACTTGCGCACGAGGCGTTGGGGCGCTCCCTCGATGAACTCTCCCCGCAAACGCGCCGGCTGCTGGAACTGGTGTCGTGCATGGTCGAGAAGCACTGCGCCGCCCAAGCGATCACGCGCACCGATTACCGCTTTAGCCGGCGCGAAGTGCGTGAGCATGCCGGGTGGTCCGACTTCCAGGTGAAGATGCACATGCACAAGCTCGAAGAGCTGGAGTATGTGCTCGTGCATCGCGGCGGTCGCGGCCAGAGCTTCGTGTATGAACTCCTGTACGACGGCGCCGGTCGCGATGGCAAGCCGTTCCTGATGGGACTGATCGACGTGGTTGCCCTAAAACACGCCTACGACGAAAAGAAGGAGCATCAAAAACCGAACTTGGAGCATCCAAGTAGCCCCCAAGTAGCCCCGTTGGAGCATGGAAGGAGCGAGCCGAAAAGCTCTCAAAACCCTATAAATAAAGCTGCTTCAAGAGAAATGCCTAAAGCCAACGGCAAAACCACGTCGTGGGACGATCGCGACTCGGCGCCATCGTATCCTACCCCCATGGTCGCGGCCGGAGCGCGATAAACCGCCATGCCGCGCAAGGGTCAGCGGCTCAAAACTCGCAAGGTCGCGTGGCCGAAGCCGCAGCTACCCCGGAGCGAGCGCGCCGATCCGCTCGAACACTTGGCGCTGAATGCTTACCTCAATGCTCACTTCGAATGGATGGGAGTCACGGGCTACGCCGAGGACACGATCAGGGCGCGCAGGACGGCGCTGCGGCGGTTCATCACCTGGTGCGAGGAACGAGCCCTGCGGGACCCCAAAGAGATCACCAAGCCGATCCTGGAGCGTTATCAGCGGCATTTATTTTACTACCGCAAGGCCGATGGTCGGCCGATGACCTTGGGCACGCAGTTCGGCTGCCTTGCGCCCTTGAAGACGTTCTTCAAGTGGCTCGCGAAGGAAAACCACATCCCCTACAACCCAGCCTCCGAGATCACACTGCCGAAACGGCCGAAGCATCTGCCACGCGTGATCCTGTCCATCCAGGAAGTCGAGTCAATCTTGCGCGAGGCGCTGCCGTCGAACGCCTCGGGGTTACGGGATCGGGCGATGCTGGAGACCCTTTACTCGACGGCGCTGCGGCGCATGGAGCTGCCGGGGCTCGCGCTCTACGACGTGGACTTAACGCGCCGGCTCGTGATGGTGCGCGAGGGCAAGGGCAAGCGCGATCGGGTAGTGCCGATCGGCGCGCGTGCGGCGGCTTGGGTCGATAAGTATCTGCAAGAAGCTCGGCCGCAGTTGCTGATCGGCGAGAGTGAAGCGCTGTTCCTGACCGATTACGGCGAGCCGGTGACTCCGGAGTACGTCGCCGACCGCGTGCGTCGTTACATGCACTTCGCCGGCATCAAAAAGCCGGGAGCCTGCCACCTGTTCCGCCATGCGTGCGCGACCCACATGCTGGAGAACGGCGCCGATACGCGCTTCATCCAGGCGCTACTTGGTCACGCTGATCTCGGCACGACGCAAATCTACACGCGCGTCTCGATCGACAAGCTGCGAGAAATCCACGATGCGACCCACCCGGCACGGTTGCAGCGTCAGGGCGAACGATCGGCGCCGAAGCAGCCCGATGGAGAGGCGTCCGCACTGCTTGCTACTTTAGCCGCCGAAGCGGCCGATGAGTTGCACGAGGCCGTCAAGCCATGACTCGCAAAGAGGTTGAGATCAACGTCACGCTCACCGATACACAGGCCTGGCAGCTTGCCCAGTTCTTGAAGCGCGTCTGCTTCAGTGACTATCGAGGCCACGCCACCAGCGACGACGAGGCATATCACATGATCGATGCCGGCGAACGAATCCGCAGCGCTCTTGCCGATCGGGGCTACGCGCCTCGCTAGCCTCCATGCGTAACGTCGATCACATCCTCGGCGCGCTCTCGAAGAGAACCCAACACGTCTTTGACACGGCCCTGGGCGCCGAGCGCCATCAACGCTTGACCCAACGCCTGGAACGGCTCTACGGCGCCCTGGAGCTGGCACGCTTGATCGATGACTGGCGGCTCGCGCTTCAGATCGAGAAGCTCGTCGATGCAGTCCGGCGCGACATCGAGGCTGACTAACCGAAGCGATACGGCGCGCACGGCGCCCCAGTCCGTCCCGTTCCTTGGCCGCGAAATGACGCGATCGACCCCCCCAAAACGCACGCCGTCACAGAAAGACCGCCCCAACTTGACCAATCCTAGAAATTAAGCCGAAACTCGCGTCTGGGCCAAAATCGATCTGCACAAGGAATCGTGTCTTCCTCATCGCCCCTTTAGCCGCTGAATCGCCTCGGAAAAACACCTTCCCTTACGACAAAGGCGTGTCGGGGGCAACTGTTTACGCATACGTTAGCGGAAATCCCCTCAGCTACCGAGATCCGCAAGGTAAGGAACTCGTTGGAGCTCTAGTTGGGGCGATCACGGGTGGAATCGCCGGTTACGTGTCGGGCGGTTGGCAAGGCGCGATCGGCGGTGGGTTAGTCGGCGGCGCAGTCGGTCTCGTTGCGCCGTGGTTGTCGGAGCAGGCGGGGGCCGCCGCCGGTGGAGGGTTCGCCGGTATGTTCGCCTCGACAGCAACATATGTTGGCGCGGGCGCGGTGGGTGGCGGCGGCGCCACGGTCGCAGGCAACGCTATAGCGAACGCATCAAATCCGCGTTGCCAGAAGAGTCTCCTCAGTGGAATCGGCTTCGGGATCACCGTCGGAGCGATCGCGCCGTTGGCAAGCGCGGAGGCTTTCGTAATCGGAGCCGGCCCAAACGCCGTAGGCGCTACTGCCACAAACGTCTTCGGAGGAATTACTGGGCTTTTCGGAATCGTTGGATCTGCCATGGATCCAGGCGCAGCACATGGCTTTAGCCCAACCTCTACGTCGGACGCCGCCTGCGGATGCAACTAGTGTGCGAATCACCGGATTTGGCGCCGGTCGTGACATTTAAATTTCGGCATTTCCTTCCGAAATTGATATCTATCGTGATCGTCCTGCTTCTATTTCTTTACCTTGACGCCTTAGTGCTGTCCCACGACGGTCTGAGAAACGGATTGCTCTTCTTGGCTAGCACGCTGGTGCCCCTGTCTATTGGCGCGTCGATATTCATGATCGGACAGTCAGATATTCGGGTCGACGAGCGAGGGATTTCCAGACGATTGCTTGGACGTGTTACCCGGACAGTTGCTTGGCAAGACGTTGAGCTCATTCGCGTTTTCGCTCGCGACGGAGATACCAGACGCGGCAAATTTATCATGCATGTATTGCGGCGGACCACGGCGACCGGCGCTAGAAAAATCTGGTTCACCAGTCGTTACGAGGATACAGTGGCCCTCGTCGATGCGATGAATGCTTACGTTACGCGGATGCAGATAAAAGTCGAAGTTGTGATTGACGGAATCACAGCTCAACGCGCAGCAATCTAAGCAATGACCGTGGCGGGGAGCGGTTGACCTCGCGAAAATGTCGCCATCAGCTGGAGTAGCTATTCCCAATGACGTAGCCAACGAGAGGCGGTCACCGAAACATAACGCGGAGGGCATGATGCGCAGCGTTCGGGAGACACCGGAGCCGCAGTCCGCCGCGGTGGCCGCCTCAAGGCAGCTCGGACCCGGAGCGCGGATCGAGGGAATACGGGTACACATTGACGAGTAATTAGGCTCTGTTGAATTTTGAATGGGTAATCGGGACATTTTGAGGTCCAAGGCACTG
>VFSW01006403.1_pt1 | contig 17328 bp, 12 predicted proteins | sample 5358111 | NCBI WGS metagenome assembly VFSW01 (sample SAMN11554181, study PRJNA540505) | mine drainage metagenome | isolation source: sediment from site ElyBrook_90M | place: USA: Ely Copper Mine, Vershire, VT | collected 2017
GACCGAGGAAGAGACCATCTTTACTGCAAACTTCGCCTCGATCAGTTGCGCGATCTGCGGCAAGGTCCAAAGCTCGGTGGGGAAACCGGCCGATAGCGCCCCTTCTTTGAGAAGCCGCACCAGCTCCCGGCGTTGTGGGGGCTGAGCCGCTCCGGACGTCCGAAGTGTGGCGCGCGGCGCAAGGCCTCCACGCCACCTTCTTGTCGGGCACGATCCCAGCGCATCGCGGTCTGGCGCGACACGCCGACCTGTCGAGCGACCTCGGCCTGGGTCTAGCCGGCCGCGAGTAACTTTGCGCCACGACGACGACGCCGTTCCAGTTCCTTCAATTTCTCTGAGTGCCTCATCCTTACCTCGAACGTAACCATCCGAAGTACTTGGACCGCAAGAGGAGGGAAAAATGTCACTCCTTTACGCATTTCTCAGTAGTTCCAAAAGACGTCGAATCTACTTTGGTCCCTCGGGATGTCGCCGTCGTGCTGCGCGTTGCGGATCGAGGACGTCAGGTTGATCGGTGTATCACCGTAAATATCCGATCTGTTGGAAATGCACCAAGACCCTGCCGTGCGGGGTTCGCATGCGAACGAGTGCGGCTGACCCGTGCGCAGCGATTCGTCATTGATCGGCGTGCGGCGAAATTCTTTTGCGTTGTGTGTAACCGATCGCTTTACCGGCCAGTACTATGCAGTGAGTCGATCATTTTTATAACCAAGGTGGCGGGCATGAACAAATCCAATGCCGATTGGCCGGACGATCGGAATGCCAAAGCCGATGCACCGGTGACTCCCGAAGAACGTTACAACTTGATTGCAAAAGCCGCTTATCTGCGCGCTGCCACGCGCGGCTTCGAAGGAGGCGATCCGATGCAAGACTGGCTTGACGCAGAGACCGACCTCATGAAGTCCGTCGATCGCGATCCGTCGGACCCGACTCTGTGAGGGCTTTCAATGTTGTAATTACTTTGATGATGACCCGTGTGCCCCATGAGCGTCGGCAAGGTCTGGTCGTTGATTCCGGCGGCCGGCGATGGGACCCGCCTCGGCAGCCTGACGACGACCGGGGGGCTGAGAGTCCCCAAGCAATTCTGTTCCCTGCGTGGCGGCGCGTCGCTGCTCGTGGAGGCTATCGAGACGGGCGAAGCGGTGACGCCGCGGCAGCGCGTGCTGACGGTGGTCGCGGAGCAGCATCCACGCTGGTGGCAGGCGCCGTTGGAGTCGTTACCACCCCAGAACGTAATCGTGCAGCCAAGCAACAAGGGCACCGCCGCGGGCCTGCTGTTGCCGTGGCTGCACATCGCCGGCGAGGACCGTCGGCACGCATATTTGCTCGGATGCGCTCCGCGCGATGCGGACCCGGAACTTGGATGTATCGTTCCGGCGATGCAGAAAGGGCTTTCCGTGGCGCCGGTACGGCGATTCGTCGAAAAGCCGACATTCGACGCTGCTCGCCTGCTGATCTCTGCAGGAGCGGTGCACAATATGTTCATCATCGCCGCGTCTGCGCGCGCGTTGTTACGATTGTACGCGGAACGACATCCGGGACTCGTCGAGGGGGTCGCAGCGATCGTGGAGCGGGACCGGGACAACACCCAGGAAACGACCGCCGCGCGGCGGCTCTATCCGCAACTGCCGACCTTGGACTTTTCACGTGATATCCTCGATGGGCAGGAGCCTTGGTTGCGAGTACTGGCCGTGCCAGACTGTGGGTGGAGTGATCTGGGCACGCCGGGGCGGGTCGCTGAGACGCTCGCGTCGATCGGCGCACGTCCGGCAGGCGCCGCGGAAGGTGCCGCCTGCATGAACCTGGTAGAGCAGCACGCACGGCTCGGAACGGATTGCCGTGCGGTGAACGAACGGTGAGCGGTCACGGACTCGCAGGTGACCCGGGACGTCTTCCCGCCGCCATCGAATTAGACCGTGACGAGCTGGGCGGTTTCGATGTGACCCGGCGCCGCGAGTGGCTGTTCACCAATGGCATCGGTGGTTTCGCGGCCGGTACAGTGAGCTTCGTCAACACGCGGCGCTATCACGGGTTGCTGTTCGCCGCGCTGCGCCCGCCGGTCGAGCGCGTGGCTTTGGTTGCGAAACTTGAGGTCACGGTCCGGTACGGGGACTCGCGACTGCAGCTCGCCACCAACGAATTCCTTGACGGAACGATCGCCCCGCACGGCTATTGCCACCTCGAGTCCTTCCGCCTCGAGGGGCTCGTGCCGGTTTGGACATGGCTCATCGCCGAGGCCCGCCTGGAACAGAGGTTGTGGATGTACCATGGCGAAAACACGACCTACGTGCAGTTCACGCGCACGCCGGTGCGGATCAATCCGGTCACCTACTGGAATTTCAAGCATCGGGAAGAAAGTGCACGGGGGCTCGACGAGGCGGAGGATCTGCTGCGCCCCTCGAGTTTCGAGATCGATCTTAAGCCCGGCGACTCCCGGTCCATGATCTTGAGCGCCGAGACGCACGAATTGATGCCGGCCGCCGACGCGCTCGTCGTGGAATGCCGGCGCCAAGCAGACCTCGCCGATCGATTCAACCGGGTTCGCGCCGGCGCATCGCCCGTCGAATTCGCGCATATCGACCGGTTTGCGCTCGCGGCCGAACAGTTCATGGTGGAACGCCGCGATCCGTCGGGAGAGCGGCTCGGCAAGACCGTCATCGCCGGCTACCCTTGGTTCAGCGACTGGGGTCGTGACACCATGATTGCACCGCCTGGACTTACCCTCGCGACGGGCCGTCCGGAGATCGCAGTTTCTCGGCGGAGATCTATCCGACCCTCAAAGACATGGTGGATTGGCACGTCCGCGGCACGCGCTTCGGGATCGGCATGGATCCGGCGGATGCGCTGCTGCAGGCCGGCGAGGCGGGCGTGCAGTTGACCTGGATGAATGCCGAGGTCGGCGATTGGGTGGTCACGCCGCGCATCGGCAAGCCGGTGGAAATCAACGCCTTGTGGTTCAACGACGTGTCCATACTGCGCGATCTGGCGGCGGACTTGGATCATACCCAGGACCGGGTCGACTGTGGTGCGCTCGCGAGTCGCATTCACGCGAGCTTTGAACCGTCCTTCCCTGCCGCATGCACTCCTGACCGGCGAGAAGGCGCGGCGCGTGCTCGACGTGTGTCTTTCGGAGCTGTGGACTCCGGTCGGCCTGAGCTCGCTCGCAACCGGCGACCGCCGCTACGTTGGCCGCTACGGCGGCGGTCCAGTGGAGCGTGATGCCGCCTACCACCAGGGCACCGTTTGGACCTGGTTGATGGGGCCGCTTGCGACCGCGCACTTTCGCGCGCACCAGGATGCTGTCGCGGCACTCGATCTGCTGCGGTCCATGCCGGCGCACCTCGCCGAGCCCTGCGTGGGTCAAGTTAGCGAAATCATGGATGCGGATCCGCCATTTGCACCTCGCGGCTGCTTCGCACAAGCCTGGGGGGTCGCCGAAGTGCTGCGAGCTTGGTACGAGATTTCGCGCGGCGGCGCCGCGAAAGGATGAACTGATGACCATGGAACAGAAACGTCTCGCCGAGTGCGCTTCGGCCGCGCCCGGCTGGAAGAAGTGGGGACCCTACTTGAGCGAACGCCAATGGGGCACGGTGCGCGAGGATTACAGCCCGCATGGCAACGCCTGGGAATATTTCCCGCACGACCACGCCCGCAGCCGCGCTTATCGCTGGGGCGAAGACGGCATTGCGGGGTTCTCGGACGACAAGCAGACGCTCTGCCTGTCGCTCGCGCTGTGGAATGAGCGCGACCCGATCCTGAAGGAACGACTTTTCGGGCTGACCAATGGTGAAGGTAATCACGGCGAGGACGTCAAGGAGCTTTACTACTATCTGGATGCCACGCCGACGCATTCCTATCTGAAGATGCTCTACAAGTATCCGCAGGAAGCGTTTCCCTATGCCGACCTCGTCGCCGAGAACCGGCGCCGCGGCGGCGGGGCTGCGGAGTACGAACTGCTCGACACCGGTGTCTTCGACGACGACCGCTATTTCGATGTCGTCGTCGAGTACGCTCAAGCCCAGATCGACGATGTGTTGATGCTCATCACCGTCCATAACCGCGGCGGCGCGGCCGCACCGCTGCACATCCTTCCCCAGTTCGTGTTCCGCAACACTTGGAGTTGGAAACAACAAAGTCCAAAACCCGGTCTGCGTGCACAGAACGGTGCGCTCATCGCCACGCACGAGCAATTGGGCGTCTACCATGGCTACGCGGGCAGCACTGGTGATGCGACGGGACGTTGGCTCTTCACCGAGAATGAGACCAACGTGAGCAAGCTCTATACCGCGCCGGGGGCGGGCCCGTTCAAGGACGCGTTTCATGAGTACCTGATCGACGGCCGGGCCGAGGCGCTCGCGGTCGAGGCGGCGGGAACGAAGGCGGCGGCGCATTTTCGCTTCGACGTGCCGGCGCACGGTACGGTCAGCGTCCAGGTGCGGCTGTCGCGGACAGCGCTGCGCGAGCCCCTCGCGGACTTCGATCGCATCATAGACCAGCGTGCCGCCGATGCCGACGAGTTCTACGCTGGGCTGCAGCGGGATATCAGCGACGCGGACGCACGGCTTGTCCAGCGTCAGGCGCTTGCCGGCATAATCTGGAGCAAGCAGTACTTCTACTTCGACATACCCGAGTGGATCAACGGCGACCCAGCCCAGATCCCGCCGCCGGGTGAACGGCGATACGGCCGCAATCGGGAGTGGATGCACCTGAACAACGCCGACATCATCTCGATGCCGGACAAATGGGAGTATCCCTGGTATGCCGCCTGGGATCTCGCCTTTCACACTGTGTCGCTCGCGCTCATCGACCCGGAATTCGCGAAGGAACAGCTGTTATTGCTGACGCGTGAGTGGTACATGCACCCGAACGGTCAGATTCCCGCCTACGAATGGGCCTTTGGTGACGTCAATCCGCCTGTGCATGCCTGGGCGACCTGGCGCGTGTATCAGATGGACCGAAATCACCGCGGAGGTAAGGGCGATCTCGCCTTCCTCGAGCGGGTCTTTCACAAGCTGATGCTGAACTTCACTTGGTGGGTCAACCGCAAAGATGCGGAAGGACGCAACGTCTTTCAGGGCGGTTTTCTGGGTCTCGACAACATCGGTGTGTTCGACCGCAGCGCGCAGCTGCCCACGGGCGGCCACATTGATCAGGCCGACGGCACCAGCTGGATGGCGATGTATTCCCTCAATCTGATGCGCATCAGCCTCGAGCTCGCACAGCACAACGAGGTCTACGAGGACGTTGCGACGAAATTCTTCGAGCACTTTTTACACATCGCCGCGGCGATGAGCAATGTCGGCGAATCCGGAATCGGCTTGTGGGACGAGGAGGATAAGTTCTTCTACGACGTGCTGCACCTGCCCGACGGCACCAAGGTGCCGCTCAAGGTGCGCTCCATGGTCGGTTTGATCCCTCTCTTTGCGGTTGAGACCCTGGAGCCTGAACTGCTCGACAAGGTGCCTCAGTTCAAGCGCCGGCTGGAGTGGTTCTTGAAATACCGTCCCGAACTCGCGTCCTTGGTGTCGCATTGGACCGAAGAGGGTCGCGGCCATCGCCGCCTTTTGTCGCTGCTGCGCGGTCATCGCATGAAGCGGCTGCTCACGCGCATGCTCGACGAAACCGAATTCCTGTCCGACTACGGCATCCGGGCGATTTCCAAGCATCATGAGGCGCACCCCTATGTTTTTAGCGTCGATGGCATGGATTTGAGCGTGAAGTATCTGCCCGGCGAATCCAATTCAGGCCTGTTCGGTGGAAACTCGAACTGGCGCGGCCCAATCTGGTTCCCGGTCAATTATCTGCTCATCGAATCGCTGCAGAAGTTCCATCATTACTACGGTGACGATTTCAAGATTGAATGTCCGACGGGATCGGGAAATTTTGTGTCGATCGACGACGCGGCGCGAGAAATCGCGGCGCGCTTGACCAGGATCTTCCTGAAGGATGCGCACGGCAGGCGGCCGGTCTTCTCGCAGTACCCCCGCCAGCGGGACGACGTGCATTTTCGCGACCACGTGTTGTTCTACGAGTACTTTCACGGCGATACCGGCCGCGGCGTCGGCGCATCCCACCAGACCGGGTGGACGGGACTGGTTGCGAAGCTCCTGCAGCCTCGGCAACGCACGAAGAATTGAAAGACCGTCGAGAGGAGTCTTACGAATGGAAATCCCGAACCACCCCGCCCATCTGCCGACGCCCGTCATGCCGCAGTGCCCACCGCAGCACATGCTGCAGGGACAGAAGGCCCTCGTCACGGGCGCCGGATCAGGCATTGGACGTGCGATCGCGCTTGCGCTCGGGCAGGCTGGGGCGGACGTTATCGTCAATTTCGTATCGGGCGAGGAGACCGCGGAGCAGGTCGCGACGGAGATACGTGCGCATGGCGTACGCGCGCTCGCGCTGCGCGCGGACGTCTCGGACGAGGCTCAGGTGCAGGCCATGTTCAATAAGGCCATCGAAGCCTTCGGGACGATCGATCTACTGGTCAACAACGCCGGTCTTCAAGCGGACGCGGCCTTCGAGAATCTGACGCTCGCCCAATGGAACAAAGTCATCGGCGTGAACTTGACGGGGCAATTCCTCTGTGCGCGCGAAGCGGTGCGCGAGTTCAAGCGGCGCGGCGTCGTGCCGCAAGTCTCGTGTTCCGCCGGCAAGATCCTGTGCATCAGTTCCGTGCATGAGGTGATTCCCTGGGCTGGGCACGTCAACTATGCCGCGTCCAAGGGCGGCGTCATGCTGATGATGAAGAGTCTGGCCCAGGAGGTCGCGCCGTATCGTATTCGCGTCAACAGCATCTGTCCCGGAGCGATCCGTACGCCCATCAATATGGAGGCCTGGGGCACCGCGGACGCGTATCACGACCTCCTGCGGCTGATTCCCTACAAACGCATCGGCGAGGCGGAGGAAATCGGCCGTGCCGTGGTGTGGCTGGCGTCCGACTACGCCGATTATGTGCACGGCATCAGTCTGTTCGTCGATGGCGGTATGACCTTGTATCCAGGATTCGAGACGGGGGGTTGATGCGGCGGCGCAAAGGTCTTCGGGCCCTCCCGCCTCGCCGCTCGCCACGATGATGCTGAGCGCGTCTGTGCAGCGCGCGTTGGTGGGTCTCGCCATGGGCGCGACGGCCGTTGCGCTCATTTGTTCACCGTGGGGGAAGCGTTCCGGGGCGCACATGAACCCGGCGCGTTCCTTCGCCTCAGCATTGCCGTCCGGGCTTTGGAGCGATCTGTGGATTTACTTCCTGGCCCCGGTGTTCGGCATGCAGGCCGCGGCGGCATGGTATACGTATCGGCGCGGCCCCCAAGCGGTTGCTTGCGCGAAACTGCAGCACCCGACGGATCAGCGCTGTATTCACCGTGGCTACACGCCGCCGGCGGCGGACGAATTGGTTTCCCGTACTTCCGAGGTCCTGCGATGAGCTCCCCCCAGACTTATGATGCCGTGATTGTAGGTTCAGGTGCCGGTGGCGCTGCCGCCGCGTATCAACTCGCGCGGGCCGGTCTGCGTGTCGTATTGATCGAGAAGGGCGCGCCGCTGCCCAAGGATGGCAGCACGCTCGATTTCAACCGGGTCGTGCACCAGGGTGAGTTCAAGAGTCACGAGCCCTGGATGGACAATCACGGCCGCACCTTCATCCCGGAGGAATATTTCAACCTGGGCGGCAAGACCAAATGGTATGGGGCGGCATTGCTGCGTTATTCGGTGCAAGAATTCTCCGCGGAGCCGGCCTACTCGTGCCTCGGCTGGCCGATCGGCTACCCGGATATGCAGCCCTATTACGCGGAAGCCGAGCGCTTGCTCCGGGTTCGCAGCATCGAGGCGGAGCCGGATCTGCGCTGCATTGCCGATCGGCTCATCGAGCGCACGCCGTCCTGGAGCCATCAATCACTGCCGATGGGCCTGTCGGCGGACATTCTTTCGATCCCCGCCGAGGCGCGGCACTTCGACGGCTTCGCCTCGGTAGCGGGTCTCAAGTCCGACGCCGAGACCTCTTTCTTGAGTCACGTCCTGGGCATGCATAATTTGAACGTCCGGACCGGTCACGTCGTGACCGAACTGCTCGGCGCCCCGAACGACGCGACGCATATACAAGGCGTGCGACTCGACGATGGAACGGATCTGCAGGGCCGTGCCGTCATACTGGCCGCCGGTGCGCTGCACTCGCCGCGTCTGCTGCAACGCTATGTCGACGCCGAGGACTTGTCCCGGCGTTTGCCGTGTGCAGGCAACATCGGGCGCAACCTCAAGTATCACTTGCTCACGGCAATGATCGGGATATCGACCAGATGCATGACGGACGTGATCCGCAAGACGCGGATTTTCAGCAACTCCGACCTGCCGCACAGCAGCGTTCAGCCCCTGGGATTCGACGGTGAACTGATCGGCACTCTGATTCCGCGCGTCGTCCCCCGCGGCATGGCGCGCCTGATCGGCCGTCGTGCATACGGTTTCTTCCTGCAAACCGAAGATGGCGCGCATCCGGACAACCGCGTCATTGCGGGGTCCGCGGCGGATCAGCGTCTGCCGTGCATCGACTACGATTCGGCGCGGACGCCCGCGGCTGCGGACGAACACCGGCAGCTGGTTCGCAGCTTTCGCGCCGCACTGGTACGCACCGGGATGCTGGCATTCTCGCAACGTATCGGCCTCGCCGGTACCGCACACGTGAGCGGAACGCTCGTGACCGGCAGGGATGCGGCGACATCGGTGGTCGATTCCGAGGGCTGCGTCCATGGAATGAAGTCGCTATACGTCGTTGACGGCAGCATCTTGCCGCGATCAAGCCGTGTTAACCCGTCGTTGACGATTTATGCCTGGGCGCTGCGCACCGCCGAACATCTAGTCGATCGTCTGAAGACGCAATCGGCGTCGTAAACGGATCGCGGCTTGCATGCTACGAGCGATCCAAGCCTGTGATCAGGCGGATGCCGCCGCGGAATGTCAGGTACGACCAGAACCAATTGACCATCGTCGTCAAACGGTTTCGCACGCCGACGAGAAATCCAACGTGAATGAAACCCCAGAGCCACCATGCGGGTGCGCCCCAGAGCTTGACGGCGCCGAAATCGGCGACCGCGGCCTTTCGTCCAATCGTCGCCAAACTGCCGAAATGACGGTAGCGGAACGGCGCCGGTGCCGGATGGGACGAGAGTTTGGCCTTGATGACCCGTGCCACATAGGCACCCGCCTGTTTGGCCGCTGGCGCGAGTCCCGGTACCGGTTGGCCGTTCCATGCATTGCTCGAGGCGGTATCGCCGATCGCGTAGACGTTCTGAAGTCCCGCCACCCCGAGGTCGGGACCCACCTTGAGACGGCCGGCGTTGTCGGCATCCGCCGCGAGCCACTTCGCGGCCGGCGAGGCGGTAACCCCCGCCGCCCAGAGCACCGTCTTGGCGATGATCCGTTTGCCGCTGACCGCGACCCCGTCCGCGTCAATCGCCTCCACGCGGCTGCCAAGGAGGACCTCGACGCCGAGTTTCTCGAGCGAATGTTGTGCAATGGCGGCGAGCGATTCGGGAAATGCCGGCAGGAGGCGTGGCGCGGACTGAACCAACACGACCCGCGCATCCGCAGGGTCGAATTGGCGGAACTCCTTGTCCATGCCGTACCGGGACAATTCGGCGATGGCACCGGCCAATTCGACGCCGGTCGGTCCGCCGCCGACGATCAAAAACGTAAGTAGCGCGGCGCGCTCTGTCTCGGTCGAGGCGGCCTCCGCCCGCTCGAAGGCGGTGAGGATCTTGCGACGGATCTCGAGCGCATCCTCGATGCGTTTCAAACCCGGTGCATACGGCGCCCACGCGTCTTTGCCGAAATAGCTGTGGGTCACCCCAGTCGCGAGCACGAGGTAGTCGTAGCGGATGTCGCCGGCCTCGGTATTCACGCGGCGCGCCGCCGGGTCGACGCCGATAACCGTGCCGAGAAGCACCTGGACGTTGTCGGCTGTGCGGAACAACTGCCGCACCGGTGTCGCAATGTCCCCCGGCGACAAGGCCGCCGTCGCCACTTGATACAACAGCGGTTGAAACAGATGGTAGTTGGCCCGATCGATCAGGGTCACGGTGGCGCGGGCGCCGCGCAGCGATCCGGCGCAACTCAGGCCGGCAAAACCTGCGCCCACGATGACCACGCGCGGCAGGCCTGCGAGCGCCGTGGGGTCGCGCGGATTGAGCTGAGGCCTGTATTTGCGCATAAGCCTCACCAGGACCCGATCGAGCGACAGCACGCCGCTGCCAAAAATGATGAGAATCGAAAAACTCATCAATAGATACACCGCGGCTGTTTCGCGTGGATCCATCATCGCGGTTGCAAAGACTCCCAAGAGCGCCGCGACACTGACGAAGCGAGTGCCGAGACCCAAAAGCAGCAGCACGCCGCCGCCAAGCGCGATGCCGGCGGGAACCCGTGACGCCAATTCGATCGGCGCCCACGCCGGCAGCGTCGCGAGCACGCCGCCTGGCGGCAACATGACATGCGCGGCGCCCGTCAACAACGCGACGGCCAACCAGATGCGGAGCACAGACAAGTAGACCGGCCCGCCCCGTGCGCGTAGCCATGCGGAGAAGCGCAAAATTCGCGGAACAATGGGCAATGCGCTGTCGGCAAGTCCGTTGCGCAGTAGGTGATCGACCGAGAGGTGACCTGCCCCCACCACGGCGTACCATCCGAACAGCGCCGCCCAGAACAGTTGGCTGTCAAAGGGCTTGTAAGCGAATTGAATCACCAACGAGAGGATAAGCATCGGTACGGCGGCGTAGCGGGTCATGAAGCCGAGTGCAAGCAAAGCGGCGCCACCCACCTCGATCGACATGCCGACGACGGCGGCGGTCGCCGGCGACATGAAGCTGACCGGATAGACGTAGGTGGCGAGGTAGAGCGCGGTGCTCCAACTCAGTAGCTTGATGAGTCCCGATCTGAAGAAGATCTCCGCGAGTGTCAGGCGGATCAAGAGGTCGATCTTCGGCCATGCCAAGCCCGTCAGCACCCGCGTCGTGAAATCCGACAGGGTTCGGCTGAATTGGATCAGCTTTTTCAGCACCATCGAATCGTTCTCTGAGGTCATTGGTATTGAGTCCAAGCAATAATCGATCCTGACCCCGGTCTGGAACCGGCGGCCGCGTCGCAGTGAGTCACGGCCTTTTGCGCGTTTCGGCTCAACCTTCGGATCGGGAGACGCTGCCGACCCGGGTGTGCGACTTGAGCCGCGGGTCCTCATGAAATCGGCTGGTCGACACCTGAACAATCAGGCGGACCATTGATGTTCCTTGTTGCCTCACAGGCTCAGTCAACCCCGTTTTGAGCTGTGGCACCATCACTACCCGGACCAGCCAACATGGATTTGGCAGATATTTCCCCACCCCAAATCAACGCCGACCGCCGTAAGGTTCATGTCGAACGCTTGTCGCTTCAGGTCGCACGACGAACCGGGAAACTTGCCAGTTGCAGAACCGTGATTGAAACGCCAACTGAATACGGGCGACGCGATCGATGCGTCGAGGTTGGACTTCGCGCTCAACGTATCTCGACGACCAATCCATTTATTACGGGTCCGCCTTGTCATCGTCGACACCCCGACCGGACATCCTGAAACGTGCGCCCCCTCCGCACGGCATGGCCCGGAACTTGTGGCGAATCTTTGCACGTGCGGGAGTTACCGATTGCTGAAAATCAAATTGATCAGCCCCGGGATGCCGCTGAGCGTGCCCGCCAGCGCAGCAGGAGCGCGTCGATAGACAGCTTGCCGGGTCCGCGTGCGATGATCATCAACAACATCATCGCCCAGATCTTGTGGTCGGAGAAACCGTGACCGACGAGGCCGTGCCAGAATCCATGCGGCCAGAGGTCCGGATACGAGATCACGCAGATGATGTTGTAGACGAACAAGAACGCCGCGACCGGCCGGCAGAGCAAGCCGAAGCCGAGAAACCACGGTGTCAGCAGCTCGATCCAGGTGCCGAGGAAGGCCGCAATGTTCGGGGGCAGCAGAGGCACGTGATAACTGTAGTTGAACAGATACGAAGTCCCATAGGGGTCGTCCAACTTGACGACACCCGCTCGCCAGAAGGCGAGCGCGACCCATGCCCGAAACAGCAGCAACGCGGGCGATTCGAGCGATCCAAGGGCCTCTGTGAGACGTTCGTACCCGGACCAAAGTTTTTGGGTCGATGCTTGCATGGCAATCTCTCTCCTAAGAGGTCTTATTTCTCGAATCCGACGATCAATTCGCGCGCAAGCAGACCACCAAGACATTCGGCCGCATCGAATTGCGATTCGATGCCGACGGCGACGGTGGCGGCCGCCCCGAGCGTGGTGTCCAGAAGCAGCGATTCGACGAACAGCGCCGCGGCCTGCGATGTCACGGTCATGGCGACTTCATCGCCTTCGCGCCACACGAGCACCGATTCGGCGTCCTGATCGAGACGCGGCGGCGTGGATGACGGCGACTGGCACCAGCGATAGATGCTGAGCAGCGGATAAGCGCTGCGCAACACCCGCAGACTGGGATGCAGACGTACCCGCAGGCTCTCCGGGCTCGAGGCCGCCGCGGCGGCGCGCCCCGGGGCCGCGATCGGTGCGGCGTCAGCGGCGAGCGCCGCTGTCTGGCGCAACCAGTCCAACCGGGCGCAGTCGCCCAAATAGGGCGGATGCGCGTCGGAAGTCGCCCGCGCGTCGAGAAACTCGGCGAAGCGGGCGCCCAAGTCCTGCAGATTCCCGGTTCGAGACGGATATTCGCTGCGGTAGTGTGCGGCGACATGCTCAAAATATGCCTCACCGACGAGTGCGCGCACGGTCGGATAAGCCTCGCCGAGTGCGCCGAGAACCGTCGCCTGGTTGGCGTGACGATAGATGGCGAGGCGCTCAGCCGGCTCGAGGCCGCGTGCCTCGATGTGGTCGCGGACGCCATCGTCCCGGCCGCCGATCGCGGCGGCGAAACCGCGCTGCAGTTCAAGCAACGTCGGGCTGTTCGGCATGCAAGCACCGTGCGGCGCGATCGGCTTCGGCGATCAGTGTTTCCAAACTGGGGATGTGCGCGTCCCACTCGATGAGCGTCGGCTGGGGGCCGAAGCGCCGCAACGCGCTCTCGTACAAGCCCCAGACCTCCTCGGCGACCGGCCGGTCGTGGCTGTCGATCAGCAACGGGGCCGGCAATCCGGTCTTGCGGGTGAAGCCGGCGAGATGAATTTCGCGCACACTCCTCACCGGGATGGCGGCGAGGTAATCCTGCGCGTCGAAGCCGTGATTGACGCTGTTCACGAACACGTTGTTGACGTCGAGGAGCAATCCGCAGCCGCTGCGCCGGGCCAGTTCGGCGACGAAGGCCGCTTCCGACAGCGTGTCGTCGCAAAATCGCAGGTAGCTGGAGATGTTCTCGATCAAAATCGGCCGCCCCAGCGCCTCTTCGACCTGGGTGATGCGCGATACCACGAGATCGAGAGCCTCGGCGGTGTGCGGCAGCGGCAATAATTCGTTCAAATGCAGCCCGTCGACCGCGCCCCAGCAGAGGTGCTCGGAGACTAGGGCCGGTTCGTAACGATCGACCAGTTCGCGCAAGCGGCTCAGGTGGGCAGGATCGAGGTCGTCCGCCGAACCGATCGAGAGGCCGACGCCATGCAGGCTCAACGGATAATCGCCGCGAATGCGTTCGAGTGCTCGATGGGCGGCGCCGCCGGCACCAAAATAATTCTCGCTATGTACCTCGAACCACGCGATCGGCGGTCGTTCGGCAAGCACGCGATCGACGTGCGGTGCGCGCAGACCGATCCCGGCTTGCGCCGGGATCGGAGATTGCGTGCGGGCCGCGGTCGCGCCCACGCTCGATCAACCCTTGGCCGGCTTCGTCGAACCGCCGGCGATTTTCTGGCACAGCCCGGCCGGCACGGCGATGAAGGCGTTCGGATCGCGAGCCTTCGCGTCCTGACCGGCGCAGGAGTGACCAACGGTGTGGCAGTCATTCTTGTGAGCTGCGTTGATGCCGTAGCACTTCTGCATCTTCGGTGCCGCCGCATGGCTGCTGGAGGCGGCGAAGGTGCCGGCGCCGACCGTCAAGACGCCGATCAGGGCGATGCGCAAAGTCTGTCGTGAATTCATGATGACCTCGTTGGTTGGTGAGAGCGCGACAAAAACTACTGGCCTGGTTGGAGCATGTCAATTCAATTGAGGCGCGTGGGACGAAGTATTTTGTTGACCAGGGATGTAACTATTCCGCTGTTTCTGCGTACCACTGACGGTGTCACATATAGTTCATAAATGACGAGGTCGCTTTTGCGGGAGCCCGACCATGGCTAGACGCTAGGGAGCTACTGACGTGATTGAGGCAGTGCGATTGCTCGAGGGGGGGCGATTCTCTTGGGGAGGTGGGCCGTTTGCCGTGTCCATGGATGTTCGTCGCGCACATGGGTTTCAGGCTTGAACGGCAGGCAGTCGCGCAGAGTGAATATTTGAATGCCGAGAATAGGTGGCGTCGGGCGATGGTTGGTCGACGACGACTCGTTTCCCCGGCTAAATTGAACAACTCATCGTACGAATGGCCTATGAAGAGCGAGTGATTGTCGAAACGGATACCGATCCGTGTGCCCATGCTCGGCTGCGCGATACACGACTACATGGAAAATGGTCACCGCGAGCTAAACCAACAAGGCCTCGGCAATCGATCGATCCTACCGTGCCGCCTTTCGCCGTCACAGTCAGGGCCAATCGAGGACCGAAGGCGTTGGCGCGGAATGGTGAATTACTGCGAACGAGCCACCGCGTGCACGTGTCGGTGTCATTTAACGATGCGCGGTAGGCACCATCTTGCTTGCGGCGCTAATTCGCGATGCAGCGAATGCGTCCGTGGTCTCGAACACTACGGAATCGCCTTGTCGCAACTGGAGGGCGTGCCCGGCGTCGCGGCCGCCCGCACCCTCAGGTGGCGACCAGACGCCGCGCTTCCTGGACTACCTGGTCGGTTGGCAACGCGCCCTCTGCAACCCGCGTGACGAAGCGGCCGTGCAGCTCGGCACGCAGCGCGACGATGCAGGCGGCGATCCCCGTAGCGGCCTTGTCGAGGAATTCAACTTCCGCCTGTGCATACCGACCTTCGGGCTTTGCGCCGCAGACCAGCACGCCCTCGAGACGTCCGCGGATCACGAGCGGCAGCGCAAGACCGCTCGCGCCCTGCGCGCTCGAGACCGTCGACAGGTCGAGCGGTGCGAGCGTCGCGCGCAGCCGGACCATCGCCGCGTCGTCGACGGGTAGCCGTGCGGGCGCTCCGCGCGCAGTCTCGCTCGCCGCGACGCGCTCGTACCCTGAGTTCGCGATGAGGTACAGAGCCGCGCTTCGGCCGCCCGCGTGGGACGCGAAGACCTCCGTCGTACGTTCGAACAACGTCGTGGGGTGGGCGACGAAGCCCGCGTCCCGCAGGAACGCAAGGATCGCGTTGCGATCGCGGTATTCCCTGCGGAAGATCAGGCGCTCGACGCTGTCCTCGCCCCAGCGGTGGATGCGTTGGATCGACACGCCCAGGAGGAGCGGCACCGCGAGATCGAGCGCCATCCCCGCATTCTTGCTGATCACACTGCGCTCTATCAAGCTCTCGAGGAGCGAGAGCGTGCCGATCAACAGGGCGGTCAGCAAGCCGAACACCAGCGCCCGGTTGGCGACGAAGCGGACCGCGACCAGCCTTTGGCTGAGGGCGGCATAGCTCAACATCGTGAATATCGCGATGTTCAGCAGGACCTGACTCCATCGGAGCAGGTCGTGTTCGGCGTCGGTGGAACCGGCGAGAATGTTCGTCGCGACCAGCGGCAACAGCAACACGACGCTCGCGATGAACCAGCGAATCCGCAATCGGCTCTCCGCGTCTCCGTGCCGGTAGCCCTGGATGAGGGTGATCAAGGGGACGACCAAGGCGATCGCGCCGAGCGCGATCGGGATCGCTCCGGCGGTCAACCATCCCGAGGCCTGTTGACCGGCGAGCATCGCCCACGCGGGGCGCAATTCGCTCAGGTACATCAGGATCAAGACGCCGATGTAGGCGACGAGTGCGCCCCGACGCCAGCGGATCCTTCCACGCGGCCGTGCGAGCGCGGCGGCCGTGACGTAGAGTCCCAGGAAGGCGGTCGGACCGCCGAGCAGCGACCATAGGCCGCTCGCGACCAGGTTCCACGGTGGCGCCAGCGGGATCGTCTTGACTCCCCCTCCTACGACGATACTGAGAGCGAACAGGCACAGTCCCGCGGTCGCCGCAGTTTCGCCGCGCCAGAGCATCAGGAGTCCGAACAGCAGGATGAACGCGGCGACGGTCAGCCCCGCGGCTCGACCGTGGGTGTCGGCGCGCACGGCGTGGAACGCGATGCGGACCTCGGCGGTCCCCCGATGCACAGAGAGCGGGAACGTGAGGCGGCGGGGCACGTTCTCTTCGATCAACGCCGCCCGCGTCGCGAAGTGTTGCTCGGCGAATCGCAGGTGGTCGCCGGCGTGCACCGGTGCCGCCACCGCATCGGCCGGAATCGGCGCCAGCATGCAGACCCCCCGATCGCACGCGGCATGGAAAGGCAGTCGATTGCTCGGCGCGCATTGCATGCCATACGACGCGATCACGACGCTCGAGATCAGCAATCGCGGCAGCCAAAACCGCCACGTCCGGTGATTCGTGTCGTGTCCAATCTCGAGTGCACGCATGCCCAACCCTCTTGCGAACGATGCGATTCTAGCGATACCCGCAGATCGCCGCTCGCCCAAGAACTCTGCTGTCCACTCTGGCGCCACGACACGGCTGGAGAAAGGATAATCCACCTTTCCACGAGGTGCTCGTGGCACTCGCTTGTATGGGGCGGGGTGAAAGCAGTGAACTCATCAGTTGCCCGACGGCCACCCGCCATTGAGGCAAGCCGTGGCCGCCTCGTTGGCGGATCTCGGGTCAATTCGTTCCCTGTCGGCTCAGCCGCCGAAGACTTTCTTCAGCAGAGCGGTGCCGCGCGCGGCGGGATTCTCCCGGATGGACTGTTCCTCCTCGCCGATAACCGTAAACAGTCCGTCCAGTGTCTCTCGAGTCACGTAAGCGTCGAGGTTGAACGGGCTGCCATGATGGTTCGCGGGCTTGCCGCCGAATGATTCCAGGGCGCCGAGCGCGCCGCCGATCTCGCTGCCGGCGCCGCTCGACGTGAACGCCTTGTACTTGCGGGTTACGCCCACCCGATCGGTGGCCGCGGCGACGATCGGATGAATTCGGGCCGCGAGCGCCTGGCCTGCGACGCGCCGGAAGTAATCGGTCGCGGCATGATTGTCGCCGGTGAGAATCCGGCGGGCGTCGCTCAGGGTCATTTTGCGAATCGCGTCGCC
>VFSW01006404.1_pt1 | contig 17328 bp, 19 predicted proteins | sample 5358111 | NCBI WGS metagenome assembly VFSW01 (sample SAMN11554181, study PRJNA540505) | mine drainage metagenome | isolation source: sediment from site ElyBrook_90M | place: USA: Ely Copper Mine, Vershire, VT | collected 2017
TTTTTCTTTTTCCCAAACCGCCCGCAAAGTTAAGTATCTTTTATTTTTGGCGGGTTGGGGTGGGGGCGCTGCGCTACGCGCCCGCAACGATATCGGAAGGGAGATGACAGATGTCACAGGCCACCGACGAAGCACGCCATACCCTCAATCAATTCCTCGAGGCCGTCATGTCGCAGAAGCACGACCGCATCATGGCGTTCTTCAACGAAGACGCGCAGATGTTCTCGCCGATGGGAACCTATGCGGCGCGCCTCGATGGCCGCGGCGCGATCGGCAAGCAGTTCGAGTCGATTCTTGAATTGATCAAGGGTCAACCGGGCGGCAATTTGAAAATCGAACCGCAAGACATCGACGCGCGGGAGCTCGCGCCGAATGCCGCGCTCATCACGTTTCATCTGCGGCTGCCCGGCCCGCTGCATCGCCGATCGTTCGTGATGACCAAGACCGCGAGTGGATGGCGCATCGCGCACATTCACGCCTCGATCGCATCGCCAACCTGAATCGCCATTGGAGAATGACACATGCTGCTAAAAGATAGAGTCGCATTGATAACCGCGGGCGCGGGAGTCGGAATCGGGCGCGCGGTCGCAAGCCGCTTCCTCGAGGAAGGCGCCAACGTCGTCATCACCGATGCGCATCCGCGCCGCACCGCTGAAACTGCCGAGCAACTGAGCAAGCAATTCAATCGCGAGGTCCCTTACGTCGCGGTCGACGTGACTAATCGCGAGCAGGTGGATGACGCTATCGCGCAGACGGTCGACAAGTTCGGGCGCATCGACATTCTGTTCAACAATGCCGGCATCAACAAGCTGGAACCGATCTGGGAAATCAAGGACGAGACCTGGGACCTGGTGATGAACGTGTGCCTTCGCGGTACGATGTGGACCATGAGAGCGGCTATTCCGCACATGATCAAGCAGGGCAAGGGCGCGATCGTAAACATGGCCTCGGCGGCGGGATGGATCGCGTCCTCGGGTGGCGAGGCGCCCTACTCCGCGGCCAAGGCGGGCGTGATGGGCCTCACTCGAGCGGCGGCCGGCGAGCTGGCTGGCAAGGGCATCCGCGTCAACGCTATCGCGCCGAGCGTCATCTACAACGAATTCCTGGAGCGGATTTATCCCAAGTCGATGTTCGAGGGCGCCAAGAAACGCAACCCGATGGGGCGCCTCGGCGAGCCGAGCGAGGTCGCAAATCTGGCGCTGTTCCTCGCCAGCGACATGTCGTCCTACATCACCGGCGAGGTCATCAGCATCAGCGGCGGCTCGATCGTGGTGCCGTAACGGTCAAAACGGCTTGAGAATCGCCATCGCGAGGATCGCCAGCAACAGCAGGCTCACGACTCCATGGATGGCGCGGAACTCCGAGCGCGTGACCGAGGAAGGATTGTCGCTCAACGCGACGATTCTTCGATGCAGCCGCAGGTGTACTAGAAGTAGGATAAAAACCAGTCCCAGTTTTACGTGCAGCCACCCCTCGCGTAGCACGCCCTTGTCGGCGATCATCAGCGCGATTCCGAACAACAGCGTCACCGCGCCGCCGATGTTGCATCCGCCATAGAAGAGCCTGCTTGCGATCATGATGAAGCGTTCTTTGGGAAGTCCCACCTCGTCCGGGACCATCGCGAGCAAGCTCGTGATCAGCAGCAGGCTTCCGACCCAGAAAATCACCCCGAACAGATGAAAGATGAGCAGCCAGCCTACAATGTTGGCCAAATTGTTTTCCCCCGTGGCTTAACCGGCGAACGCTTCGATGCCGCGTGCAAGTATGAATGCCATGAATGCGACGATCGCACCACCCACATATGGTGCTGAGGCTCCCAGAGCCGCGTAGGCGAGTCCACCCGCCAGGGGACCGAGGATCCGCGCCATCGAGGACGCCGACTGGTTGATGCCCAACGCCTCGCCCTCCAGCGCGCGTTCGGTGCGCTTCGAAATGAGGCTGGCGATGGCGGGGCTCGCGAATCCATAGCCGATGGAGAGCAGCGCGAGCGCGAGCAACAATGTCGAGGGGGTCGGCAGATTCGCCATCGGTGCGAGGCCGATCGCGAACAAGATGATGCCGATGGTGAGAACGCGCAGCTCGCCTATGCGCTTGACGATTTTCCCTAGCAGGTAGCCTTGCGCGAGCGCCTGCATCAGACCCGCGAACGCCAGTAGCGCGCCGATGCCGGTCGCGCCGTATCCGTAAACGCGCGGAATCATGATCGCGAAGGTGGTTTCGAATGCCGCCAGTGCGAGAGTGGTGAGAAACGCGACGGAAAATAATCGCGACAGGTGATGGGTGAAAAGCTGGCTCGGGAGATCGCGAATCGGGGCGACGATTACCGAAGCGTCGATTCGCGCGCCCGGTCCCGGTTCGTGCGACTCGGGAAGCCGCATCGCGGCAAAGATCAGATTCGCAAACGTCAGCGCTGCCGCGAAAAATCCCGGGAGTCGCAAATCGCTGTGGCCGAGCAATCCGCCGATTGCCGGACCGATGACGAAGCCGAGGCCGAAGGCGGCGCCGATCATCCCCATCCCGCGCGCGCGACTCGATTCATCAGTGGTGTCGGCGATGTAGGCCTGCGCGGTCGAGATCGTCGCGGCACACGCACCATGCACTGCCCGCGACAGAAAAAGCCCGATGAACGATCCGGCGAATCCATAGATGAGGTATCCGACCGACGAGCCGAACAGTCCGAGCATGATGACCGGGCGGCGTCCGATGCGATCGGAGATCCGCCCGAGGATCGGCGCGAAGATAAATTGCGCCAAAGAGTAGACCGCCATGATCGCGCCGATGCCGGCGAACGAAATTCCCAGCTTGCTGGCGAACATCGGCAGTAATGGGATGACGATTCCGAAGCCGAGCAGGTCGACGAATACGGTGATGAAGAGGATCAGCCGCGCCGACGCGGCCGGTTGCGTCGCACGAGGCTCTTGCTTGGTTGCTTCCAGACTTGTCATTGATGGTGGTTGAAGGGGAACAACATAATCTATGGCACTTTCAGATCAAGCGGAACTAAAACGCAAAACTATCGGCGCTGAGCAGGCTTCCTCGATGGTCAAGCCGGATACGTGGCTCGACTATGGCTTCGGGGCCGCGCAGCCTGAGTTGTTCGACCATGCGCTCGCGTCGAGGATCTCGAAGCTGCACGACGTCCGGATCCGCGGATGCCTCGCGATGCGCCCGCGTGCCGTTATCGAGGCCGATCCTGAATCGCGCCATTCGACTTACCACTCCTGGTATTTCTCCGGCCTCGAACGGAAGATGCACGACCGCGGGCTCTGCTGCCATATCCCGATGAACTTCGGCGAGGCGCCTGACAACTATCGCCGCTTCGTTGATGTCGATTTCGCGGTGCTGAAGACCGCGCCGATGGATGAGCATGGTTTTTTCAACTTCGGCGTCTCGGTGACCTATCACAAGGCGATCACCGAGCGCGCGAAAACGCTGATCATCGAAACTGACGAAGCGATGCCGTACGTCTACGGCGTCGAGAACGGCGTCCATATCAGCGACGTAGATTACGTCATCGACGGCGGCCGAACTGAATTGCCGGAATTGAAAAATCCGCCCGCGACCGAAATCGATCAGAAAGTCGCCGCGATCATCGCAAACGAAATCCAGAACGGCGCATGCGTCCAGATCGGCATCGGTGGAATGCCGAACGCGGTGTGCGAGCTTCTCACACGATCGTCGATTAAAGACCTCGGTGTCCATACCGAGATGTTTGTCGATTCGCTGGTCGATCTGTATGAAGCCGGAAAGGTCATCGGCGCGCACAAGGCGATGAACCGCTACCAGATGGCGTACTGCTTCGCGGCCGGCTCCGCGCGAATGTATAAATTCCTCGATCGCAATACCGCGTGTTTTGCGGGGCCGGTCGACTACACCAACCTGCCGCATCACATCATGCAGAACGACAATGCGGTAGCCATTTGCAACGCCGCGCAAATCGATCTCTTCGGGCAGGCGTGTTCCGAGACGGCCGGCTTGCGTCAGATCAGCGGCACCGGCGGCCAGCTTCAGTTCATCCGCGGCGCGTATGCCTCCCGCGGCGGCAAGGCGTTTCTGTGCCTCGCTTCGACCTACGAGCGCGGAGGAAAACGCGCGAGCCGCATCGTCGCGCGCATCGACGAATCCAACGTGGTGACGACTCCTCGCACCGATGTGATGTATGTGGTGACCGAGTACGGCATTGCGAATCTGAAAGGCAAATCGATTCGCGAGCGGGCCAGGGCGCTGATCGGCCTCGCGCACCCGGACTTCCGGGAACAGCTCGAGCGCGATGCGTTCGAGTATGGAATCCTCCGGCGTTCGAGTTTCTAAAGGACCGGGCACGACTGTTTCGAAACCGCCCAGCCTGATTCGATCGGAGCCATTCGGTGCCGGCGTGGATTGGCTCTAAATCAACCTAACGGTCGGTAGATTCGCGATCTTTTCGAACCTCAACGGAACGACCTGCTTGGCATACTCGATGCTTTGACTTTTACGGCCCGGGCGCGCGCCGAAAACACAGCCCGGCCAGAGGTCCAAGCGATGCCGAATCTTAGCCCTACCGTTGAACGCGTTCTCGATTACATGAACGAGGTGCGCCAAGGGAAGCTCGACCTGTCGTGGATGGATTCCAATCCGACCGGATGGGGCGTGCGAGCTACCCCGCGCGATGAACGCGGACTCGGCCTGGAGGATATCAACCGCGTCGGTCATTACGGCGACGTGCCAGATCAGGGTTCGCATTACGGCAGCATGGCGCCGCGCGGCTCCGAGATCCCGGACGATATGCCTTCGCTCGGATGCTACGACATCAACGACAAGTCGCTGGTATGGGCGGATAACGTTGCGCTTCTTTATGACGAGGCGATTGCGCGGCAATGGAGTTCGGCGCGTGACATTCCGTGGGATCAACTCAAGCCGCTGCCGACCGATATGGAAAAAGCCATGTGCCAGCTTTGCACCGGACTCGCGGAGGTCGAGTTCGTTGCGGGCGACATGCCGGCCAAGTGGCGGTGGCATATCAATCATGATTTTCCCGAAGTGAAATGCTTCCTCGCCACGCAAATCGTCGACGAGGCGCGGCACATGGAGGTCTTCCGCAAACGCGCGCTGGCCAACGGCGGCGGCCTGATGCGGTCCTCGCCCGCGCAGGAACAAATCCTTCGCGTCATCCTCGAGGCGCCTGACTACACCACTGCGAGTTCGCTGATGCACATCTTGGCCGAGGGCTTCGTGCTGACGCTGTTCCGCAACGGCGAGATGCTCGCGCCCTCGGATGTCGAGAAGCGCATCTTCAGGCTCTGCATGCAGGATGAAGCGCGTCACGTGGCATACGGCACGATGCATCTCAAATATTTTCTCGAGAAGCATCCGGAGCGCGCCGAGGACATCCACGAAATTCTGCGCGTCGGCGAAGAAGCAATTTTTGGCTTGAGTCTCGATCCCTCGACCGCCGAGCCGCGCGCGATCCTTGCGGGTGGCGGCGTGGAAAACATTTACGGCGGGATGGAGAAGCTCGGCTACCTCTACACCAAGCAGGTCCGTGAGTACCTGCATCGTCTCAAGGTTGCCGGCCTCGATCGTTCGTCGCGGATCGCAATTCCCGTCGAGTTGCCGGCCAACTAAGCGCGCACAGTTTTAAAAGGAGGAAATGACGATGCTTCGCTTCCCTTCGGTACGATGGTTCGATGCGCTGCGCGCGGTGGCCGGCACCGACCTGGAACGCCTCAAACGGCTCGGCACGGTCGATCTCACGCTGGTGGTGAAGATCGACTTCGCGACGCACAGCAACCTCTATCAAATCAAATTTGCCGGCTATCGATGCATCGAGGTTCGCGAGCTCAAGCAGCTCAGCGAGAGCGCGCCGGACGCGGTCATCCTCGAAGGTCCGTATCAGACCTGGCGCGAAATGATCGAAAGCATCCAGGCCAATGGTCATGCCGCGCTGCAATACACCCTCAACACCCTGACGTTGTACGATACGCCACTGCGGGTTACCGCGCAGAATCAGCTCGATACCGATTTGTTCTATCGATACCAGCAAAACCTGCAGGAGTTCTTCGACAGCGCGGCGAAGCTGACCACCTACTTCGCCGAAAGCGAGAACGCGCATGCTCCCGCCGCGCTCGCATAGCGGCGCTAGCTATTTGTGAGCGATTCCGATCTCGGAGAGGAGTTGGAGGGTCAGCCCGGCCAATGCCGAACGGCGCGAATTACTTCGCGCTGTTTCGGTGCCGCGGTCGTTTGCTGAATCGGACGATGCGCCGGGAGCGTTAAATTTGTAGATCATCTCGTCGGGGCGGGCATAGCCGAGCTCCTTGCGAATCAAATGTTCGATGTAGCGATCATTTGAACGAAGGTTCTGAACGCTCGTTTCAAGTTCAGCCTTGTGAACCATCAGATCGGCCCGTTTGGCCTCCAATTCGGCCCTGCGCTGACGCAGCAGGAGCAGGTCGCGAGGCCCCATCGCGGCCAGCGAGGCATTGCAAATCAAACCCATCAGGACTGACGCCAGCATTAGGTTTGGCCATTGTCGCCGGAGCCAGCTACTTAAGCGAGACATGTGCTAATGGTAAAGCAGGCGTCGCTGTCAGTTCAAGTATGCTAATGGATAAAATGGGGAGAAATGCGGAAAAGCGTTGGAAGCTCCAAGCTTGTTTCCACTTTAAAATTTCTTTATATATTGGCCCCTTCATCTATTGCGTTTTGCATAACGCATTTATATAGTGGTCGGCATCCTAGGTGGCGGAAGCTGCCTAATAAGACTGGGTGCTTCTCCAGCAGCAGCCAGAAAGAAGAGGAGGTGTCTATGCCAGGTGTGAAGAAAAAGGCCCCCACAAAGGCGGCCAAATCTAAATCCAAGTTAAAGAGCGATATGAAGAAGAAAGCGGCGCCCAAGAAAACCAAAAAGAAGTAACTTTACCAAGTTTCCCTCCGGAATGACCGTTCCGGAGGCTGGCGAGATGCCGGAACTGCTGCTGGATTAAGCCGAGGCCTCGAGGCCTCGCAAAACGGGAGAGCCCCCTTGAAAGAGGGGGCTCTTTCCTTATGTCGCGCGCGCCTTGCGCGTTCTGGCGCGTCATCTCAATATGATTTGCACCCATGTCTTCGCTCCACGACTTCGACGCCATCATCGTCGGCGCACGCGTCGCCGGCTCCGCCGCCGCGATCATGTTGGGGCGCAAGCGCCTCAAAGTTTTGCTGCTCGATAAGAGCGCATTTCCGTCCGATACCATTTCAACTCACATCGTGCTCGCCGGCGGAACGCAGGTCCTCGGTCGTCTCGGCGTGCTGGATATGCTGGAGCGACTGGGCGGCGTGCGATTCTCCGCGATGCGCACCGTCGGTCCCGGTTTCGACTACTCGGCGCGCCTGGACCAATCGGAAGACCTTCGCGGGCTATGCCTGACGCGCGTCAAAATGGACGCCGCGCTGATCGATGCCGCGCGCAGTATCGAGTGCGTGGCGATGCGCGAGCAGTTTCGCGTCATCGATGTAATTATCGAGGACGGTGCGGTCGCCGGAATTCGCGGCGAGGATTCCACTGGCGCGCACAGCTTCCGCGCACCGCTGGTGATCGGAGCGGACGGACTTCGGAGCACCTTCGCAAAACTCGCGGCGGAAAGAATCGGCGCCTTCGAGCGCAAAGATGTGCAGTGCGCGCGCGCTTACTACTACGCATATTTTGAGGATGTGCCGCGGGCGAAGCTCGACGACGCGCTCATCACCGAATTCGAGACGAGTCCCGGAATCGCGAGCCTCGCGTGCCGGTGCAATGATGACCTCGTCGTCGCCGCCGTCGCGTTCGATGCGCGCGAGATGCACGATTTCCGCTCCGATCTCGCGGCGAACTTTATGCGCTACATCGGCGCATCGTCGGAGCTGGGCAAGATTCTCGAAGGCGCGCGCATGGTCGGAAAAATTCGCTCCTCGGGGCTGTTGCTCAACACCTGGCGCGATCCGGTCGGCGATGGTGCGATTCTCCTCGGCGACGCGGGACTACACGTCGATCCACTCTTCGGCCAGGGACATTCGTTCGCGCTGCTTAGCGCGGAAATTTTTGGCACGCTCGCGCCGTCATGGCTCGAGGCTTCCAGCGGCAAGGCCGTCACTCGCGACGCGATGAGCGAATTCACCCGCAAACGTGACATCGCACTAATGCCCTATTACAACGCCAGCCTGAAGGTCTCGCAGCATCTTGGACTCGATCGAAGCTCGCTCCTCGCGCATCTGGCCGCGAATCGCGAGGAGTGGGCGGCCGAGGAGATGGTGCGGTTCGCGCAGATGGCGAACGGCGAGAAGACCTTCCCTTCGTTTCGATTCGCGCGCCTGATGGCGCGCAGCGCCGCGGCATAGCCTCATAGTGGAAACTCAGCTCGGTCGCTTTCCCGCGCAAGCCGAGGTTCCCGAACCGCGAAAGTTCGCGTGGCCGATCGTGGTACTGCCCGAGCTGTTCACCACGCCACGACACCTCGCGACGCTGGTTGGATATTTCGCGACCATCGGATGGGAAGTCTATGCGCCGGATTTATATGCCGTGCTCGGACAAGGCGAAACGACGTCACTGGAGAACATCGATTTCGCGAAATTGGCGGACCTCGCGGCCGAAGCGGTTGCGGCACTCGGACGCGAGGCAGTTGTTATCGGCCATGGCATCGGCGGGCTGGTCGCGCTCAAGCTCGCAGCGCGGCCGGGCATCAAGGCGTCGGTTGCGATAGCGCCGCTGGCGCCGGGTTTTCGCACGCCGTTGTTCATACCCAAATGGAATTTCTTTTCCAGTTGGCAGCAGCGTCCGCTCAATCCGCCTACGCGTCGGATGTTGTTTGAGTTTGTTGCCGATGCCGACGTGCATTCGCGTGAGCAAATCATTAAAGCGCTGACGCCCGGCCCGACCGCGGCAGCGCTGGAAGTCGCAAACGGGAAAATTGATTTTGTGGCATCGGAAAAAAACGCGCCGCGGCTTATCGTCGCGGGCGAGTCGGATATTTTCGCGCCTTACGAGAAGCTCGAAGAGTTCGCGAATCGTATCGGCGCCCCCATCGTAAAGATTGCGAGCCGCGGACATTGGTTGATTGGTGGACGTGGACTGGAACGCGCCATTAATGAGATTCAGCGCTTCCTCGTCAGGTCCCTCGGCCGCGATCTATTGTTACTTTATCCGGAGGAGTGGAAGCGCGAGGATTAGCGCGCCAAGCTCGAAGTCAGGAGGCGAACCATGCTCGAACAGCCCTATGTGATTCTCGAGGAAGAGGAAGGCCTCGCAACCATCACGATGAATCGCGGCGAGAAGCGCAATCCGCTTTCGACCGCCATGATGTCGGCACTCATCGACAGCTTCGAAAAGCTCGGCCGGCGTCGCGAGATTCGCGCAGTCATCCTCGCGGGCGCAGGCGTCGCCTTCAGCGCGGGTCACGATCTCAGCGAGATGCGCGGGCGCGATCTCGATTTCTATCGGAAGGAATTCGATCTCTGCACCCGTCTCATGCACGCGGTTCAAGCGATTCCACAACCGGTGATCGCTAGGGTGCATGGAATCGCGACCGCCGCCGGATGCCAACTGGTGGCGACGTGCGATCTCGCGGTCGCGGGCGAGAGCGCGAAGTTCGCCACGCCCGGGGTGAAGATCGGGCTGTTCTGTTCGACGCCGATGGTCGCGCTGTCCCGCGCGATCGGTCGCAAGCGAGCGATGGAGATGTTGCTGTCGGGGCAGCCCATCGATGCACCTACAGCGGCCGAATGGGGCCTCGTCAATCGCAGCGTGGCGGATTCCGACTTGACATCTGAGACGCGCAAACTTGCGAGTCTCATCGCGGATGCGAGTTCACTGACGGTCGGCATTGGTAAGCAGGCGTTTTATGCGCAAATCGACCTCGATCAGGCGAAAGCCTATGACTACACCAAAGAAGTCATGAGTCAGAATGCGATGGCGGCAGATGCGCAGGAGGGAATTGGCGCCTTTCTCGAGAAGCGCAAGCCGGTTTGGTGCGGCAAATAACCTTCCGCGCGAAGACAGGGCGAACTCTCGCAGTGCTCGCGGCCGTCGTCTTCGCGAGTTGCGGATATCTTCATTCGTTCCATCACGGCAGTATCGCGGCCGGTGTTCCGAAGACATGGAATCTGTTGGTGGCGCCGTTCACCCGGGAGTTTCCCCATGGCGATCTGCATGCGCCGCTATTCAAGTGGTCGGTAGTCAAATCGTTCGACACTCCAGCCGGATGCGATGCGATCCTCGAGCAAGCCGAGGACTACCTTCAACGTCCGGTGTTGTGTATCGCGAGCGATGACCCGCGGTTGAAGGATGCCTCGGGCGCGCCGGAGGCCAAACCGTGAGGCCTTCGAATGTCGCTTTCAAGGCGCCGAGTGGTCTACAAAGGAAGGCTATGAAAATTTACCGGAGCGGGCTGGCGCCGCATCGCCGCGCGAAACTAGCTTGGGCTCGACCTTCCGCACTCGTGTTTGGCGCGTTCCTTATCGCCGGGTGCTCGGCTCAGCCGATGACGGTGCAACAAGAGCTGACCGCGACCGCGGTCGCGGGCGTGGTCGGCGGAGGCTCAGGGGCGCTCTTCGCTGCCGCGAGTGGCAAGTCGTACCCCGCTTCGATCGCTATCGGTGCGTTCGGCGTGGCGGGAGTGGTTTTGCTTTATGAGGAAATCAAGCGCGAGGCCGCGCTGGAAAGCAGTCCCAATCCCCCGCCGATTCCTCCCCCGCCGCCGGCTCCGTCGCAGCAAAATCCATAGCGGCAACGTGCCCCGGGCATCTATTTTCAAATCATGAATTGATTGAGGCTCGGGATCCTGATATCAAGGATTATGGAGCGAGCCCTTAATCAGGCCGCGTTTTTTTTAGGCTCGAAACGCCCGCAGGATCCCTGCGGGCGTTTTTTTACTACGGGAGGTATGTGTATGCTGCATCCGGAGCTTCGCGAGGGTCTGACGTACGACGATTTGCTGTTGTTGCCGCAATTATCCGACGTGCTTCCCTCGCAATGCGACGTCTCAACCGTCCTCACGCCGAAAATTCGTCTTCATATACCTCTCGTTTCCAGCCCGATGGATACCGTCACTGAATCGCGCACTGCGATTACCTTGGCGCAGGTCGGTGGGATCGGCATTGTGCATCGCAATCTGACCGTCGAGCAGCAGGCGGCCGAAGTCGAAACCGTAAAAAAATACGAAAGCGGGATGATTACGGATCCCATCACTGTGCATCCCGAGCAGAAAATCGGCGAGGCGCTGAAGATCATGGAGCGCTACCGGATTTCCGGGGTTCCAGTGGTCGTCGAGGGCCATCGGCTGGTAGGCATCCTTACTAACCGCGATTTGCGCTTCGAGAAGCGCCTCGATCGCCAGGTGCGCGAAGTCATGACCACCCGCCTGATTACCGCGCGCCCCGGCATCAGTCTCGAGGAAGCGAAATCCATCCTTCAGGCAAATCGCATCGAGAAGCTCCCGCTGGTTGACGAGCACAGCCGCCTGCGCGGCCTCATCACCGTGAAAGACATGGACAAGGCGACGCGGCATCCGAATTCGAGCAAGGATTCGATGGGCCGTTTGCGGGTCGGCGCCGCGGTGGGCGTCGGGCCGGATCGCGAGCAGCGCGTGGCAGCTCTCCTGCGCGCAGGTGTCGATGTGCTCCTGATCGATACCGCGCATGGCCATTCGCAAAACGTCATCGAAGCGCTGCGGGCGACCAAGAAAGAAGCCGGTGACATCGAAGTCATCGCGGGAAACGTCGCCACCACCGACGGCGCCAAGGCCCTGATCGACGCGGGCGCCGATGCGCTGCGGGTCGGAATCGGGCCAGGCTCCATTTGCACCACGCGCGTCGTTTCCGGCGTGGGAGTGCCGCAAATGACCGCCATCATGGATTGCGTCGCAGTCGGAGAACCTCGCAATGTGCCGATCATCGCTGATGGTGGCGTGCGGTTCTCAGGCGACATCGTCAAGGCGCTCGCTGCGGGAGCCTCAAACGTTATGATTGGATCGCTGTTCGCGGGCACCGAAGAAAGCCCGGGTGAGACGGTGCTTTATCAAGGACGCACATACAAGGAATATCGCGGGATGGGATCCATTGGCGCGATGAGCGAGCGCGTCCGCGACCGCTACATGCAGCAGGACGTGACCGACGGAAAGATTGTTCCGGAGGGTGTCGAGGGTCGGGTGCCGTATCGAGGCACGCTGGCATCGAATGTCGATCAACTCATCGGCGGACTACAGGCAGGCATGGGTTACGTCGGGGCACATAGCCTCAGCGAGTTGCGGCGTCGCGCTAAGTTCATTCGGGTGAGCGAGGCCGGCCAGCGGGAGAGCCACGTCCACGATGTCTTCATCACCAAGGAGTCGCCCAACTATCGCGGCTGAAGACCCCCGCGAGACGAGAAATTCTACGCGGCGCGGAGCTCGACCGTGTTGCCATCGGGGTCGAGAATCCAGAGCTGGCGGCCAGCCATGTTGCTCGGCGCCTCGAGGAACTCGATGCCCATTTCGGTGAGCGTGCGCTTGGTTTCCTCGAAGTCCTCGACCTCAAGCGCGATATGAGGCCCGAGCGGATTGATGACGCCTTCGCGCTTCTCGGCTGAGATCAGATGGATTTGATTATTGCCGACGCCCAGCCATGCGCCCCCAAATCCGAAGTTGGGTCGACTACTGAGAGGTTTAAGGCCAAGCACCTTGTCGTAGAAGGAAATCGCGCGGTCGGCATCGGTGATGCGCAATGCTGAATGAGCGAAGCCACTAACTTTGATCATTGCCATTCTCCCTCGGACAAGCTTGGGACAGGATCTCCCGCGTCTCGGTATCTAGCACGCATCGACGAAGAGAGGAAAATGGCGTCGCAGATCAGTTGTTTTCAACGAGGAGGTCGGGGATGTATTCGCGCCGGGAACGAGGATTTCCGTCCCATTGAATGACCGCAAACCATCCGCCACTGCTGACCACGGTTCCGCGCTTGCGCCCGAGGAGGCCACCATTTTTGGATATAACCCGGTCGCCAGTCCCAAGTTTGGGCGGATTGAAGAGCTCATCGAGGATTAAAGCCGACATGGATGCTACTCGCTAATCAAGGTTATAGCATCTATTATAGTCTTATATTATTGAATTACAACTTTAAACATTCATCACATAGCTATGACTAGCGTAAGTTTTCAGTCGAACGCGCTTTCGTTCGTGATATCACGGCCGAGGATCAGGGTCTGGACATCGTAAGTGCCCTCGTATGTATTGACAGTTTCCATATTCAACATATGACGAATGATTGGGTACTCGTTGACAATACCATTCGCCCCGAGCATATCCCTGGCAACGCGCGCTATCTGGAGCGCCATATCGACGTTGTTTCGCTTGGCGAAAGAGACATGCTCCGGGCGCATCTTGCCCGAATCCTTAAGCTGACCCAGCCGGAGGCATACCATCTGCGCCTTGGTGATTTCCGTCATCATGTCGACCAGCTTGCGTTGCACCATCTGATAGCCAGCCAGCACCCGTTTGAACTGCTTGCGCGATTTGGTGTAGTCGAGCGCTGTGTTGTAGCAGCTCCGAGCGCATCCGATGGCGCCCCATGCGATGCCATAGCGTGCCTGGGTGAGGCAACTCAGGGGTGCGCGAAGGCCCTTGGCCTCGGGTAGCTGATTGCCTGCCGGGATGCGCACGTCTTCGAGGATCAGCTCCGACGTGATCGATGCGCGCATGGAAAATTTCCCATGGATATCGCGGGTGCTGAAGCCCGGCGTGCCCTTCTCGACCAAAAATCCCGTGATGCCTTCGTTGACCCGCGCCCACACGATCGCGACGTCGGCGATGGAACCGTTGGTGATCCATCGCTTGGTGCCGTTGAGGATCCATTTATCGCCATCCCGGCGCGCCTTGGTTTCCATGCCGCCGGGGTCGGACCCATGGTCGGGTTCAGTGAGCCCGAAACAGCCGATAAGCTTGCCCTTGGCCATTTCCGGCAAGTAGCGTTTCTTCTGTTCCTCAGTGCCGTGAGCATAGATGGCGTACATCGACAATGCGCTTTGCACGGATGCAAATGAGCGCAGCCCGGAGTCGCCAGCCTCCAGCTCCTGCATGATGAGGCCGTAGGCGACGTTGCCCATCCCGGCGCATCCGTAGCCCTTGAGATTGGCGCCGAAGAAGCCCAATTCCGCCATTTGAGGGATGATTTCGCGAGGGAAAGTTTCATTTGCGAAATGCTGTTCGATATTCGGCAGGATTTCGCGCTGGACAAACTGCTTGACGGTATTACGCGTCATCTTTTCCTCAGATGTGAGGAATTCATCAAGATCGAAGTAATCGAGGTCCTTCAAAAGCTCGGGCATGATGCGCTCCATTCCACATTTGGTGGATTTATGAACAATGGTTTAGAATCGACCATCCCCCTCGGAGTAGCCGGCCTGCCGCTGCCCGCATCTGACCCGAGGTAGGTGGTCGCCCTATTGACGCAATTTTCAACATGCTTCAAGCTCATATTAGGCCTGCTCAGATTTCACTCCAGCTACTGATTGCTTCAAATCTGTGCATCAAATAGGCTTATACGAAAGAGCAGAAGTGCATGCATATTGAAACGCTAAAAGTCTTTTGCGACATAATCGAGAGCGGAAGCTTTTCTTATGCCGCGTCGCAAAATTTCGTCACCCAATCGGCGGTCAGCCAGCAGGTCCGCAGCCTCGAAGAAAAGTATGACTGCCGATTGATAGAACGCGGAAGAGCGGGAGTCAAACCGACCGCGGCCGGGCAAATCCTTTATACCTCGAGCAAGGAAATCGTCCGCAAATTCCTGGAACTCGAAAATCGCCTGCGAGAAATCGGATCGGTCATCGCCGGCGCCATTCGAGTTGGAACGGTTTACAGCGTCGGTCTGCATGAGCTGCCGCCCTATCTCACGGAATTCCTTCGCAACTATCCGGCCGTCAATGTTCATCTGGAGTATCTCCGCTCCAACAAAATTTACGAAGACCTCATCGAAGGGAAAATTGATCTCGGCGTCGTTGCCTATCCGGCAAAACGCAGCCAAATCGTCACCATTCCATTTCGTCACGACGAGCTCGTTCTCGTGGTGCCGCCTGATCACGCGCTCGCTAAGCATAACAAGGTTAGCGTCAGCGCGCTGGTCGGCCAGACCTTTGTTGGCTACGAGCGCGACATCTCGACCCGCAAGGCGTCCGATCGCATCCTGCGCGACTACGGTGTCAAGCCGAATTACGCGATGGAATTCGACAACATCGAGACCATCAAGCGTGCAGTTGAGATCGGCCTCGGATGTGCGATCGTTCCGCGTCTCACGGTCGAGAGCGAGATGACGCGCGGATCGCTCAAGATGATCGAGTTCCAGGAGGGCCCATTCACGCGTCCGCTTGCGATCATCTACAAGCGTGGGCGTGAGCTCTCGCCGGCGGCGCGCAAATTTATCGAGGTGCTGACCACCAGCAACCTGACTCCTCACGCGCAAGGACATAGCGAGAAGGCGACGCGGGATCGTGACCGTACCGAGCGCGAGCGCGGCGATCATCGGGAACGCGGCGAGCGCGCGGAAAAAATCGCCTAGCGCGATTGCAAATCGTTAAGGTACCAAAGCGGCTGGCCTCGCCGGCCGCTTTTTTTGGACGAGGATACTGTCCCGATTCGATCGTTGACCGGCGATGTCGTTACCCGGTTACGCCTCGCCCTCGCGCGACGCAATTACGCTCTTGGGAACCCACCGAAGCATCGGCACGATGAGTGCCGTCGCCAGCGTTGTGATCGCAACCGCCGAGGCGAATCCGCCCGTCGAGTAAATCCAGCTTCCGAGTAAATTGCCCGAATTGGCTGCCACCGCGCTCGCGGTCGTCACAGCCAGCATCATGCCGGTGCCCTCCAGCCCTTCCGGGCAGGATCGCATGATGAGATCGACGTAAGCGGCGGTCGGAAATCCACCAAAGAGTCCGTACAGCACCGCCACTGAGATCGCGCTCGCCGGTCCGCGGGCCAGAAACATGATGGGACCTTGAAGGATCGCGACCAGAGTTCCCCACCACAGTAGCGATGACAGAGAGAACCTTCGGCATAGCGGCGCGTACAAAATCGCACTCGGAATGAAGAACAGCCACTGCATCGCAGTGAAGGTGCCGAAGAGCTGGCTCGAAAGTTTTACCGTCTCGGTGAGATAGTAAAACATCGGAGTGCCCCATCCGGGGCCGAAATTCCACAAAAAGAAAATGATCGTGGCCGGCCAAATTGGCCGATGGTGCAGCAGGCGGGACGCGGCGGCGATTCCACCGGCGGCGCGAGGTCCACTTTCCTCGAATTCGATTACCGCGCCAAGCCGCCAGAAGGACTGGGCCGCGATTACCCCAGTCATGGATGCGGCTATGACGAATGTCATGCGCGGCGCCAGATGGGCCACCAGCCATCCGCCGAGAAATGCGGAGATTACGGCCGGGAAGTAGGTTCCTACTCCCGCCACCACGCTCAAGCGCCCGGTCATCAGACGCGCCTGCGCCACCCCGGTCATCATCGCCTGCGCGCCGGCCAAAATAAAAAGATACGCGATGCCCGCGATAAGCGTGGCGTACAGCAACCGCGGGTAATCAATCGCGGCGGTCCCCAAGTACGCATACGCTGCCATTGCCACCAACGCACCCGCCAACAGATAGAAGCGATCGCCCATCGCGCGCGGACGAAATCGATCGCGCACGAAGCCCGGCAGAAATGCCAGGTACCCCGGAAAACCGGCGATCAGAACGAACAGCGCCAGATTGACTGCCGACAGATGAAGATGGTCTTTCAGGAAATAGCCGATCGGAATCGCGGCGATGCCGGTGGGTGCTCCCAGACCTCCGGCCAGGCACAGGACGAGGAAGTAACCGAAGATAGAGTCAGGGCTATCCGAGGGCTTCGGCGGAAAAGGAGGCGACGAAACCGGGGCCTGCTCCGCGCGGCTGTTTGCGTCGGGCAACATTGGGCTGCGGCATATCTATCGGTTCGGACCGCGCCACGCCAATCGCCTCCAGCAGGCAACCACCCTCGGCGATGATGGACCACGAAAGTGAGAGCGCCGGGCGCGGGCGAAGGAGGCGAACGCGCCAAAAAATCGCCCAGCACCATCAGCCATTTGCGCATGCTACCGCGCGGCTGGTCTCGCAGGCCGATTTTTTTCCGGCCAATCTGCATTCCCAAAAATCGAGACCTTTCAGGACAATTCAATCCGATGATGATATCCTTCTGATTCAGTGGACAGGGCGCGATGGCGAAGAAGAGAGAAACTGCCCGGAACCTTCATCTCCCGATCACGCCGCGCGGGGATGATTTGGGTGAAGTTGTGCGCCGCCTTAGTGCCGCATATCACCCACAGTCCATTTATCTTTTCGGCTCGCGCGCG
>VFSW01006405.1_pt1 | contig 17327 bp, 18 predicted proteins | sample 5358111 | NCBI WGS metagenome assembly VFSW01 (sample SAMN11554181, study PRJNA540505) | mine drainage metagenome | isolation source: sediment from site ElyBrook_90M | place: USA: Ely Copper Mine, Vershire, VT | collected 2017
CGCCAGGATGACAGCGAGCGCGTCATCCACGCCAGTATCCACATCCATCAGGATTGACCTGGATTCCACGCTCATCGTCGTATCGCTCCTCGCTATCAGACGCATTGGGGGGTGCTGGCGTCATTCTAGCATGGAACGGGCGGGCGCCTCTATGCTGCTCCGCTGGGCGTGGTGACGAGCGGCGCCGCGATGATGAAGCCACCTGTCTGCGTCTGCCAGATACGCGCGCCATCGCTCGCTCGCAGCGCTACGACATCTCCAGCCTCAGTCGTGACGAAGAGTGTACCATCGAGCAGTGTCGGCGGCGAATCTATCGGGCTATTCAACGCGACACTCCAGTGCGATTTGCCTGTCGTCGTATCGAGCGCATAGACGTTTCCGCCCTGACTGCCTACATACAACGTCTGCCCGTCCAGCGTTACTGCGGCTCCTCGCGCGATCAGCGGATTGCCCGCAGCGCCACCCGTCTGGAATTTCCATGCCAGCGTGGCGTTGCTGGTGTGGATCGCATAGACAGCGGTGTCCACCGCGCCGACATAGATCGTGTCCGCGCCGACAGCGATCGGCGAGAGGACATTCGCTACCGTGTCATAGGTCCAGCGGGAAGCGCCTGTCTGCGCGTCTATCGCGTGGACGGTCGGCGAGTTCGTCGCTCCCGCATAGAGGGTGTCGCCGACAAGAACTGGTTGACCATCGAATCCACCTGATTGCGCAAGGGTCCAGCGCAGCTTGCCAGTCGTGGCGTCGAGTGCGTAGACCGCGCCATCCAAGCCGCCGCTGGCGAAGTAGACCAGCCCGGAAGCTACGACCGGAACGGTGTAGATGTGATCCTGCGCCGATGGCAGGGTGTAGAGCCAGCGCTGCTTGCCAGTCGTGGCGTCGAGCGCGTAGACCGCCCCTGCGTCGCTCGTGACATAGACCGTGTTTCCGCTGACTCCGACATAACCATCCAGTCCAAGCTGCGAACTGACACCCACTGGGCGCGTGAAACTCCAGCGGGGTTGCCCGGTCGCGGCATCGAACGCGCGCACCGTGCCATCGTCAGCGGCGACATAGAGCACACCTGCCGCGAGTACGGGAGCGCTGGAAGTCGTGTACGTCTGCGCCTTCCAGAGCACATGTCCTGTGCGCGCATCCAGCGCCTCGATCAGTCCGGGTGTGCTGAGTCCTACCGATAGGCCAAGCGCGACATAGACCACTTTTCCAGTGAGTTGCGCATCTGCGATGACTGAAGCAGTCGTCGTTCCACCGGCCTGTGCGCAGCCAGCGCCACCCAGCGCCAGCAGGGCTACCACTTGCGCCAGATAGCGCTTCCACCTTGCTCCAGGACGTCTGGCCTGTCCCATGATCGCCTCCCTGTTCCTCGCGACATGCGCGAACGTATCCTCCACAAAGGCGGCATCGTCTCATCAGTGCGCCGCCTGTCTGTCAGACGGAGGGATGGGCGATGGTTTTACCTGAGTGGCGGACGCAGCCTCTGCAAATGCGCAAAGACGGCCTGCGCCGCGCTGGGCGACACATCAAGGCGGGCGCGTGTTACACTTACGACGCACGCTATATCGTGCGCAAGTACGTGTTGCTCGTCTGACGCTGGAATTGTCGTGAGGAATGTTCGATGGATGAGACTCGCCCGTCATATGAACTCTCTCCAGGCTCGCTGCGCCGTCTGACTGATTCGACGCGACTCCCCTTCCAGACAACGGCGAACCTGCCGCGCCCAACAGCGATGATCGGGCAGGATCGCGCGCGCGAGGCGATGGAGCTGGCGTTAGGGATACCTGATGGGCGCTATAACCTCTACGTCTCCGGGCGCCCAGGCACCGGACGCACGAATGCGACACTGACGCTGGTTCGCAGTGTCGCGCAGCAGCGCCACGCCCAGAACGACTGGGTCTATGTCTACAACTTCGAGGCGCCGGAAGAGCCGCTGGCCCTCGAACTGCCCGCTGGACGTGGGCGTGTATTCGCGCATGACGTAGAGGCGTATATAACCGCGTGTCGGCGCGAGTTGCGACGCGCATTCGACTCCGATGTCTATGAGCAGCGGCGTGACGATCTTCTCGAGGAGCTTCGCGCACGGAGAACCCAGCTGCTCGAACGGCTACAGACCGAATCGCTCGCGCTGGGATTTGCTGTGCGTGGCACCCCTTCTGGGTTTGTGATCGTTCCGCTGGCGCCAGCGGCGGAAGGAGCCGCGCCAGAGCCGCTCAGTGAGGAAGCGTTTGAAGCGCTTTCGACCGAACAGAAGAAGCAGATCGAAGCGAATCATTCCAAGGTCGAGGTCGTCATCACCACGATCCTGCCTCAGGTGCGCACGACCGAGGATGAGGCGCGTGGCCTAGTGCGCTCGCTCGACCACGACGTGGCTGATAACGCGACCCGCCACGTCTCGGAGTTGATCGCGGCAAGTTACGCCACCTTCCCCGCAATCCTGGAATATTTGCGGCCTTTGCGCACAGATGTGGTAGCGCACGCGCATACGCTGCGCGGAACCCCAGGCGCGCAGCCTGACAGTGGCGATGATGCGACGGCCACTGCTACGCCCCACGAGGCTGCGGCGCAGGAATACGATGGCCTGCCGATGGACGAAGATCTGCGCGAGCCGATCACACTGCGCGCGCTGTTGCGGCGCTATGGCGTCAACGTCATGGTATCGAGAGCGCCAGACGAGCCAGCTCCGGTCGTCGAGGAAACCTATCCGACCTATGCGAACCTGATGGGGCGCATTGACATGGGTGTGCGTGAGGGGATGACCTTCACCGACCACATGATGCTCAAGCCTGGCGCGATGCACAAGGCCGTGGGCGGCTTCCTGATTCTCCAGGCGCATGACGTGCTGATTCAGCCGCGCTCATGGGATGCCGTCAAGCGCATGGTGCGCTTCGGGCGCATCGAGCTGGAGAATGGCTCGCAGACGATTGGCGCGATACCTGGCCAGACCATCCGTCCGCAGCCCATTCGCGCGGATGTGAAGGTCATTCTGATCGGTGATCCGCAGACCTATTCAGACCTGTCTGATCTCGATTCGGAGTTCCGCCAGGCCTTCAAGGTGCGCGCTGACTTCGACTACGACATGCCGCGCGACGAAATCTCGGAGCGCGCCTATGCCGAGCTGGCGGGCGACGCTGCCCGCTCACAGGGCTATCCAGAGTTTACCAGTGAGGCAGTCGCCTTGCTGATCGAGGAGGGTAGCCGCTGGGCGGACGATCAGAACCGTGTCTCCACACAACAGGCGGATCTCCGCGATCTCTGTGTGGAGGCCAGCTATTTCGCCACGCGCGCTGGCGATGCGCTGACCCGCCGCGATCATGTCGCCACGGCGATTCACGCGCGTGCCCGCCGCTCCAGTCTGATTCCAGACAAGCTCGAACAGGAGATTCTGCGGGATGAGGTGCTGATCTCGACGCAGGGTACCGCTGTTGGCCAGATCAACGGGCTGTATGTGCGCGAGTTGCAAGGCTACCCTTTCGCGCTGCCCGCGCGCATCACGGCGACCGTCTCGCCTGGCCTGGCTGGTGTCGTCACACTGGATCGCGAAGCTGATCTGAGCGGCCCGACACATACGAAGGGCGTGCTGGTGCTGGCGGGATATCTCGCCGGACGATTCACCGACGAGTTTCCATTGAGTCTGTCGGCCAGTCTGTGCTTCGAGCAGACCTACCTCGGCATTGACGGCGACAGCGCCTCCTCAGCGGAACTCTACGCGCTGCTCTCCGCGCTAGCGGATGTGCCAATCAAGCAGGCGCTCGCTGTCACTGGGTCGGTCAACCAGCGTGGCGAGACGCAGGCTGTGGGGGGTGTCACCTACAAGATCGAGGGATATTTCCGCATCTGCCAGCAGCGTGGACTGACCGGTGAGCAAGGGGTCATTATCCCGCGCGTGAATGTCCGCTCGCTCATGCTGCGCGATGAGGTGATCGAGGCGGTGCGCGATGGCAAGTTCCACATCTATGGCATCAACACCATCGAGGAGGGCGTGCAGCTGCTGACGGGCATCCCATTCGGCTCCAAGACTGCTGATGGCCGCTATCTGGAGGGAACCATCGCCGCGCGCGTGCTGGGGCGGCTCCGCAACTATAGCGCGCTGGTGCGGCGCTATGGGCTGCCCGCAGGTGAAACCAGCCACCATTAGCGCGCCTGGCGGAAGCTCGCGCGACATGCTGTCTGGAGCGGCTGTGACCTCAGGCGAGGCCCAGCCGCTCCAGCGCATGGGCGACACCATCCTCGGCATTGCTAAGCGTCTGGCGCTGGGCATGCGCGCGCAGCGATGGCATGGCAGTGCCCATCGCGATGACAAGGCCAGCCGCTTGCAGCAGAGGGATGTCATTCTCACCGTCACCTATCGCGACGATCTCCTCGCGCGTAATGCCCAGCCGCTTGGCCAGCCGCAGCAGCGCCACGCCTTTGCTGACGCCGGGAGCCATCACCTCGACAAAATCGCGGGGGGTACGCACCACTGAGCCAGCGTCGCCGATACGTTCCAGGAGGGCGTCGCGCAGCACGAGCAGGCGCGCATGGTCGCCCGTCATCAGAAACTTGAGCGGCGGCGGCAATGTGGACGGTTCGAGGCGCGCGACATGGCGCACGGCTGGCTCATGGTAGGCCGCCAGCGTATCATCGAGCAGGCCGCGCTCCGCGTCCGTGTAGATGGCGTCCGCTGAATACCAGGCGATGGGCATTTCGGGAGCAAGCTCACGAATGGCGGCGAGCGCCAGCGCAATCAGGTGATCGTCGAGCGGCCACGCGCTCACCGGCTTTCCCGTCGCCGCATTCATCAGCGCGGCGCCATTGCAGGTGATATGCAGACCGCCTATGCCCATCTCCGCGAGCAGTGGCTGGGTCGAAGCCAGGAGCTTGCCAGTGGCGAGGCAAATCGTCGTCCCCTGTCGTTGCGCGGACTGCACAGCCGCTCGTGTGCGCGGTAAAAGAGTATGCGATGGGTCGAGCAGTGTGCCATCCACATCGAGCGCGACAAGACGATACATCTCACCTCCAGCAGACGGGCGTCAGGCCCGCTACAGACTGCCTGCGTAGATCATCAGGCCGCCATCTACAAATAATGTCGTGCCAGTTACATAGCTTGCCTGGTCTGAGGCCAGCCAGACAACTGCGTTGGCGATGTCATCGGGCGTGCCAACACGATTGAGCGGAATCTCCTGGAGCAGCTCCGCCTTCTTTGTCGGGTCGTTGAGCGTTGCGGTGTTGATTGGTGTGGCGATGGCGCCTGGCCCGATATTGACCATGCGGACGTGGCGCCGCGCGACCTCCGACGCCAGCGTGCGCGTGAGCATGCGCAGGCCGCCCTTCGCCACGCAATAGACGGAATTACCGATCATCGGCAATTCTTCATGCACCGACGAGATGTTGATGATCACGCCGCCATCGCCCTGCGCGATGAACTGGCGCCAGGCCGCTTGCGACGCAAAGAACGCACCTTTCAGATCTACGCCGATCTGATGCTCCCACTGCTGCTCGGTGACATCCTCGAAGGCGGTTGGCTGTTCCACGCCAGCATTGTTGACGAGGATATCGAGCCGTCCGAAGGTCGCGACAGCCTGACTGACGAGCCGCTGCACATCGGCGACCTGCGAGACATCAGCCTGTACGACGAGCGCCTTGCCCCCAGCCGCAGTAATGCTCGCCGCGATGCTATCGGCTGCGTCGCGGTGGATGGCGTAGTCCAGCGCCACTGCGGCGCCCTCAGCGGCCAGCCGTCGCACGATGCCAGCGCCGATGCCGAGCGAGCCGCCTGTAACGACGGCGACCTTCCCCTGAAGCTGCATGTGGGTTTGCCTTTCTTCCTTCCGGTTTCACCGCTGGCTGCCAGCGCCAGCATGCGCCTGGTAGTACGTTGGCATTACGCTGACATTACGCTGGCTGCGTGGAGAGCGCGCGAAGTCGTGGCAGAATCTCACCCATCCGCTGGAGGGTATAGGTGATGTCGCCCTCGGTATTGCTGCGGCCTAGCGTCAGGCGCAACGCGCCGCGCGCCTGGCGCGCCGCAATACCCATCGCCGAGAGGACGTGCGACGGCTCGATATCTCCCGATGAACAGGCGCTGCCGCTCGACGCCGCGATGTTCACCAGATCAAGATTGAGCAGCAGCGACTCGCCTTCGACGCCTGCGACAGTGAAGCTGGCGCTGCCGGGCATGCGCTGTGTCGGATGCCCCGTTACGCGCACTTCGGGCAGCGCCAGCATACCTGCGATCAACTGATCGCGCAGCGCGGTCAGGCGTGCGGATTCGCTCTCGCGTTCCTCGCGCGCCAGGCTCAGCGCCAGCGCCGCGCCGACGATTCCCGGCACATTCTCTGTACCCGCGCGCCGGTTGCGCTCCTGCGAGCCGCCCATCACCTGCGGCTGCACCCGCATCCCCTGCCGCAGATAGAGAATGCCAACCCCTTTGGGGCCGTAGAACTTGTGTGAAGAGAGCGTCAGCAAATCCACCTGGAGCTGCGCGACATCCAGATCGAGCAGGCCACCTGCCTGAACGGCGGCAGAATGGAATGGCACGTGTAGCGCACGGCAGATGCTCCCAATCTCGGCGATGGGCTGGATGGTTCCTACCTCATTGTTGGCGTACATAATTGTAACGAGAGTGGTCTGCTCGGTGATCGCCGCTTCGACATCCGCAGGATTGACCATCCCTTGCGCATCTACAGGCAGATATGTGACGGTATATCCCTCCTGTTCGAGCCGCTGGCAGGTGTGCAGCACAGCATGGTGCTCGACCGCCGATGTGATGATATGGTTGCCGCGCCTGCGTGGGGCGTAAGCGATGCCCTTGATGGCAAGGTTATCGGCCTCACTGCCACCACCGGTAAAGACGACCTCTGTTGGGCGACAGTTGAGCGCGCGGGCGACTGTCTCATGCGCAGTGTCTACGGCGTCCATGCTCTTGCGCCCCAGCGAATAGATACTGCTGGGATTGCCAAAGAACTCGGCGAAGTAGGGCTGCATACGCTCCAGAACTTCTGCGCGGACGGGGGTTGTCGCCGCGTGGTCGAGATAGACAATGCCACTTTCGAGCGCCATAGCGAACACCTTCTCTCCAGAGTACGGGAAGCCACGAATCGCGCAATCTGAGCGCTCAGCAGGCGGCTAACATTGTGTTTGCATTGCAGGGATACACCCACTTACACAGCATAGCATATCGCGCCTGGCAGGCTGCCACTGCGTTGACGCGCCATCGCATCGCGTGGTACGATAGTTACAGGTGATACGGTACCCCCGTAGGGTAACCCAGACGAACAGCAGGGCAAGCAGCCCAGGAGGAATTCATGTCCGGCTCGTATATTCAAGTGACGGATCAGTCATTCAGCACTGATGTTCTTGGCGCTGAAACGCCTGTGATTGTTGATTTCTGGGCGCCGTGGTGTGGGCCATGCCTGATGATGGCTCCGACTTTCGAGGCGCTCTCGGATGAGTACAAGGGCAAGATCACGTTCGCCAAGCTGAACACTGACGACAATATGCAGACGCCGTCGCGCCTGGGAATCCAGGGCATTCCGACGCTCATTATGTTCAAGGGCGGCAAGGAAGTGGATCGCATCGTCGGGGTTGTACGGCGCGTTGCCTTCCAACGGCTCATTGATTCAGCGTTTGGCGGGCTGGCGTAGCGTTTCGCTTGTTGTGGCCGACGTGGTGTCGGCCAGAACGCTGGAGGCGCCGTATGGCGACTTTACAATCGGATAAGTCAAATCAGGACCTCCAGATGCGACTGCGGCGGGTCGAAGGACAGATTCGCGGTATCATCGGAATGCTGGACGATGGGAAAACATGTGAGCAAATCGTCACGCAGATTCTCGCCGCACGCGCCGCAATGGACAGTGTCGCGCTGGAACTGTTGCGCTGCCAGGTGGATGAAGCGATGACAGATGGCCCTGCGGATGAGGCGCGCGAGACCGTGTTGCGAGCGCTCAACCTCATCAATCGGGTCTAGCCCGGCGGAATCCGCGTGAGAGACAGCGCAGACCACAAGCGTCACAGCGCGCTGCGTGGCCTGCGCTGTCTCTTGCTATTCGCAGTGGCGCCATGCTGGCCAGGAATCATGGCCAGCGTGGGCGTGCGCGCTGGCGTAGGGCTGTGTCTCCCCAGGGCAATCGCGAATGACTGGAAGAACGCTTCACCCTGCGGCGTAAACATGTTCTGGTCATCAATCAGGCTGAAGCCTGTATTATTGGTCGCACAGTACTGCATCGCCGCGAACAGGCCATGATCAGCATTGGCGGTCAGCGTTTGCAGCGCCTTCGTTGTCCATGAGCGTATGAACACTGGATCCGCTGTGCGCGGATCATACCCTGGATCCATATTCCACTCAGTAATCATGAATGGCAATGTCACCCCGATAGCCCGCTTGACCGCATCATTCGTCAGCGTGACATGGGTATTCCAGTTGCTGATATGCTCCATGCAGTAGGTGTCGCTGTTTCCCGTGTTACACACATATTCGTGCCAGCTATTGAAATCCGGTCGCGGGTTGGCGCGCTGGTCGAATGCGGCGATATACGCTGGATTGTAGGTGGAGGTGACGGGGCCAATGAACTTATACGTAGGCGCCTGGGCCTTCAGGCGCGGCACGAGCTGATTCCAGCCATCGGTGTAGCGCGCCACATCCACACCAGCCAGATCCTCCTCGTTGCCGATCTCGATATAGGCGGGACCCTTGCCAAAGACACTCTGCACAAGGCCCAGCAGGTGGCTATCATCCACCAGCGCATTTTGATCTACCGCTCCGTGGAGAATCATCAGCGGCGCCGCCCCAATGGCCTTGACCGTGCGCAGGGCGGCCAGCTCGACCTCATCAGGGAGTTCATGGCGCGATGGAATTCGGATGATCGCCATGCCATTGTCCTTGAGCAGACGTTGTGTGCCGGGATTGTTGACGATCTGATCGTTCGCGGTGAAAAGCGCCATGTTCGTGCCGAAGAGCAGCGGCGACGGAGGCGCCTTCACCTGCGGCGTACTCGCCAGATGAGAGGAAATCGCGATCCCAATGACGCAAGCGACGCAAACCGCAAGTGTCATGAGCGCGAATAGCGCTACAAGCAGCGGGTTGGCCACGCGCCCCTCGCGTGATCGAGGCCTCATCGGCGATCTCCTCCCTGCGGCGCCAGCCAGCCAGCCGTCTAGATGATGGTGGGTCTGGCATCATCCCTACGTTGTCGCACATGTATGGCGCATTCGCCTAGCCCCGATGGCGCATGCGCGTCAGCGGCTGGGTGATGCGCCGCCAGCGGGAGCGAGCGTCGCCAGCGCGTGCGCGATTGCAGCCGCTACCTGCGCATTGTTGAGTAGCAGTGCGCGGTTAGCAGCGACGCTATCGCCTCCGGTCAACGCCGCGACCCGCGCCAGCAGCCACGGCGTCAGTTGCGGCCCCCGTATCGTCGCGGCCTCCGCCTCGGCCAGCGATTGCTCGACCGCAGCCGTTACCTGTGCCTGCGGCAGCGCGAACTCCTCAGGGATAGGCGCCGCGACGAGCAGGCCACCACCCAGTCCGCTGCTCCACTGCGCACTCGCGATAGCGGCGATCTGTTCTGGCGTGTCGGCGCGATGTGGCGTGCGCAGGCCACTGGAGCGCGTATAAAACGCAGGTAACTCATCAGTCTGATACCCGATGACAGGGACACCATGCGTCTCCAGATACTCCAGTGTCAGTGGAAGATCGAGGATCGCTTTTGCCCCCGCGCAGACAGTGATGATAGGCGCGCGAGCCAATTCGGGCAGATCGGCTGAGATGTCGAAGGTGGTCGCGGCGCCACGATGAACGCCGCCGATGCCGCCCGTAGCAAAGACCCGTATCCCCGCAAGCGACGCGCAGGCCAGCGTCCCCGCGACGGTGGTGGCCGCGACAACTCCCCGCGCCAGCGCCAGCCCCAGATCGCGCCTGCTCGCCTTCCAGACGCCAGACTCCTCAGCCAATCGCGCAATCTCATCCGCGCTCAGGCCGATGACGATCTGTCCATCCAGCAGCGCGATGGTCGCAGGTGTTGCGTGCGCTGTGCGGACACTCGCTTCCATCGCCAGCGCCGTCTCGATATTCGCTGGATACGGCAGCCCATGCGCGATGACGGTGGACTCCAGCGCGACGACCGCGCGTCCCTCGGCCAGCGCGACCGCGACAGGCTCTGCTACACGTAGAAAGGTTCGCAATGCCATCGCTCGCACCTCCACATGCGCCCGTCAACCCCCTCGCGCCAGTAGCGTGGAAATCTTCAGCGCCGCGCTGACGCTCTCTACTCAAGACGGCGCCTGGGCGATAATCGCATTGTAGCGTCTTTGCACAGCCCAGCCCAAAGGGGCCAGTGAATTTGACGCGGTTGCCGCCGACTGCCCACAATACCATTCCGCTGTACACAAGCATGGCGAAGGATGAGACAGCAAGCATACCATGCGATGGGGATTGCCAGCCTATGGCCCAGCAAAATGAGACGAAGCGAGCGCGGCGACGAACGACGCCTCGCCCTTCGCATCCATTACGCGCAGTGTTTTCATGGGGAGTGTATTTCGCGCTCTCGACACTGGTGATGGCTGCGGCGCTGTTCCAGATGTCGCGCGTTGGCGCTGCGACCGCTGCGCAACTGGGCCAGCGTATCGCGAGTGTCGCGCCTGCGACGCCAGGTGGGGCGCCTGGCGTTGGCCCAGCGGTCGCGGCGCACGCCGCTTTCCTCTTTGACGCCGACACGGGGGTCATCCTCTACGCCAAAAATGCCGATGCGGAGCTACCTCAGGCAAGCTGCACCAAAGTCATGACTGCGCTGGTCGCGGTGGAGCATGGCAACCTGAACCAGGTCATCACCGTCGGCGCCGACGCGCATGCGCTGGTGAACCCAGATAGCAGCTATATGGGGCTGGATGTCGGCGAAAAGCTCACGCTGTATGATCTGCTCTATGGGCTGATTCTGCCCTCTGGCAATGATGCGGCGGTGGCCATCGCCGATGGTGTCGCCGGGAGTGTGCCCGCATTCGTCGCGCTGATGAACCAGCAGGCGCAGCGCCTCGGCCTGACACACACGCACTTCGAGAATCCGCATGGATTGGATGCGCCAGGCCACTATACCTCCGCGCGTGATCTGGCGGCGCTGGCCGCTGTCGCCATGCGCAATCCGGTCATCGAGAAGATCACCTCGACCTTCGTCCATGACATACCCGCCACCGCGCAGCACAAAGCGTATCACCTGGTGAGTGGTGACGATCTGCTGGCGGGCGCGCTCTCGCCCTACCCCGGCGCAATCGGCGTAAAGCCTGGCTATACCGGGCCAGCAGGCTTTACCATGGCCTTCGCCGCCGTGCGTTTCGGCCATCTAATCGTCGGCGCAGTGCTCCACGATCCATCCTGGCAGGTACGCATCGTAGATATGCGCGCTCTACTCGACTGGGGCTTCGAGCAGGATGGTGTTTCCCCAGCCCCTCCGGCGACGCCGTGGTCGAACCCAGCGCCTGCTCTCTATTCATAGAGGTGTAAAGTCGCCAGTGATTGCGCGTGCCGATAAACTAGGAGTATAATTCCGTGAGCGACTACCTGCGTTTGCGCCCCTTGCCGCTATCGCTATCCTTCACTGTAACGCACCCCCACGATTCAATCGCGGATGTTCTGAACTGAATTGGAGTTTACGATGTTTCCAGTAGCACATGGATGGCTGCTCGTACGGGTGATAGAAGATGCTTCACCCGCAAGTTTTCTTGGCTGTGTCTGGCCAGACATGCTCTTCGGCAGCCCGCTTGCGCACCACCAGACGCACCATTCAGGCGATGCCCTGCTCGCCTATGCGCATCGCATGCCAGAGGGAGTAGAACGTGAGGAATTCATCGAGTTCGTTCAGGGCGTCATTTCGCACGGTGTCGCTCCGACAGGCTTCGACCATTTCAGTGATGAGGCCTATGGAGATGACGCTGAGGACGCGAAGGGCTATGCGTTTCAGCGAGGCGCGCTATTCGCTGCGCGTGCGGCGACCGCGTGTGGTATCCCGGAGGAGTTGGGACTCTGGAAAGCACATAATATCATCGAGATGGCATTCGAGCGCTCACTCTTCCATGCGAATACGCCCGCCGCGCAATCACTGATCGCAGCCTGCGCCAATACTGATCTCATGCAGCGCATGGCGGAACCGCTGGCGCAGTTCTTTGGCGTAGAGCCTACAGCCCTGACCGAGTGCATGAGGCGCTACCCTGAGATGGTTGAGCTTACACCCACCTCTCATGAAGCGCTGGCGCAGGCCTATGCGTACCAGACCCGCTACCGGCATGAAAGCGCACATCCTGATAAGAGCGCTCTCGCTGACCTGATTGGCGAGGCCGAGGCGCTCGTCGCCCCCGATCGCGACACCTACTTGACGACCTGCCTCAATGGCGTAAGTGTCGCCCTGGCGACGTGCGCTGTAACGCTCTGAACGCAGCGACGCATATTCCCGACCCCTCTCCAGTGCGGAGAAGGGTCGGGAATATGCGTCATTAAACTTGCGGGTACGTCACAAAAACCGTCTTGGTCTCGCTGAATTCCTCGACCGCTTTGCGCCCTAGCTCGCGATGTCCGTTGCCACTCTGCTTCGTTCCGCCGAAGGGCAGATGTGGCTCAGCGCCAGTCGTTCCCGCATTGATATAGATCAACCCGGCGTTGATGTCTCGCATCGCCCGGAAGACGGTGCGGGCGCTCTCGGTAAAGATGGCGCATGAGAGACCATAGATCGTCGAATTGGCGACCTCGATGGCTTCCTCATAGCTAGCGACAGGAATCACCGAGATGAACGGCCCGAAGACCTCTTCCTGGGCGATGCGCATCGTCGCTGTCACATCAGTGAAGATGGTCGGCGCGTAGTAGGCGCCCTCACTGAGCGCGCCTTCGCTCAGCGGATGGCCGCCAGTGACGAGCCGCGCGCCTTCAGCCTGGCCAATCTCGGCGTATTCATGCACCGCGCCGACACGCCCCTGATTCACCAGTGGCCCCATGTCTGTCTCGTTGAGCAGCCCATCGCCGATATGCAGATGCTCCGCCGCCGCCGCCAGCTTTGCCGTGAATGCATCGGCCACTTTCTCGTGCACGATGACGCGGCTGGTAGCCGTGCAGCGCTGTCCCGTTGTGCCGAAACCCGCCCATGCGACCGCTTTGACAGCCTCATCGAGGTTGGCGTCATCCATCACAATGACCGCGTTCTTGCCACCAAGCTCCAGGCTGACGCGGCGCAGGTCACGGCCACAGAGTTCCGCGACGCGGCGGCCAACCTCAGTCGAGCCAGTCAGTGAGATCATCGCGATGCGCGGATCCGTCACCAGCGCATCGCCGAGCACACTGCCTGGCCCGGTCACGAAGTTGAGCACACCCTTGGGAAGTCCCGCCTCATCCAGAATCTCGACGAGATGCGCGGAGGAGAGGGGCGTATCACTGGCGGGTTTGAGCACGACTGTATTGCCGGCCAGCAGCGCGGGGAACGTCTTCCACGCAGGGATAGCCATCGGGAAGTTCCACGGCGTAATGATGCCGATGACGCCAAGCGGCTGGCGAATGGTAATGCACATCTTGTCCGGGATTGCGGATGGCACGGTCTCGCCCTCAGCGCGCGATCCCTCGCCCGCGACGAATTTGCCGAAGTCAATCGCGGTTTGCAGATCGCCCATCGTCTCGCGGACAGGCTTGCCCATCTCGCGTGTCATATCGCGCGCAAGCTCTTGCTGACGCGCTTCGAGCAGCAGCGCCGCCCGCAGAATAATCGCGCCGCGCTGTGGCGCAGGCAGCGCGCGCCACGCGGGCGCCGCAGCTTCGGCGGCGCGTATCGCCGCGTCGAGATCTGCGACGGTGGACTTCTGGAAACGGGCGACAATCTCATGCCGGTGGGCTGGATTCGTATCGTCGAAGGTTACTCCAGAGACTGAAGGCCGCCACTCACCGCCGATAAAGTTGAGGTAAGTTCGCGGCTGAATCTGTCCCTGCGTCTCCGTTGACGCTGGAGAAGAGGTGGTCATAGCGAATGCACTCCTGAAAGGATTGGTACGGGGGCCTTCTGGCGCGCTCCGCACGCTTGTCGCTTTGCACACAGGCGCAGTGCGGGCGGAAAGGGAACGCCACGGGAGATGGGCGCCGCCGCTGCCATGCGCGGGGCGACCGGAAAGACGCCCCTGGGCAGTATAGCACGCCACAGCAGGGCTGCCTGGTCAGCGGCTGAACTGTGAGCCGATCACGCCTGCTCAGCGCACAGCGCCTGCCAGACAGTCCGATGTATCGCAGCGCGAAAGTGACCCCAGCTTTGCGTAGTGGAAGTGGCGACGTTGGGCTGCGCGGGTAGGCATTCAAGGCGCGCGGCAATCTCGGCAAGCTCGTTGGGAGCAATCTCGCGGAAGTCGCTCAAACGTTCGTTCGGGTCACGCACCTGTAGCTCACCGGAAATCTCATCCAGCAGAAAGGCAAAGGTCGCAAACTCCTGTGGCCAGGCGTCATCGGGGGCCTGGTAGCGCACGACACCCAGGAAACGCTGCGGCTGCACCGTCAGGCCAGTCTCCTCGTCTGTCTCGCGCATGAGCGCGCTGAAAACCGTCTCACCAGGATGGACACCGCCCGTGAGCAAACGATAGACCCCTGCGGGATGGGTATCCTTCGTTGCGATGAGGAGCTTCCCCGAGCGTCTGCGCACGACCATGCATACCTCGGCGGGTCGCCGTCTGGTATTGATGGTCGCAACATAGTTCGCCGCTGCGGCGTTGAGATGCACGCGCGTGATCGGCTGGCCATAGCGGGTAGCCAGCTCGATCAACTCCTCGCGCGCCCAACGCGGATACAAATCGCTCATTGTACTGTTTCCGCATCACCAGTGGCGCGCTGCGCCCAGGCCTGCCCAAAGGCAAGGCGACGGCCAATTGAAGGATGGTTGTAGAGCAGGAACTCGATAATGGGCGATGGCGCGACCTCAGCGAGATTCTGGTTGGCGAGGCGTGTCATCGCGCTGATGAATGCCCCGCTCATCTGTGTCGTCTGTAGGGCATAGACATCCGCCTGATGCTCGACCCAGCGACTGAAGCCATTTGTCCGTGGCAGCGTCCCAGACCGAAGACGCCCAGTGTCGCGGCGATGAGCGGCATCGTCGCGGGATCGGCCAGCGCATGATACTGTGGGGCCGCGCGTAGCGCCGCATCGAGGATCAGATGGACGAGGTACAGGCCGCCGAGCGTCGTCACTGTCTGCACGGCGATCAGCTTGGGAATATCACCATGTACCTGATGGCCAAGCTCATGCGCCACCACGACCTCGATCTCGTCAGGGGTGTAGTTGTCGAGCAGTGTATCTGCGATGACGATGCGGCGGGTCACGCCAAGCCCTGTCACCATCGCATTGGCTGCTGTCGTTTTTGCGCTCATGTTCATCGAGTAGATGCCACGGACGCGCGTATGCGCGCGCTCAGCAAGCGCCAGCGCACGCCGCTTCACCTCGCCATCGGCCAGAGGAGTGAATTTGTAGAACAGTGGCATCAACAACACCGGCGCGAGATTCGCCAGCAGCACGGTGACGCAGAGCACGGCGGCGCCGGCCCAGAGCCACCACCAGCGCGGGCTGACCGCCAGCAGCGCATACACCCCTTCGATGGCGATGACCTCGAAGACAAGTGAGAGCGCCAGCCCCTTGGCTTCGTCAGCAAGCCAGCCGCCAAGCGTTTGCGTGGAAATGCTATTTCGATGTGGCAGCATGTAGCCGCTGTAAAATGAGAGCGGCAGACCGATGACAAACGCCACGACGAAGAGCGCGAGGAAATAGGCGCCAATGCGCAGGGGCTGCCAGTTCTGGAATGGCGCCCACGCGGATACAAATCCAAGCGCATCGCGCAGCCAGAAGTTGAGGCCGCTCAGCAGCGACACACCGATGAGCGCCGCGTTGATCGCCAGACTTACGAGGGAGAGCGCCTGTTGCCTGCGCGCATAGCTGCGCGCCTGCGCCTGCCGTGCGCTATCGAGCGTAGCGGCAGGCAGTGAGGGCGGTTCGTCTGTGGCGCCGGGCGACGGGTCAGGCGGCGAGACCAGGCGCTCATCTGTGGCGAAACCCACCATGAGGCCATCGCGAGAAGCTGGGATGCGCAAGTGCAAGCCGCCTTTCCATGACGTATCCGCTCATCAGGCTGAGGTAGGCGCGCCCCTCAGCAGCGTCTCGACATTCGCGGCGCCCTCGGCGAAGTTGGTCAGCTGCGCCACCGTGAAGGTGCGAACGCCGCCCAGCTTCGGATGGGATACCTCATAGAGGCCCTCTCGATAGGGCGCTTCTTTGATCTCGAAGCCTAGCCGCCGAAGCTCATTGAGCGCTTCACCTTCGGCGTAGATGCGGTCAATACGCATGATAATCGTACTCCTGGGGCAGGTGGGTACTGTAGATGCCGTGCAATCGCATTACGAGCGCGACGGCTTGCAGTTCGTGATGACTTCGCAATCTGCCATGACGAGCGCCTGGCAGGCGAGCCGCGTCTGTGGATTGCGGGCCTTAGGAAGCGTGCCAATCGAATTCATCGCCTGCTCCAGCACGTTGCGCTCAGTCACGGCGCTGGCAGGCGACACACGCACACGATCGGTCCAGCAGAGACCATTGCCGTGGCAATTCGCGATCTTCGACAGGCCAAACCACATGCAATAGAGGGGGATATCATTTTCCAGCGCGGCATAGCGCAATGACGTACCAACCTCGACTTCAATCGTCTTGCCCTCATTTACGAACGTGACTTTGGGCATGGCTACCCTTCCTGTTCTCTGGGCGTCTAGTGGGACACGCCACAGCCACGCCGGGCGCGCCAAACAGATGTAGGCGCCCGCACGCGCAGCCGCTGCGAGTCGCTCGCATCGAGTGTAGCATAGGCCCGCCAAAAGGGTCAACGACACAAAAAAGGGTGATTCTACCAAAAACCTGAGGCTAACGAGCTAGCGAGCGCACCCATGCATGGAGGGTTGGGCGTCGTTTCAGGCTTCAGTAGCGAGGTAGCGCTGAATCAGCGGCTCGGCGCGTCGCACAACATCAACTTCATTCACGTAGGTCAGCGCATGGAGCGCATCAGCCAGCGGAAACCAGCGCGCCTCGTCATACTCATGGTCATGCTGGTCGAGTGAACCGCCGGTCGCCAGCATCAGATAGTGAAAGACCTGCTTGATAAAGCGCCCCCCGCGCCGCGAGAAGCTATATTCAATGATCCCCACCTCACCGACGATGCGCGTATCGAGGCCTGTCTCCTCACGTACCTCGCGCAGCGCAGTCTGCTCGCGTGTCTCATCTGGCGCCGGAGTTCCTTTCGGCAGTGTCCAGATATTTTCGCGGATACGGCCCACCCGAGCAATCTCGATGCGCGGCATTGTGGCTGGGGAAGCGCCTG
>VFSW01006406.1_pt1 | contig 17322 bp, 14 predicted proteins | sample 5358111 | NCBI WGS metagenome assembly VFSW01 (sample SAMN11554181, study PRJNA540505) | mine drainage metagenome | isolation source: sediment from site ElyBrook_90M | place: USA: Ely Copper Mine, Vershire, VT | collected 2017
GCCTTCCGGCTTGGTCCGCCGCGGGCGGGCTCCCTCCCCCCGCCGCCCCCGGTCCCCCCCTCTGTGCGGCGCGCGCGCCCGGCCCGGGGGGGGGGGGGCCCCCTGACCGGTTAGACACTACTTGCCGTTAATCACCCGAGAGTACGCGGGTGATCAGCCGACGGGTGACTTCGTCGGCGTCTGGATGGTGCCGGACTGGATCTGCTGGCCGATCTGGGTGATCTCGGCCTGGAGCGAAGCCGGGATCTTGCTGGACCAGTCGTGGTAAGGCGCCAGCGCCACGCCGCCGTTGGCGAGCGTGCCGATGTAGTTGCCGCCCTTGAACTGGCCGGAAGCGGCGGAGAGCACGGCGGTCTTGACCGCGTTCGCGATGCCCTTCTGCACGCTGGTGATGAAGTACTGGCAGTACGCGGCGGCGCTGAGGCAGCCGTCGGTGTCCACCCACTCCATCATGATGGCCTTGCCGGCCTGGTCGGCCGTCTGGACGGCCTTCGCGCTGCCGAGGCCCACGCCGCCGGCGACCGGGAAGATGACGTCGGCGCCCTCGCTGATGAACGTCTGCGCGATCGTCTGGCCGTCGGTCAGGCTGGTGAAGTTACCCGCGAAGGTGCCCTTCTGGGTCGTCGGGTTCCAGCCCAGCACCTGCACGTGGGTGCCGTGCTTGGAGTTGTAGTAGTTGACGCCATCGACGAAGCCGTCCATGTAGATCGTGACGGTGCCGAACTGCATGCCGCCATAGGTCGCGACCTTGCCGGTCTTGCTCATCCCGGCGGCCAGGTATCCGCCCTGGAACGCGTCCTGCACGGTGTTGAACACCAGCGCGTCGACGTTGCTGATCGGCGGGGTGTACTGGTTGTCGACGATCGCGAACTTCTGGGTCGGGGCCGCCTTGGCGGCCTGCTGGGTCGCGGTGGCCATCAGGAAGCCGACGGTCACGATGATCCCGCACTTCTGGGCCTCGAACGCGCTGATGTTCTTGGCGTAGTCCGACTGCGAGGTCGACGGCAGGTACTTGATCTGGACATTCGGGTTGGCCGCGTGCGCGTCTTGCATGCCCTGCCACGAGGTCTGGTTGAACGACTTGTCGTCGATGCCGCCGGTGTCGGTGACCATGCACGCCAGGAACGAGGACGAACTCGCTGACGCGCTGGCCGAGCTGCTCGACGAAGAACTCGAGGAGCTGCTGCTGCTACACGCGGCGGCGAACAGCGCCACCACGGTGAATCCGATGGCAGCCTTGGCTGTCCCTATCACGGATACCTCCTAAATGGGCGGCCTGCTGCCGCCGGACTTCTCCCGACCTGAAAATCAAGGGCCCGGCCGGCCAGGGCATGAAAGCAACCCCGGAGTCCCCCCCGGGATGATCGAGAATCTATGCCCGCCGGGTTTTCGGGGGGAAGGTGGTAATCACAGCAGCAACAGGCCCGTTGCGAAATTGAGACTCTGCGAGAACCTGGGTCCGACCCGCGCGAGCTGGGAATGCGGATCCCGGCCCGGCAGGCGTTACGCTGGCCCGCTAGGAGCGGAACTGTCCCGATTGATCCTGGAGCGGCCCGATGAGCATTGACTGGCCAGCGCTGCGCGCCGCCGCGGTAGCCGCGGCCGCGAACGCGTACGCGCCCTACTCCCGGCTGCGGGTCGGCGCGGCGGGAGTCGCGACCGGCGGCACGGTGGCCGAGGGCACCGTGGTGACCGGGTGCAATGTGGAGAACGCCTCGTTCGGGCTCACGCTCTGCGCGGAGTGCGGGCTGGTCAGCGCGCTGCACGCGGCCGGGGGCTGGCGCCTGACCGCAGTCAGCGTGGTCGCCGCCGATGGCGCCGCGCTGGTGCCCTGCGGGCGCTGCCGGCAGCTGCTGCTTGAGGCCGGCGGGCCGGGGCTGCTGCTCGATGCCGCCGGCGGGCCGCGCGAGCTCGGCGCGTTGCTGCCGGATGCGTTCACCGGCTCTGACCTGGCCCGGCGTCGCGATGATCAGCCAGCGGAGGGCTAAATGCCGGACGCGGTCGACCTGATCCGGACCAAACGGGACGGCCGGATCCTGGCCGAGGCGGACATCCGCTGGCTGATCCAGGCCTACACCGACGGCCTGGTCGCCGACGAGCAGATGTCGGCGATGACGATGGCGATCTTCCTGCGCGGGCTGTCGCCGGCCGAGCTGGCGACCTGGACCGACGCGATGGTCAGGTCCGGGCAGCGGCTCGACCTGTCGGCGGTGGCCGCGCCGACCGTGGACAAGCACTCCACCGGAGGGGTCGGCGACAAGGTATCGCTGATCCTGGCCCCGCTGGTCGCCGCCTGCGGCGCCGCCGTGCCGCAGCTATCCGGCCGGGGCCTGGGTCACACCGGCGGCACCCTGGACAAGCTGGAGTCGATCCCCGGCTGGCGGTCGGCTATTTCTCCCGAAAAATTTATTTTTCTGCTGAAAAATGTCGGGTGTGTTATCTGCGCCGCGGGTGCGGACCTAGCGCCAGCCGATAGAAAGCTCTATGCCCTCAGGGATGTGACCGGGACCGTCGAGTCAATCCCGCTGATCGCCAGCTCGATCATGTCCAAGAAGATCGCCGAGGGTACCGACGCACTGGTGCTGGATGTGAAGATCGGCAGCGGCGCGTTCATGCGGGAGATCGGGCCAGCCAGGGAGCTGGCGGAGACCATGGTGCGGCTCGGCGCCGATCACGGGGTGCGGACCACCGCGCTGCTGACCGCGATGGATATCCCGCTCGGCCGGGCGGTGGGCAACGCGGTCGAGGTCGCCGAGTCGGTGGAGACGCTGCGCGGGCAGGGGCCGGCCGACCTGGTCGAGGTGACGCTGGCGCTGGCGCGGGAGATGCTCGCGCTGGCCGGGATCGACGCCGATCCGGCGACCGCGCTCTCCGACGGCCGGGCGCTTGAGGCCTACCGGAGGATGATCGCCGGGCAGGACGGGGATCCGGACGCGCGGCTGCCGCAGGCGCAGCACCGGCAGCTCATCACCGCCGGGGCCGGCGGGTACGTGACCCGGCTGGACGCGCTGGCGGTGGGCACGGCGGCGTGGCGGCTGGGCGCTGGGCGGGCCAGGAAGGAGGACCCGGTGAGCGCCGGGGCCGGGGTGATCTGCCTGGCCAAGCCGGGGGAGCCGGTCGAGGCCGGGCAGCCGGTCCTGGAACTGCTGGCCGACGACCCGGACCGGTTCGGCCGGGCGATGGAGGCTCTGGCCGGCGCGATCGAGATCGGCCCAGAACCCCGGGCGCCCCGGCCGGTCGTGCTGGAGCGGATCACCGGCTGACTAGACCAAGCCTGGTCAACATGCGATACTTGACATATGGCTGAGGTTGTTAACGTCTACGAGGCGAAGACTCACCTGTCCAGGCTGCTGGACCTCGTGAGCGCGGGCCAGGAGATCATCATCGCGCGGGCTGGTCGTCCGGTCGCCCGGCTGGTGCCATTGGCGTCGCGGGACAAGCCCCGTCGGCCAGGTAGCTGGCGCGGCAGGGTCGCGGTGTCCGCTGACTTCGATGACCTGCCGGATGATCTTGCTGCGGCGTTCCGGGGTGAGAGTCCGTGAGGCTATTGCTCGATACCTATGCACTGCTGTGGTGGCTGGCTGATGAGCGGCTAACGGAACCGGCCCGCGCGGCGATCGCCGATCCGGGCAACGAGGTCGCGGTGTCGGCGGCGACCGCCTGGGAGATCTCGATCAAGAAGGCGCTGGGGAGGCTCAGCGCCCCCGATGATCTTGAATCGCAACTGGACGAGAACGGTTTCGATCCGCTCGAGATCACAATCGCGCATGGGCTGGCCGCCGGGGCGCTGCCTCGGCACCACCAGGATCCTTTCGATCGGATGATCATCGCGCAGGCTCGGGCCGAGGGCCTGACGATCGTGACCAGGGACGCGCACTTCAAGGCGTACGACGTGGCGCTGCTGCCGGCCTGACCTGGCTGGGCCAGAATGGGGGGCGTGTCACTGACTACCGATGCGATCCGCCGGGTGCCGAAGGTCCTGCTCCACGATCACCTGGACGGGGGGTTGCGGCCGGCCACGATCGTCGAGCTGGCGGAGCAGACCGGCTACCGGGGGCTGCCGACGCACGACCCGGAGAAGCTGGGCGTCCGGATCAGCGAGGCGGCCATCCGGGGCAATCTGGAGCTGTATCTGGAGGCGTTCGCGCATACGGTCGGCGTGATGCAGACCCGCGACGCGCTGGTCCGGGTCGCCGCCGAGTGTGCCGAGGACCTGGCCGCCGATGGCGTCGTCTACGCGGAGGTGCGGTTCGCGCCTGAGCTGCACGTGACCCGCGGGCTCTCGCTGGATGAGGTCGTGGAGGCGGTGCTTGAGGGGTTCCGGCTCGGCTCCGCTGGCCGGGGGATCCGGGTTTACGCGCTGCTAACCGCGATGCGGACGGCGGCACGGTCGCTGGAGATCGCCGAGCTGGCGGTGCGGCACCGGGATCTCGGCGTGGCCGGGTTCGACATCGCGGGCGCGGAGGCGGGCTGGCCGCCGAGCCGGCACCTGGACGCGTTCCAGTACGTGGCCAGGGAGAACTTCCACATCACGATCCACGCCGGTGAGGGGTTCGGGCTGCCGTCGATCTGGGAGGCCGTGCAGTGGTGCGGCGCCGAGCGGCTCGGCCACGGGGTGCGGCTGATCGACGACATCGCGGTCGCCGAGGACGGGACCGCGCGGATCGGGCGCCTGGCCAGCTACATCAGGGACCGCCGGATCGCGCTGGAGATGTGCCCGACCTCTAACGTGCACACCGGCGCCGCCGCATCGATCGGCGAGCACCCGATCGGGCTGCTCCGGCGGCTGTCGTTCCGGGTGACGGTGAGTACCGACAACCGGCTGATGAGCGGGGTCACGCTGTCGTCGGAGTTCGCCGCGCTGTCGGAGGCCTTCGGCTATGGCTGGTCGGACATCCAGTGGCTGACGATCAACGCGATGAAGTCGGCCTTCGCCCCGTTCGATGAGCGGCTGGAGATCATCAACACCGTGATCAAGCCGGGTTTCGCGATCGCGATGGCCCCGCCGGTGGCCGCCCGGGCTGGCGCCGGGTAGTTTCTGGGGCATGGCGGTCGAAACTGTTCCGGCTGGTGGGACTGTCCTGGCTGGCGGCGCTGCCCTAGCCGGCGGGGGTACGTCGGACGCGGCGCTGCGGCAGGTGCTGCATGGGCTCCCCGGGGTGGACCAGGTCGGGGCCGAGGCGCGGGCGGCGAGCCTGGCCACGCGGTCGATCAAGAAGGAATCGAAGCTCGCCGCGCTCGGGCTGGCCGTCTCCGTAGTGGACCTGACCACGCTGGAGGGGGCGGACACGCCGGGCAAGGTGCGGGGGCTGTGCGTCAAGGCGATGCGGCCCGACCCGGCCGATCCTGTGGTGGGGCCGGTCGCGGCGATCTGCGTCTATCCGGACCTGGTCCGGGTGGCTAAGGAGGCGCTGGGCGGGTCCGGGGTCGCCGTGGCGGCCGTGGCTACCGCGTTTCCGTCGGGACGGGCGTCGCCTGCGGTGAAGCTGGCCGACGTGCGGGACGCGGTGACGGCCGGGGCCGACGAGATCGACATGGTGATCGACCGGGGCGCGTTCCTCGCAGGGCGGTACGGGCAGGTCTACGAGGAGATCGTGGCGGTCCGCGAGGCCTGCGGCCCGGCGCACCTGAAGGTGATCTTGGAGACCGGGGAGCTGGCGCCGCTCGACAACGTGCTGCGGGCCTCCGGGCTCGCGATGCTGGCCGGCGCCGACTTCATCAAGACCTCGACCGGCAAGGGGAGCCCTGCCGCTACGCCACCGGGGGCGCTGGTGATGCTGGCCGCCGTGCGCGACTACGAGCGGGCGACCGGGCGACGGGTCGGGGTAAAGGTGGCCGGCGGGGTGCGGACCGCCAAGGACGCGATCAGGTACCTGGTGCTGGTCCGCGAGACGGCCGGACCGGCCTGGCTGACCCCCGAGCTGTTCCGGATCGGGGCCTCGAGTCTGCTCAACGACCTGCTCATGCAGCGGCGGAAGCAGCTCAGCGGCTCCTATTCCGGGCCTGACTACTTTTCTCTGGATTAGTCGGGCTCGTGGCTCGATCCTTTCGCTCCGTAGGCGCTGAGGGCAATGGAGCGTATCGGCCAGATCTACCTGTCAGAGTTACGCGGAACGGCTACCGGGCGCTCGGTTGATTCCCCAATTTACCCACTCGGGATGGAATCGCCGGTAACGTCGCTGGTGTATTTGGCCGCGATATTGAGAAGACTGGAAAGGGCTGGCCAGCAAAGGGCTGGCTAGTAATCTGTGGCGAGCGGTGACCGGCGCCGGCGTGCCAATACGGGGGCTCTACGGGATGGGCGATAGTCGGGTCGCGCTTTCAATTCTGGACGTATGGGAGCGGCGTGCGCGGCGTTAGAGTTCAGGATACGGGCGAAATTGGGCGGTCCTGCTCACTCGCTGTAGGCTGGCACTCTTGTCTCCGTATGCTGGAGTCGGTGTCCGATGCTGGCTGCTGGATATTCGGGCTGACCGTCGCCGGGTGGCTTAACGGCGATCTGGCCCGTCCTTATCCCGGCGTCATCGAAGCCTTTGGGTCGGCGCTCGCGGTCGCTGTCCTGGCAGCGGGCACAGGGCTGCTGTCAGGGCTTTACCGGGGCCGTTACCAGCGGGGCACCGTGGGTGAGGTGATCGGGGTTGCCCGGGCCGGTTACGGTATGGCCGTGGTGCTGCTGGTGCTCGGCCGCTACCTGCTCCCCGGCCAGCTCGCCCCGGTCCGGACCGTACTGGGCGGTTCGCTGCTCGCGCTGGCGATGATGGCCGCTGCCAGATACCTGGTCGTGGCGGCGCGGCGGTCATTCCGGCCACAGAGCAGACCAGGCGTGAAGGTGATCGTCTTCGGGGCAGGCAGTGCTGGCACCGCCCTGATCGGTGGCCTGGCCCGGCAGGCCGCAGCCCCGTACCTGCCGGTGGCCCTGCTCGATGACGATCCGGCGAAGCGGCGGTTGCGGATAAGCGGTGTCCCGGTGGTCGGGGATCGCACGCGCATGGCCGAGGTGGCGGCCCGGACCGGGGCAACCGTACTCGTGATCGCGATCGCGCGGCCTAGCGGCGGGACGATCAGGGAGCTCACCAGCGAGGCCGACCGGTGCGGGCTGATACCGAAGGTGATCCCGTCGATCGCTGAGCTGCTATCCGGCGGCGCCCGGATCGACAGCGTACGCGACCCGAGAATAACCGATTTGCTGGGCCGCAACCCGGTTCAGACCGATATCGCACGGATCAGCGGCCATTTCGCCGGCAAGCGGATACTGGTCACCGGGGCCGGGGGATCGATCGGCTCCGAGCTGTGCCGTCAGCTCGGCCGGCTCGGGCTGGCCGAGCTTGTCATGCTGGATCGGGATGAGTCGGCGCTGCACGCTGTGCAGCTTGAGCTGCGCGGACAGGCACTGCTCGACTCCGATGACCTGGTACTCGCCGACATCAGGGACCCGGAGCGGGTCCGCGAGGTGTTCGTTCGCCACCAGCCGCAGATCGTGTTCCACGCGGCCGCGCTCAAGCACCTGCCGCTGCTTGAGCGTTACCCGGCTGAAGCGCTCAAGAGCAATGTCTGGGGAACCTTCAACGTGCTCGAAGCCGCCGCGGCCTGTGGAGTCGAGTCGTTCGTGAATATCTCCACCGATAAGGCGGCCGATCCGATCAGCGTGCTCGGCTACTCTAAACGGATCGCGGAGCGGCTGACCGCCGATACGGCGGGCAGGACCGGGCGAAACTACCTGAGCGTGCGTTTCGGCAATGTGCTTGGCAGCCGCGGGTCGGTCCTCACGACCTTTAGCGCGCAGATAGCGGCCGGAGGGCCGATCACGGTCACCCACCCGGATGTGGCCAGGTACTTCATGACGGCCGCGGAGGCGGTCCAGCTCGTGCTTCATGCCGCGGTGATCGGCCGCGGCGGAGAGGCGCTGGTCCTGGACATGGGCGAGCGGGTGCGGATCGCGGACATCGCCAGGCGGCTCGCGGCTAGCGCACCGGAACCCGTGGAGATCGTCTACACCGGGCTGCGGCCGGGTGAGAAGCTGCTGGAGAGCCTGCTCGGTGATGGCGAGGTGGACGAGAGGCCCGAGCATCCGCTGATCCGGCATGTGCCGGTCAGGGCGCTGGACCCGCAGGAGGCATTCGGACTCGACAACCGGCTTCGCGCCAGCGAGCTCCGGGCGGAGCTGGCCAGATGCGCGGTCGCCGGGTCGAGCGGCCTGGTGCTCGGCGGGATTCAGGCGGCGGCCGACGGCGGGCTGGCGGAGCGGGTAGTCAGCGCCGAGCAAAAGCGACGAGTCGCGCCAGCAGATCGTCAAGTTGCGTGGCCGTAGCGGCGTAGGCCTCCGGCGGGCCCCCGATAGGGTCGATGACGTCGTCGGCAGGGCTGTCCCCGAGCAACTGGGTTCGGTAACGGCCCTGGTGCATGATCGTGAGCCAGTCCGCCATCGAGAGTCCGGCCGGCTGGTGTCCGCGCTCATAGCCCAGGCGCACGAGTTCCTTCAACGTGAAGGCCCGCGGCCAGATCGCCGGATCGGCTACGACCACAGCCCGAAGCTGGTCCCGCGTCATCGTCAGCACGAGGTCCGAGCCGGCCAGATCCTGGCCGCCGACCCGGCGGCTCCGGTGTCTGCTCGCGTCCAGGCCGTACCTGGCCAGCGCCTCGATTACCTCAGCGGGCGGTGGCCGGCCGGTGTCGATCACCGTCGCCAGTCCTGCGGAATCGACCGTCATGTCCAGCCCGGCGGCGGCGATCCTTCGCGTCAGCAGCGCCTGGGCCATGACCGAGCGGCAGATGTTCGCCGTGCACAGCAGCAAGATATGAGTCATTGGCGCGCAACATCCGTGATGAGCTTTCGGGTGCCTTTACCTAGCGATGTGCTCTTGGTGAGCGGTGGCGCTTGAGTAAGCCAGCAGATCCTCATCCGTAAGGCCAATCAATCGGTGTACGCGAGTATACACTTGGCGTTCGCGCGTATCCGCGCGGTGATCGCGCGCTTAAGGCTGGACCAATATACCTATTTGAGATCGATCGCGCTAAGTGACTGTCCCGCTCTGATTGGTGCTTGGGCGACTTTCAGTCACGCGAGGCAAAATGGTGATATGGAGTCCGGTTACCGGAGGAAACGAATGACGCCGGAGGAAGCGAATGACGACTGAGCACGCCGCGAATCCGACTCTCCGCACCTACCTGATGGTGGTGCGCAAGCGGATGTGGTGGATCGCAGGGGCGGTGCTGCTCGGGCTGGCGGCCGCCCTTGGGCCGGCGCTCGCCCTGCCGGATCAGTACACGGCGACGGCGCAGCTGCTCGTGCAGTCGGCGGCCGCGAACACCTCGATCGGAGCGGCTCCAGGCCAGGTCACCCCTACCGTCGTTCAGACCGATGTGCAGCTGATCACGAGTGCTCCCGTGCAGCAGATAGTGAGCCAGCAGCTCGGCGGGATGCCGTCGGTCACCGCGGCCGAGGTGGCTCAGACGAATGTCATCTCCGTCACCGCCAGCAGCGGCGATCCCGCGCTGGCCGCGCGCGTCGCGAACGCCTACGCGAAGGCGTTCGTCGATTACCAGCAGCAGATCGCGCTGACCGCACTGAGCGACGCCGAGGCCCAGCTCAGCAAGCAGATCCAGTCGGTCGGGCAGCAGATCGCCACGCTTCGGGGGCAGCCGGGTACCACCGCCGCGCAGGTCACCGCGCTGATCAACGAGGAAGCTGTGGAGAAGCAGCAGCTCGCTCAGATGCAGGTGGAGAACGCGACCGGCGCCACGGGCGGCGTAGCGTTCGTCACACCCGCGGTGCCGCCCGTCTCGCCGAGTTCGCCGAAGCCGGTCCAGGACGCCGTGCTCGGCCTGGTCGCCGGGCTGATCATCGGCCTGGCCATCGCGTTCGTGCTTGAGAACTTCGACGACGCGCTGATGTCGAAGGAGGCCGCCGAGCGACTCGGCGGAGCGCCCGTGCTAGCCATGGTGCCGATGGTGCAATCGTGGAAGCGCCGGGAGCAGCCGCTAGTGGTCTCGGTCTCGCAGCCGCTTTCGCCGGCGGCCGAGTCCTACCGCTCGCTGCGGACATCACTGCAGTTCATCAGGCAGGATCGCGAGCTGCGGATCTTGCTCGTGACCAGCCCGGCCGCCGCGGAGGGCAAGACATCCACAATCGCCAATCTCGGAGCGATGTTCGCGAAGGCCGGGGAGCGGGTACTGCTGGTCTCCTGTGACCTGCGGCGACCGAGGCTTGGCACCTTCTTCGGCACTTCCGAGCAGGTCGGGATCACATCGGTCCTGCGCGGCCAGGCGAACCTGGCGGCCGCGATCCAGCCGGTTGGCGGCTACGAGAAGCTGTGGCTGCTGGGCTCAGGACCGATCCCGTCCAACCCCGCGGAGCTGCTGAGCAGCGGGTATGCCCGGGAGCTCTTCGCCGACCTGCGCTCCGGCTTCGACCTGGTGCTCATTGACAGCCCGCCGGCGCTGCCGGTGACGGACGCGGCCGTGCTCTCGGAGTACGCCGACGCCGCGCTGGTGGTGATCGCCGCCGGCCAGACCAAGCGCTTGGAGCTGCAGCGCACCGCCGAGAAGCTCAGCCAGGTCAACGCTGTCGTAGTCGGGATGGTGCTCAACGAGGTGACGCGCCAGAGTGGCTATGGCTATGGCTACGGGTACGGCTACGGGTACGGCTACGCACCGCTCGATGAGGACCTGGCACCGGTCGCGCTGGCGGGATCAGCAAGTGATCGCGGGCGCGATGGCGGTGGCATGACGACCGCCAATGGCAGCGTCCTTCGTCGCCGGGGCCGCTCCGGCGCCAGGGGACTTGCGCCGGGGGACTTCGACTGAGCCGGGACGGGACCGGTGCGGCCGCGCCCCGGCGGCCAAGGATCGCTAGCCCCACAGGCCGCGGGTGTCGAAGACGACCTTGCCGGCCAGCTGGGTCTTCCTGATTCCCCGGAATACGCCGTGATCTGCTAGCAGCGCGATCACATCGGCGTTCCTCAGCGCCTCCTCAGCGGTGCTGAGCGTCACGTTCCCGAGTCCGGCCAGGGCCTCTGGCAGGCACCCCGCGTAGGGCTCGGCCACGAGCACAGGTACCTCGGGCAGCGCGGCCGCCACCTGCCGGACGATCTCGACCGCCGGGCTCTCCCTGAGATCGGCGACGTCCGCCTTGAACGCGAGCCCGAGACAAGCTATCTGCGGCGCCCTGAAGCGGCGGGAGGCATCCACGATCCGTCCAGCGACGTGCACCGTCATTCCGTCGTTGACGGCGCGGGCGGTCCTGGTCAGCCGGGCGAGGTCGGGAGCCGCGTCGATGATGAACCACGGGTCGACCGCGACGCAATGACCGCCGACCCCGGGTCCTGGCCTCAGGATCTCCACCCGCGGATGCCGGTTGGCCATGCGCCTGACCTCCCATACGTCAAGGCCGCGCCGCTCACAGATCAGCGACAACTCGTTGGCGAACGCGATGTTGACGTCTCGGTAGGCGTTCTCGGCGAGCTTGACCATCTCGGCGCTCTCAGCGTCGGTGATGATCAGCTCGCCGCGGCAGAAGGTCCGGTACAGGTCGGCCGCCCGCGCCGCGCACGCGGGCGTCAGGCCGCCGATTACGCGGTCGTTGGCCACGATCTCAAGCATGATGCGACCGGGCAGCACCCGCTCCGGGCAATACGCTAGGTGCACGTCCGGCACCGCCTGAGGAACGTGCGGCAGCTTCAGGTCAGGCCGCAGGCCGGCGATCAGCTCGCTGATCCGGCGCGTCGTCCCAAGCGGGCAGGTCGATTCAAGCACGATGATCTCCCCGCCGCGCAGCCTCGGGGTTATCGCCTCGGCAGCCGAGATGACCATGCTCAGATCGGGATGGTGGCCGTCCGTGAAGGGCGTCGGCACGGCGATGATGTAGGCGTCGGCCGCGGGGACCGTCGTGCTCGCCGACAGCCGCCCGACCGCCACCGCGCCGCTTACCGCGATCGACAGGCCGGGCTCGGCGAAAGGCGCTTCACCGCGGGCGACGCGCCGCACGATGTCACCGTTGACATCCACGCCGATCACGTCAAGGCCCCCGGTGGCCAGGCATGCCGCCGTCGGAAGCCCGACATAACCGAGGCCCAGGACCGCCACCCGCGGCGCATGAGTGGCCGCGCCATCTCCGCCCGGCGTCTCGCGAACCGCCGGATAAGGAGACTCCGCAGCTATTGTCGCCTCACCGGGCCGATTTGCGTAGGTCATGAGAGTTGTCCGCGAATGCTTTGCATTCCAGCAACTTAGCGTAAGCAATTAGATACGCGCGGCCATTCGACTCGCTAGGATTCCGCTCGTGTCAGCGGGATTTAGAATCGCTACCGTAGCGGCGTTGTGCGCCCTTTTCGTGACCATAACCGAGCCGGTCGCCATAAGGTTGCTACGCCGGATAATGGCTATTGACGAGCCTAACGCTCGTTCGTCGCATACGGTCGCTACGCCCCGTGGTGGCGGAGTGCCGATCGTGATCGCGGTGACCATCGCCGCGCTGGTCTTGGGCGGTCCGGACGCGGCGACACTGGCGCTGGCCGTAGCGGCCTTCGGGGCCGTGGGCCTCGCGGACGATCTGGCCGGCCTGCCCGCTGGACGGCGACTCCTGCTGCAGCTAGCGGCGAGCATCGCTGTGGCCGGTGCCCTGCTCCGGCAGGCGGGCCTGCAGCCTGCGGAGTTCGGCGCCGCGGTGGTACTCGCCGCGTTCTGGGTCATGGCGTTCGTGAACGCCTTCAACTTCATGGACGGTGTCAATGGCATCTCAGGCGTCCACGCCGTAATCGGCGGGGCCTGCTACGCCTTCCTGGGAGTCCGGGCATCCGATACCAGCCTGGCCGGGGCCGCCTGCGCGGTGGCCGCGGGCGGGCTCGCGTTCCTGCCCTGGAACGCCCTCCGGGCCAGGGTGTTCCTCGGCGATGTCGGAAGTTACGGAATCGGCGCCGCGCTAGCCGTGCTCGCCGGGATTTCCTTGATCAGCCGGCTGCCACCCGAGGCGGTTTGCGGACCGGCCGCTCTCTACCTGGCGGACACCGGCTGGACCCTGCAGCGCCGGATCAGGGCTGGCGAACAGGTACTGCGACCGCACCGCAGCCACGTCTACCAGCGGCTCTGCGATGCCGGGCTATCGCATCAGCAGGTCACCATCGGCGCTGGCGCCTGCACCGTGCTGGTCAGCCTGCTGGGCATGGCGAGCTTGTCCGGCAACCTCGGGATAAGGGCGGCCGCGGATCTCGCGGCGGCTGCCTTGCTGGTGGCCTACCTGCGGTCTCCAGTCCTCATCGGACGCCTGGTGCCCCGGCTGGAGCGGGCCTGAGATGCGCGTCTTGCTGGTAACCCAATACTTCCCGCCCGAAATCGGGGCGCCGCAGGCCAGGCTCTCCGCGCTCGCGGCGATCTGGGCAGCAGACGGTGACGACGTCACCGTCCTGACTGGTATGCCCAATCATCCGACCGGGGTGCTGCCGCCCAGATACCGTTACGCGATCCGCCGCCGGGAGCGGCAGGACGGGTATCGCGTCGTGCGGACCTGGCTCTACGCCACGCCGAACGAGGGCGTCGCCCGCAAGACGCTCGGGCACCTGAGCTTCATGATCAGCAGCGCCGTGCTCGGCTGGCGGGTCACCGGCCCCGCCGACGTGGTGGTGGTCTCGTCGCCCACCTTCTTCTCGATCGGCTCGGCCTGGTTGCTCGCCCGGCTCAAGCGGGCGCGCCTGGTGGTGGAGATCCGCGACCTGTGGCCGGCCATCTTCACCGAGCTCGGCGTGCTTACGAATCGCCGGGTGATCCGCCTGCTTGAGCGGCTTGAGCTGGCCGCTTATGCCGCGGCTGACACGGTAGTGGTGGTCAGCGAGGGCTTTCGCGGCAATCTGATCGACCGTGGCGTGCCGGCCGGGAAGGTGATCACGATCCGGAACGGGGTGAGCCTGGACCGGTTCGGCCCGATGGCTACTAGCACTGCGAGCAGGGATCGGCTCGGCGCCCGTCCTGGCGACTGCCTCGTGCTATACGCGGGCACGCACGGGATCTCGCAGGGGCTAACGCAAGTCGCCGACGCCGCCGCCCGGATCGGTGCGGCCGCCGTGCGGTTCGCGTTCGTGGGCGAGGGCGCGGGAAAGCCGGAACTGCGGCGCAGGGTGGCCGAGCTCAAGCTGGACAACGTGACCATGCTGCCCGGCGTCCCCCAATCGGAGGTGCCGGCGCTGCTCGAAGCCAGCGACATCTGCCTCGCGCCGCTGCGGGACGTGCCGCTGTTCGCTTCCTTCATCCCGTCGAAGGTCTTCGAGTATCTGGCCGCCCGCAAGGCGGTGATCGGGTCGGTCACCGGCGAGGCAGCGCGGATCCTGACCGAGGCCGGGGCGGTGGTAGTGCCGCCCGGCGACGCCGGAGCGCTGGCCAGCGCGATCAGCGATCTCGCGGCCGACCCGCTCCGGCGCGCGGAGATGGGTCGCGTGGGCCGCTGTTACGTCGAGCGCTTCTTCGACCGGGCGGCCCTGGCCCGCGAGTACCGGAAGGTCCTAGAGCTTGCGGTGGGTCGCGGATGAGGCTGCTGGTCACTGGTGGCAGTGGCTTCCTCGGCTGTCACGTGCTAAGCGAGGCCGCCGGCCGGGGACATGACGTCATCGCGCTGGCGCGTAGCGCGTCCGCCGCGCGGAGGGTGGCGCAGTCCGGGGCGCGGCCGGTCGCCGGCGACCTCGATGATCCCGCCGGGTTGCCCGCCGCTTTCCGCCTGGCCTCCTGCGAGGTGCTCCTCAACATCGCCTCGCTGGGTTTCGGGCATGCTTCGGTGATCGTGGCCGCCGCCGAGTCGGCCGGGATCAGCCGTGCGGTATTCGTGTCAACCACCGCGGTCTCCACCTCGCTGCCGGCACCGTCGAAGCGGGTCAGGCTGGACGCTGAGCAGACCATCAAAGCGTCTGGCCTGGACTGGACGATCGCCCGGCCCACGATGATCTACGGGGCCGCCGGCGACCGCAACATGTCCCGGCTGCTTACCGCACTCACCCGGGTGCCGCTGCTGCCGGTCCCTGGCGCGGGCAGGCATCTGCAACAGCCGGTGCACGTCGCGGACGCCGCCCGCGCGCTCGTCACCGCCGCCGAGCGGCCCGAGGTGGCAAGGATGTGCTATGACCTGGCCGGGCCTGAGCCGCTGACGTTCGCCAACATGCTTCGCGAGTGCGCGAGCTCAGTCGCGAGCCGGACGCGATTCGTACCCGTGCCGCTGACCCCGGTGATCGCCTTGACCGGCTGCTACGAGCGGATCAGCCGTGCGCCGAGGATCAGGGCCGAGCAGCTGTGGCGGCTCGCCGAGGACAAGGCGTTCGCGATCGACCAGGCCATCCGCGACCTGGACTACGCGCCGCGTCCGTTCGCCGAAGGTATCGCCGCGCAGGCGCGGGCGATGGGGCTGGCCAGATGAGCGGCACCGATCTCACGCTGCTGGCGCGGACCGTCGTGCGGTTGCATCCGGGTCAGCTCGTGCACCGGGCGCGGTTGCGGACGCAGCGGATGGCGCTGGGCCGTTGGCCGGAAGCCGGCCGGAAGCTGCTCGCCGGTCCCGATCCGGTGGCGGCGCGAGGCTGGCCGGACGGATTCAGGCCGGTTGACGCGCGAGCATCGCTGCCCTGGCCCGGACTGGCAACGCTGGCGGCCGGCCGGATCGAGTTGCTCGGGGTAGGCAGGCGCCTGGCTGGCGCTGATGACTGGCTGGCTAGCGACGCGCCGCAGCTCTGGCGGTTCCACCTGCACTATTGGGACTGGGCCTGGGCGCTGGCGGCCGAGCCGGACCAGGAGGCGGCCCGGAGCTGTTATAGCCGCCTGTGGCGGTCGTGGCAGGCGGCGCAGGCGTTCGGCCGAGGCGACGCCTGGCTGCCCTACCCGGCAGCCCTCCGTGCCTGGTCATGGTGCGGCCAGTACCGGACCCTGGTGGCGGGAGCTGAGATCGACCGTAGCTTCCGCGCCGAATTGGCGCTGACCGCGGGGTTCCTGCGCCGCCACCTGGAGTCCGATGTCGGCGGCAATCACCTGATCAAGGACCTGAAGGCGCTGATCGGTCTCGCCGTCTTCTTCGGTGACGACCGGCAGGAAAGCCGGATGCTCGGCAGGCTCGCCGAGCAGGTCGGGGTGCAGGTGCTGGCGGACGGCGGGCACTACGAGCGGGCACCCGCCTATCACTGCCAGGTGCTAGCCGACCTGATGGACGTCGCCGACTTGCTTGAGGCCGCCGGGCGGAAGAGATGCGCCGACCTGACAGAGGCGATCGGGCGCATGCGCGCCTGGCTGGAATACGTGCTCCTGCCCGACGGGCAGGTGCCGTTGTTCAACGACGGCTACCCGGTGGCCGACGGGCTGATCACCGCTGTGCGCGGGCGAGCCGCATCGGCCGGCTCGCTGGTCGTGCTCCGTGAGACCGGCCTGATCCGCGCCGAGCTGGCCGGCTGGCATTTGCTGGCCGACTGCGGTCCGCCCTGTCCGGACGAGCTTCCCGGGCACGCCCATGCGGACACGCTCAGCTGCCTGGTGCGGGTGGACGGGGCACCGCTGGTAGTCGACACCGGCACCTCGACCTATGCGCCAGGCCCGGTCCGCGATCACGAGCGGTCCACCGCCGCGCACAGCACCGTTCAGGTCGACGACGCCGACTCCACAGAGGTCTGGGGCGCCTTCCGGGCCGGCCGGCGCGCGCGGGTGCATGACTTCTCCGCGCGCTCGGCGCAGGACACGGTCACGGTCACCGCCTCGCACGACGGCTTCCGGTGGCTGCCCGGCCGTCCGATCCACCGGCGGCGATGGACGCTGAGCCAGGCGGGCCTCCGGATCGACGACGAGGTCACCGGCGCCGGGCGGCACCTGGTCACTGTCCGCTGGCACCTGGCCCCTGACGCTTCGGTCCAGCTTGGCCAGGTAGCAGCACCCGCCAGGGACGACGTGACCACCGGGGTGCTCGCGGCGTCGATCGGCGGGCCGGAGTACCTGGCGGCCGCCGGGGTCGGGTGCCCCGGACCCGGCGGTGAGATCCGCGTGAGCGTGGATTTCGGGGCCTCTGCCCCATACCAGCTCTTGGTCGAGTCAGCGCCGCTGGCCACCGGTTTCTCCCGGACGGTGACCGCGCCGGTGCTGGTGGTGCGCTTGCACGCGCGGCTTCCGGTGCGGGTCAGGACGACCTGGAGCCGGCGGAGGGGCCCGGCGCCCGACGGAGGGAAGGAACAGTGAAACAAGTCGTACAGCCGGTCTCGGGTGGTGCCGTCCAGGTGCTTGACGTGCCCAGGCCAACGATGACCTCGACCGAGGTCCTGGTCAGGACCGTCGCCTCGATCATGTCGCCCGGCACCGCGGGTGCCATCACGGCCCTGG
>VFSW01006407.1_pt1 | contig 17317 bp, 14 predicted proteins | sample 5358111 | NCBI WGS metagenome assembly VFSW01 (sample SAMN11554181, study PRJNA540505) | mine drainage metagenome | isolation source: sediment from site ElyBrook_90M | place: USA: Ely Copper Mine, Vershire, VT | collected 2017
CCTCCTAAAGGAGTGGGCGCACAAGAAGGGCTACGTGGTTAAAGTGACAAAGACCGACACAGGCTTTGCCATCGAGTTATCCGGCAAAGAGGATGGGAAGACCGTCGCCCAGAAGTAGGCCAATCGGCTAGCAGATAAAGTCCCATAGGGAAGGCAGAAAATAGCCGTTGAGCTTAGTGGGCCGTTTTGCGCGAGGCCTGCGACTGCGGCTCGCTCTCCGGGGTTACTTCCACCTCTATCCAGGGGTAATGGTCTTGTTTGACGCCACCCCAGTACAGCCGCCCGGAATGCCGCCAGGCGTCCAGGACGATTCCCTCGCTGAAAGGCTGTCCGGGAGCTGTCAAACCCACCGAGCTGTGCTCGCGCCGGGTCTCCAAGCGCGCCACGCCGCGGCGCACCTCCAGCGTCCGCAGACGGAGTGATTGCAGTTTCGCCGACAAATCGTCGGCCCACTGAAAGCAGAGGCCTCTTTTTCTCAGACCACAGTTGACTAGCACATTGTGGAGGATTGCGGGACGCACCACTCGGTATTCCTTAGCCAGTTCTAGCGAATAGGAGTGAGCTGTTTCGGCGGCCAGGGTGGCTTCACCGGGAGAGACAACCGGGCTGAGACGCTGCAGACGTTTGGCGAGGTTAGTCGCGGAAGCCGCGGACGGCTGCACGGAAGCGCAGCCGACCAGGCATAAAAAGCAAAACGCAGTCCACAGAACGAAAGCGAAATGGTCGGCGGATCGCGTTGCTCTTTCGGTCCGGGATCGAGGCGGCTGCTTCGACATCTTCACGCGGCGGGAGCTACCTTGTCACTGCCCCAAAGACCTTTTGGAGCAAATCACTGGTGCGTGCGGTTGGATTTTCTCGAATGCGCTTTTCATCCTCCGCCACCATTTTGAAGAGGCCGTCCAAGGCCTTGTTCGTAACGTAAGTATCCACGTCCATGGACTCGGAGCCAAGCACCGAGTGTCCGAACGAGCCGAATGGGTTCCAGGTTTCCGCCTTCGCCATGAGTTGCTTGTAAGCGGACGTCACTCCCGTTTGGTCGGTTGCCTTCTTCACGATTGGCAAGAACCTGGCGAACAAATTGGTTTCAGTTGTTAGTCGAAAATACTGTGTGGCGGCATTGTTGGTTCCGGTCAAGATCGCTTTCGCATCCGCTATCGACATGCCCTGGACGGCGTCTCTGAAAACCCCAGCGGCTTCCGGGACCGCCTGTTCGGCCGCATGATTCATCGTGTCAACGAAGTCATCCGCCAACTTGTCCTGTCCGACCGCTCGCAACGTCTTCTCCACCGTACGCAGTTTCTCGGGCATGGGGATTTTGACCTCGAGATTGGTCAAAAAACCGCCATTGTGGCCAAGCTGGCTTACCGCTTGTTGCACGCCCTTGCCCAACGCTTCTTTCAGCCCCTGTACCATCTGTTCCTGTGAGAGAGAGGTGGCCAAGCTGCTGGGCAAGAGCGCAGTGTCATTGGTTGCTTTCTTTCCAAAGCCCAGAGAGTCCAGCAGACCGGCGTGGGTGCCGGCGAGTGAAATCAGGAGCGTAGCCGTGATGGTGAGAAGGGTTTTCATAAACGCTTGCTATAGGAAACTAGGGCAGGGAAAACGGCGCTGCGGGTCGCCCTGGACCACGCGCCCGCTTCTTAGTAAAGGTGGGTGGCCTCGTCTTTTTGAATGGGCTGCTCGAATTGATCGCTGCTGACGAAGACCTTGAAGCGAGCATCGTCGGGCTTCAAGGCTTTGACGGTAACGCGCCAGGCGGCTTGTGCTTTCGGAGCGAGCATGGGCAAAGTGGCCATCATGACGGCGCGCTCCTGCGCCCGCACCTCGGTGGGGCCAGTTCCTGACACAAATTCCTCCGAGTCCGGCAGGTTGCACGTGACCTTGAGATTTGTGCCCGGGGCAGAGCCCTGGTTGGTGACCTTGATTTCGTACACGACCTCCTTGCCGACCTCAATAGGGTCTTCGAGGTCAGCCGTTTCGAGCAGTATCGCTGGAATGCCGGCGACCTGGGTTTGGCAGCGGGACTCTGCCGTCCCACCGCCCGCGCCTTGAACAGTAGCCGCAAACGCTGCCAGCCCTGGCTGATGGGAGACGAAAGTGGCGCAGACTTGCGTGGCGGCCTTCGGCGGAAGGTTGGTAATCGTCCACACGAAACAGCCTTCTGCATTGGGAACCGGGTTTATGCCGCCAATTCGAGTGACCTGGGCGGGGACATGCAACAACAGAGTGGCGCTAGGTTCAACGGCATTTCCTTTATTCGTGACGGTCAAACACACATCGAACTGGCGGCCGTCAAGAACCTGGCCGGGCTCGTTGCACTCAACCCCCAGGTCAGGCCTGGCCTCCCCAGCATCCACGACGTAAAAATTGCTGCACGGTTTGGGGGTGACGCAGCGGTAAAGGCGCCCATTGGACGAGAACTCGAATACGTACGCGCTGATTGGCTCCTCGCCGTCCCACAGCACATCGATAAGGGCGACAGGCTTGCCATCCTTGCGCGACGACATAAACGGCATTCGCGTGCCGATAGGGAGCTCGACCTCGCTGATGGGTGCGCTTGCTGCCGCGCGCCGCAGGTCAACCACGTTCCCCTTCCAGCCGGCCTGCGCGAGAATCGCCGATACATCCGCCCGCCATTTTTCGTCGGTGAGCAACGAGCGCAGTTGTCCGGGCTGCGTGAGCGGGGGAGCGAACCGGGTTGCCGGGTGACCAAGGTGGACGGCTCGGTGCTGCTGCCCCTCGGCAGAAATCAAGGCCAGGGCGGCCGAAAAAGCGATGACTCTGAAACCAAATTGCGTTTTCATTCTCTGGGTCCGACGCGGCATTGTGCCTGACCGGCGAAAATCCCAACTCCCGAAACCCTTCGAGCCCCTGCGTTATCTGAACAGGATAGCGCCGCCCAGCCTGAGGCAACTGGGCGGCGCCTGAATCATTGCGAGACTCCGTATTGAGACGGTCGGTCCCGCTGGACCACGCTGTTAATAGACGTGGGTGCTCTCCTCAGCAGTGACCGGCGTCTGCAGCATGTCCGAGGTCAAGCTGAAGTGCGTGCGTGCGTCTCCTGGTTTGACACCTTTGGCGACTACTTTGTAGGTAACCGCATCCTTGGCTGCCAAACGCGGTACTACCGGGAAAGTGACCGTCTGGCCACTGATCGTTCCCTCGCCGGTCGCACTCACGGGCACCAGCTCGGGCGCAATCGTCACGACCACACGAATATTGTTGTCGTCGGCCGTCCCCTGGTTGGTGATTTTGACCGTGTAGGTTGTCGTTTCACCCACACTGACCGGATCCGGATCATCGGATTTCTCCAGCAGGATGGCCGGTACGCCCACCAGCACCGTCTGGCAGGATGACGAAACGGGTTTAGCGCAGGTGCCTTTGGCGGAGGGATTGAACGTGAAGCTTCCGGCGTTATCGCCAGCAAAGGTTGCAGTTACGTTTTGAGCGCTATTCACCGCTACTGAGCCCAAATCCCAACTGACTTTGTCAGTCCCGACCTGCCCGCCATTGGAGGCTGACTTTACCGTCAACCCGCTCGGCACCGGCACTTCAAGGACTGTCCCATCCGAGGCAATGTCGCCCGTGTTATTGACGGTGAATGTGACATCAAAGGGGCGTCCCATGTACCTTCGGTCCGGGGCTGCGCACGCCACCGTCAAGACCGGCTCGTGCACTACCGTAGTCGAAGAGGCCTCGGCGTGTACGCCTTCGGTCGATGTGACCTGCGCGTTGTTCACGAATTGACCGGTCTTGGAGGCCGTGGCGTTGAACTTGAAGTCCCGACTGTCTCCCGGCGCCAGGGTGCCCACGTCGAAATTCAGGGTGCTCTTGCCGTCGCTGGTCAGACCGTCCGGCAGAGTGTCACTCAGCTTCACTCCGGTCAGACCGCTGCTGCCGGTGTTCTTGACCACCAAGGTCGTCGGGATCTGGTCGCATATGACCACTTCCGCGGGGGCGGTCTTGGTTAATTGGATGGCCGGATGCACAACCTTGGTCGCGGCGCAGGTGCGCGGATCCGCCGACACTGAGGCACAGCTTGCGATGGTGCCCTCCTGATCGGCTTTCAGCCAGACGCTGATGTCCCGCGCGTCACCGGCTTCGAGATCGCCGATCTGCCAGGTCAGGTGCTTGCCGTCCACCGTCGCTGCAGGCTCGCTGCGCACGTAGCTCGCGTTGTCCGGCACGGTGTCGCGGACGATGACGTTAGCGGCGCACCCCTGCGCGGCGAGGTGGAGTTGAGCCATGAACTCGGCACCCATCGTCACTTCCGGCGGCATTGTCTTGTTCATCTTGATCAGACCCCCCGTCGCGTCGCTGCAAGTGCTCTTCGCAGGGGGAGTGTGCGCCGGCGCCGCCGGAGCTTCCGCCACCGCGGGTTGCGGATGGTACCTTCCCCGTTGTTGTTGTTGAGCACACCCAGCCAGCATCAGGCCGGCAAGGGCACAGCTCAAAAGGATAATTTGGTTAGCTGGTTTTACTTTCATATTTGCTTTCTTTTAGGTCGGTGTTGTTGTCAAACGTTTCTACTACTTGCTGCGCATGGCCGCGATGTATTCCAGCCCCAGGGTTTCCGAGACGAAATGGAATTCGAGCGACGGTTGCTCCGAAGCGAACTCCATCAGGGCGAGCAGACGCGTATAACGAGGTGAACGTACCTGTTCCTCGAGATCCCCGCTTTTTTCCCAGCGTTCCTCGTAGCACACGGTGTTTGCGTTATCGGCTTCAAAATACAGCCGGCAAGTGATAAACCCTTTCTCAGCCCTCGCCGGTCTCATCAGCGACCGCAACGCCTGAACCAGTTCCGCCGTCCGTTGCGGAGAACTGCTAATGCGAAGAATGGTTAGAATCACTCCTCAGCCCACATGCTAGAAGGGTGCCAGCCCAGCTCCGCTGAAGTAAAATCTCATTAAGACGCCTGCCGTCAGCCTCTTATGCAATAATCCCGGAAGATTGAGTCCGGGGCCATTTCGGCGCGTCCCTCCAACATATTGGAGAAAACACCAACCTTCGGATGTGAACCTTCGTTCGTGCAGAACTGCCGCCTGTGGAACAGGTATTTTCTCGTGCAGCTCCAGATCGCGCCCTGCTCAAGACCGTCAAGACTGTTTATTAGCGTGACAGAAAACTGTGAACCTCCTAGGATGCCTTCACCCTTCGAGAGTCAGGGTGAACTATGATCGGGTGTCGAAAGCAAATCCGCTCGGCCATGGCGACCTGCAGTCGACGACTGGGGTCGGCACGCTGCGGGTTAGGTTGGGGTCATTGTACAGTCAGCCAGGGGATTTGAGGTATGCTGCGCGCGCCCAATTTGCCTGAGAGTTTAGGAGGCCATTGCCCCTCCGATGTCCAGTACACCGAACTCCTCGACTCGATGCGGGCCATCGTGTGGCGTCTGGATCCCGCGACTTTGGAGATCACCTTTATCAGCAAAGCGACCGAATCCATTTTGGGCTATCCCAGGAAGGACTGGTTGAAGCCGCAGGAAGTTTGGGCAGAGAGGATTCATTCCGAGGACCGTGAGCGGATGACGGACTTCCTCTTGAAGGCCAGTCACGAAGAAGGCGACCACCATTTCGAACACCGTGTAATGACGGCGGACGGACGAACGGTTTGGCTGGGAAGCGTCGCCCACGTTGGCTTTACCAATGGCCGCGCTACGGAACTGGTCGGCGTCAGTTTTGACATTACCGCACGGAAACGACTTCAAGAGAGACAGCAGAGGAGCGAGGCTTTTGTTAACTGCATTTTCGAGTCGCTCCACGATGAGTTGGCGGTCCTCGATCAGCAGGGCGTCATCGTTGCTGTAAATGAGGCCTGGCATCGGTTTGCGCAAGACAATGGGATTGATCCCACCGCGGTCTCGCAAGGGGTGAACTATTTGGAGGTCTGCCGTCGCGCCGTGGCGACGGGCGATGTTACGGCGGGCCAGGTTTTGGAAGCCATCGACGCGGTTTTGCAGGGTTCTCGCGATGAGGTGTTCTTGGAGTACCCCTGCCACGGTCCATTGGCTTCCCGATGGTTCATCATGCGGGTTACTCGTTTCCAAGGCAGTGAAGGCGGTGCGGTAATCGCCCATGCAGATATCACCCCCCTCAAACAGGCGCAGGAATCCTTGCGACTGGCCCTGGCGGAGGTTGAAAAGCTGAAAAACAAGCTCCACGAAGAGAACGGCTACCTGCGGCACAAAACAAGAGCGGACAATGGCCGCCATCGCATGATCGGCCAAAGCCAGGTCCTCCAACGCGTGCTCACCCAAGCGGCGCAGGTGGCGCCCACCGACTCGACGGTTCTTCTTCTTGGCGAAACCGGTACTGGCAAAGAGCTACTGGCCGCTTTCATCCATGACTCGAGCGCGCGCCGCAATCGCACCCTGGTCGCGGTGAACTGTGCGGCCATGCCGGGCCCGCTGGGCGAAAGCGAATTGTTCGGCCGAGAAAAGGGCGCCTTCACCGGTTCCCTTTCCCGCCAGGTGGGCCGATTCGAGTTAGCGGATGAATCCACCATTTTCCTGGACGAAATCGGCGAACTCTCGCTCGAAGTACAGGCCAAATTGCTGCGGGTGCTGGAGACGCGCCAAGTCGAACGCTTGGGCAACCCCAAACCTGTCCCTGTCAACGTACGGGTCATCGCCGCCACCAACCGCGACCTCGAAAAGGAAGTGGCCGACGGAAAGTTCCGGCAAGACCTCTATTACCGCTTCAATGTCTTCCCGATCTCGGTGCCGCCTTTGCGCGAACGGCGCCAGGATATCCCACTGCTCGTCTGGGCGTTCGTTGACGAATTTGCCAAAACTTTTAACAAGAATGTTGAATCAATCGGTCGAGAGAACATGGAGGCCCTTCAGCAGTATTCCTGGCCGGGCAATATCCGCGAGCTTCGTAACCTGGTCGAACGCGCAATGATCGTTGCCCGCGGAACCAAGCTCCAAGTCCCATTGCCTGCGGTGCAAGCGATGCCCCCATCCTTCACCGGTCGAAAGCTGGAAGAAGTGGAGCGGGAGCACGTTTTAGGCGTTCTGGAAAAGTCCGGTTGGCGCATTCGGGGTGCCAACGGTGCGGCTCAAACGCTCGGGCTCAAACCGACGACACTCGAAGCCAGGATGGCCAAACTCGGAATAAGACGCCCGAGCGCGGCCCCAGACCGTTAGCGCGCTTTTGCCGATACGGTGCCTGCCTCGCTCGGTTGGTTTCTTCAGGACTTGAAAAGCAATAGCAGGGTCGCATCCGAATAAACCGTCACACATCCGTCAGCCACTGGTCCAAGGCTCTTATCTCTTTTTTGGATAGGGTTGGCGTAGCGGTGACCCGCTAGAATAGTGTTGAACCCGACCTGCAAGTCCCCATTGCACAACGGCCCGGAATGATCATGCGCGATCCAGAGCACATGCAGCCCGTTGCAGGCCGCATCCTGGGGCAAGCTGGGATCCACGAACCGCCAACCCTGCTCCGGAATGGACCCGGATTGATCAACCCCCAAAAGATTTATCAGTCCCCCGTGCTCGACGGCAGGGTTGTTCACGAGCGGGCCGACGTAAATATTGTGGCCAAAAGGGGCCCCAGCTACTTCAATTTTCGGAGCGCCGTCGGGCAGGTCCTCGATTCGGACAACAGTCACGCCAAGCATAGTCTTCGCAGCACTCTAGTTTCGATTGCGCCATGCTGCCACATCGAATTCCGTTACAAATTGCCCGTGTTCCACCGCGGCACACCCCAGAGTGAATCCGTCCTCGTCTGACGCTGACGCCGGCAGGCGCATTCAGATCCTGGAAACAGCTTCGACAGGCGGTGCCAGCACGGCGGTATTGGGAGTCTTTCCCGCAGACTTGGTCTCCGAGACTTGGTGCTTTCTCCAATAGGTTGGAGGTTCAATACTTGGCCGCTTTCGGCAAACAGATTTGGGTTGGCGTGTACATCATTCCGGGCAAGGTGGTTGTGCGATCTCTTCCAACCCATTCAAAACTTGGCATCGCTTTAGCTTTAGTGACCGAGGGTTATTCAGGCCCCAACTTGTTTATCAAGTTCCGATTCCGAAGAGATTCTACATTTATGAAATTCAAGTCGATTATCGCACGGATCACGCTTTGTGCCGTCCTGGTGGCGCTCAGCGGCTGCAAAAAGCAGGAGGACGCAGCGGTGCCAGCAACTCCAACAGCTAGCCCGGCGCCCGCTTCCGGTGCCGCGAATGACCTTGATGCAACCAAATCGGCGGCAATGCAAGTCGCTGACCAGGCCACGGCCCAAGCCACTAATCAGGTAAATGCCGCAGACCAACAGGCGCAGAGCCTGATTGACCGCGCTAAAGCTTATGTCGCCGACCAGAAATACCAGGACGCCCTCAGCAGCCTCAACCAACTCGCTGCCACCCAGTTGACCGCCGATCAGCAGAAAACTGTGGACGGTCTCAAGGCGCAAATCCAAAGCGCCCTGGCGAAAGTTACTGGAGCCGCTCCGGCTTCCGCCTTGGGCGGTGCGCTCGGCGGTCAAAAGTAATGCTTTCCCGACCATCAGAGGGTTGGGAAAAGCTGAGCCGTTACGCGGACGACCCGCGCCCAACAGGAACAAGAATGACCTGTCTGCGCCCCCTCGCCGGCCTCGCGATCCCCGAGCGCGGGCCAGCAGCCGGGCGGCTGCCGCCGTGACGTGAGTCCATCCTCAAAAAAGATCGGAAAAACCAAAATAGCCGAACTCTCATATGACAAACTCAGGACGTTCCAAGCAATGGCGCTTTTTTCGAGCGGGGGGCTTCGATCAGGTGAAACTCGAAACCGGAGCCGACCTTCTGGCCTTAGATCAACTCGACCTCAAGCTCTGGGTCGCCCTGGCCTGCCCCACAACGGGGCTGGAATTCGACCAGTCAACCCTTGCCTTGATCGACACCGACAAAGACGGTCGCGTCCGCGCCCCCGAACTGATCGCGGCGGTGAAATGGGCTGGCACCCTGCTCAAAAACCCCGATGATCTGCTCAAAGCCTCCCCCACACTACGCGTGGCTGCCCTTAACGAGACCGTTCCCGAAGCGAAGCTGATCGCCAGCTTCGCAAGGCAGGTCCTGAACAAGTCAGAGTCGGCGGACATTGATGTGCATGAAACCGCCAATGCTGCCCAGGTCTTTGCGGCCAAGCCTTTTAACGGCGATGGCATTGTCCCTGCCGATTCCGTTTCTGACGAGGTCGCCAAGGCTGTCATCATGGACATCATAACCTGTCTCGGACCCGATGCCGACGCGAGCGGCAAGCCGGGGGTTAGCCAGGCAAAGGTGGACCAATTCTTCGCCGATGCGGCGGCGTACTCCGATTGGTGGAAGAGGGCTGAGGGAAACGCCACGCTGCTCCCCCTCGGTCCGAACACTGAGGCGGCGGCGGCAGCCGTCAAAGCCGTACAAGCGAAAGTGGAGGACTACTTCGCTCGTTGCTCCCTGGCCGCTTTCGACTCGCGGGCCGTCAGTGCGCTCAATCGTGACGAGAAGGAGTTCCTCGCCCTGGCAATCAAAGACCTGACCGTCACCCATACGGACATCGCCAGCCTCCCCCTCGCACGGGTCGCCCCTAACAGCGCGTTGCCTCTCACTCAAGGGGTCAATCCGGCCTGGGCTGCGGCGCTGGCCACACTCAAGGCGGCCGCCGTCGAGCCGCTTCTCGGAGAGAAAGCCTCGCTCTCGGAAGCTGACTGGGCTGCGCTGCTCGCCAAGCTCGGCGCTTTCGACGGTTGGACCAGCAGCAAGATGGGCGGCTCGGTGCAGAAGATCGGACTGGCCCGGGTGCGAGAGATCCTCGCCACGAAGGCCAAGGACACCCTAACCGCCCTCATTGCCAAGGACAAAGCCGAGGAGGGCAATTCCGCGGCGGTGGTCGGCTTAAACCGGCTGCTCCATTACCACCGCGACCTGGGCCAGCTCTGCCGCAATTTCGTTTCCTTCAGCGACTTCTACGGTCGCAAGGGCAAGGCGATTTTCCAGGCCGGCACTCTCTACCTGGATCAGCGGAGTTGCGACCTGTGCCTCAGGGTCGAAGACGCCGGTAAACACGCAGCGATGGCTGGCCTAGCCGGCACCTACCTCGCTTATTGCGATTGCTATCGCAAAGGGACCAACGAGAAGATGCAGATCGTCGCAGCCTTTACCGGCGGTGACTCGGATAATCTCATGGTCGGTCGCAATGGCATTTTCTTCGACCGCAAGGACCGGGATTGGGACGCCACCATCACCAAGATTATCGATAACCCAATTAGCATCCGGCAGGCCTTCTTCTCGCCTTATAAGAAACTCGTTCGCCTGATCGAGGAGCAGGTCGCCAAACGGGCGGCTGCGGCGAATGCGGCAGCGGATGCCAACCTGGCGGCGGCAGCCAAGGCGACCGCAAGCGGGGAAGTCCCCAAAGCGGTGGAACCGCCCAAACAGAAGATCGACACAGGGACTTTGGCCGCCATCGGGCTGGTGTTGACCACTTTGCTGGCAGCGCTCGGGGGCATCTTCGGCAAGAGGGTTGGACTGGGGTGGTGGCAGATTCCTTTGGCCTTCATCGCCATCCTAGTAGCTATTTCCGCGCCTTCGGTCATCATGGCGTATCTCAAGCTGCGCCGGCGCAACCTCGGCCCGATTCTGGACGCCAACGGCTGGGCGGTCAACGCCAGGGCGAAGATGAATGTGCCCTTTGGCGGCGCGCTGACTGCCGTCGCCGCTCTCCCTGCGGGGTCCCAGCGCGACTTAGTCGACCCCTTCGCGGAAAAAAAGAGCCCATGGCCGAAGGTGATCCTGGTGATTGTCTTGCTGGTGGTTGCGTACCTCGCGTTGAACAAGCTGGGATATGTCTATTCCTGGAGCGATGGGCGAATTGGCCAGCCAAAGCCCGCAGTCTCTGAAAAAGTCCCACCCGCACCTCCGGCGCCGACGACTGCTCCTGCGGGTCAAACTGGGACGGCGAAGTAATTCTGCTTCCTGTCCGTGTCTAAAGAAATCCGCATAAAGTTCTACGAAACAAATGAAACTCAATGGGTTGGCGTTCATATGCGGCGCGGAACTCTTCGCCGCGACTCCTCTTCACGCCGGAGATACCAGGAACTTGCAGGTTACCAGCCCCGCGCTTCATCACACAACGGAAGGGCAAGGATAAGTGGGTCACGGTCTTGCCTTCGAAGACATTTCCTCGGCGCTTACCGCCCAGAGGGAGTCGACGAAGCCATGGTTGGCTTGGCGATGATGGTGCACGAGGGCCGTGGCGCGACCCGAGATTCGTGCGAAGCACGCCAATGGCTGGCGAAAGCCGCTGCCGGCGGCTCCGAACTCGCTGCTTAGCGGCCCAAAGAAACCTTTGGCGGGTTGCGATTAAGAAGCGTTTGATTTGTGCCGGAACCTGCGGGGCAACAAACAGACCGGCAGAAGTAAACACCCAATGAGACAAGCCAATGCGGAGGTGATAATGTGGCGGTGAAACCGTTCATTAAACTCGAACAGGTCACGAAAGCTGTATCGCGCCTGCTCCGGCTCCGGCTTTACCTCGGTCACACTTCCGTCGCACCGCAGGACATTTCCATGGACCGGGCACTCAACAATCACCTGCTTTGGGTTTGTGTCATTAAGCTCGGGAAAAACGTGGCGCGCGCCGAGACTTCCTCATATCCGCATATAATGCATTGATCATGCCAAGGTCGATTTCCTGAGAAACGCGAACCTTTTCTCTCTAGCCATGCGTGATTTTCACGCATTTTGCGTGAGAATCACGCACAAATGGTCCTGTCGCCTCTCAGGCGCTTGCGCGATAATTGCAAGCACGCGGTGTGAGTTTTTGATTCTCCGCGGCTGCCTCGTCTGGCAAGTTGTTGATCATCCAAATGTTTTTGTCGCAACAACTCATCGTCGCCATCAATCAGTATCGGCACCGGCGCTGGTGGAAGTTGATCGACCAAACCCGGGCAGCCCACGCGGACGACCTGTCGGCCCAGATAACTGCGATTCAGACTCACCTGCACAAGCTATCCCGGTGGCGCAGCAAAGGCTTCGCCGGGTTTTACGTTGTACAATTGATTCGTGCGCAAAACCCGCGGCTCTGGTTTGCCGCTTACCTGATTACGAGCAATTTCGCGGACACGCAATTCCCAGCGGTGGCATGTTCACTCGTCCTTTCGGGAAAGAAAGTGATCGAGGATGTCTTGGCAAATCCCGCTCGTCTGGCCTCTCGCAACGTGCCTAAAAACGTCCCGCTCGAAAAAGTGCGCACGTTCATCACCGCGGCGTACGCGAAGAAGACTGGAAAGCAGTTGGTACTCGCCAAGTCGCAACGACGGCGTTTGGCAGCGGCCAGAGCCCCGTTTGTTCGCGAGACCCTGAGATTGAAGCGGTCCACCGGAGTTTTTGAAGATCTTAAGAGCGGATTCTGGAACCAGCACGATGCGCAACGGGGCAGTGAGCAAGCCTTCGAGCGCCTGCGTCCAATTGCGGAAGCCTTGGCGGAGGATGGACATCCCGGCGCGCAGCTTTACCTGGGTTGTGCCTACTGGCTTGGAAGAGGAACTCCGAAGGATATGAATAAAGCTATTCGCTATTTCCGGGCATCCGCTTACCAGAACTTCCTTCTGTCACAGGGCTGCCTGGGGGCCATCTACTCCCGCGGAGAAGGCGTGCCGCAGGACTATCAGGCGGCGGCGGACTGGTTCCGTCAGGCGGCGGTGCAGGGCCACGCCGCCTCTCAACGAGAGCTTGGGCTGCTTTATTGCAGCGGCTGTGGAGTGCCGAAGGACATTTCCAAGGCGCTATTCTTCCTGGAATCAGCGGCGCGGCGCGGCGCTGCGGAGGCGATGCTCGATTTGGGAAATCTCTACCTAAATGGCGTGGAAGTGGAGCAGGACTATGCGAAGGCAGTAACCTGGTTTGAAAAGGCCGCCGCGCTGGGCAGCGTAGCGGCCCTGCACAATCTCGGGGTGGTTTACGAGCAGCCGAATTTCGCCCATCATTCGCACGAACGCACGTTCCACTACTTCACGCAGGCAGCCGAAAAAGGATGCGGCAATTCGCTCTATAACCTTGGCCTGTGGCATCACCGGGGAAAATTCGTAAAGCAGGATTATCCAAAGGCCATGGAGTTCTATTCCAAGGCGGTGGACAAAAACGTGCTGGTGGCCATGTGCAATCTCGGGATGCTGTTCCAAAACGGCCTGGGGGCGCCGGTCAATTGCGATAAAGCCCGCGAGCTCTATGAAAAGGCGTCCGCGCAAGGCCACGCGTTGGGCCTCTATAACCTCGGCTGCCTTTACCTGGCCGGCTCAGGCGTTGAAAAGGACACGAGCAAGGCGGCCGAATGGTTCGAGAAAGCCGCCAAGGCAGGCAGCCCGCGGGCAATGTTTAATCTGGGACTTCTCTCTTCAAGGGGGGAAGGGGTGCCCAAGAACGAAGAGCGGGCGGCTGAATGGTATCGGATGGCAGCCGCCGAAGGCTATGCCAGCGCGCAATCCAATCTTGGAGTTTGTTATTTGCAGGGACGAGGCGTTCAATCCGACCCCACCGAAGCCGTTCGCTGGTTCCGCCAGGCTGCCGCCCAAGGTCTCGGTACCGCTCTAAGCAACTTGGCCGAATGCTATGAAGAGGGTAAAGGCGTCCCTCAGGATCTGAGGAAGGCAGTCGAACTCTATCGTCAAGCGGCGGAAAAGGGAGTCCACGACGCCATGGTCGGCTTGGCGATGATGTTGCACGAGGGCCGTGGCGCGACCCGAGATTCGTGCGATGCACGCCGATGGCTGGCGAAAGCCGCTGCCGGCGGCTCCGAACCCGCCAAACAGAAACTCGCGAAAATGGCGCTCGAACCCGCTGCTTAGCCACCCAAAGAGACCTTTGGCGGGAGCATTGCCGACAACCAGTTTACGCCCGAGAAACCTGCGTAGTGAAAGGCTTCTCTCTGCCGGCGCGCCGCAACACTCGGCTCACGGGCCGGAACTCGGCGAGGATTCGAGATCCAACTCGTCGTAAATCGATGCCAAGAGACGATGAGCCCACCGCCGCTTCGTTGCACAACCGCGAGGGGACCTGTGCTTGGGGCGGCAGCCGTGCCGTTGCTTTTGAGCGCCATGCAGTGCGAAAAGGTTCAGCGAACGCGGACGGGTTTATCATATAACCGGAACTCCCTTGTTCCAGAATTCGGCCTTCCCTCGAATCCCTCAAGCGCGGAGCATCACTCCGTAGCGGTCATTTACAAGCTAAGCAGAGCGTTACACCACACCGCACCTGACACCACGGCTTGCTTAATCCATTCTATCCGCATGGCAGACGTTTTTACCCGAAAGAGACGTTCCGAGATAATGGCCGCCGTTCACTCCCGCGGTAACAAAGAAACCGAGATCCGCCTTATCTCAATGCTCCGAGCCGCCGGCATCACAGGCTGGCGGCGTCACAGATCCCTCCCCGGTCACCCCGACTTTGTCTTTCCCCAATCCCGGCTGGCTGTCTTTGTTGACGGGTGCTTCTGGCATGGCTGCCGCTGGCACTGCCGCATGCCGCAGGGCAATCGCGAATACTGGGAACACAAGATCGCTCGCAACTGTGCCCGAGACCGCGCTACAAACCAAGTCCTCCGGCATGCTGGGTGGCGAGTCCTCCGAATCTGGGGTCACTCGCTTCGCTCACCAGACGCTGTCCTCCGCCGGATTACTTCCGAGTTGAGTGCCAGCCACAAAGGGTGCAAGAATCGTTCACACAGAAATGAACGACACCGAAAAAACAGTAGCTGAGTTCTTCGCCGGAATTGGCCTGATGCGCAGCGGCCTCGAAAACGCCGGCTGGACCGTCACTTTCGCGAACGATATCGACGAGGACAAAAAGAGGATGTACGAGGACCACTTCGGCGCATCGGAAGAGTACATTCGCGAAGACATCCACAAACTAGAGCTCTCCCAGGTCCCCTCCGTCGGCCTAGCCACCGCCTCATTCCCGTGCAACGACCTTTCGTTGGCCGGGGCCCGCCACGGCCTTGCTGGCGCTCAGTCCTCCGCGTTTTGGGGCTTTATCGACATACTCAAGGGAATGAAGCGGGAACGACGCCTGCCCCCGCTCGTCCTATTAGAGAACGTCACTGGCTTTCTGTCCTCCCACGAAGGCCGCGACTTCGAAGATGCCCTGCTGGCCCTTAACGATCTCGGGTACGCGGCTGACGCATTTATAATTGACGCCGCCCGTTTCGTCCCCCAAAGCCGCCAACGCCTGTTCGTCATCGGGGCTAAGACTCGCCAAGCCGCCGAACTCAACGAAACGCCTGGGTTCTACGAAAGCGAAGTAAGACCCCAATCCATGGCCAATTTCATCCTGATGCACCCGGACATCAACTGGCGCATCCGCCAGCTTCCACCCCTGCCGAGAACCACCAAGCAACTGGCCGACATCCTTGAGGACCTCGCCCCGAACCACCACATGTGGTGGAGCCAACAGCGCTGCGACTACATGCTCAACCAAATGAGCCCAAAGCATAGAGCGGAGGCCGCCTCCATGATCCGAGGCCAAACCAGAAGTTACGGCACGGTCTTTCGCCGCGTCCGCCACGGCAAGTCCATGGCCGAGTTGCGCACAGACGGCATCGCGGGCTGCCTCCGCACTCCCCGCGGCGGAAGCGGGCGACAAATTCTATTCGTCGCCGGCAAGGGCAGATTTGCGGTCCGGCTCCTAACCCCCCGCGAGTGCGCCCGCCTCATGGGCGCCGGCGACTTTAGGCTCAAGGTCCCCCTCAACCAAGCCCTGTTCGGTTTCGGCGATGCAGTGTGCGTTCCCGTAATCGAATGGATCGCCCGCAATTACCTCAACCCCCTCTGGAAAGAACTGTATGCTCAAGAAGAAGCCCCAAGAATCCCGGGACAGCCAGTCACCTACAGAAACAAAGCCTCCCGGACCCCAAAACCCGCTAGGAGCCCCGCCTGACGTCATCCTGATCCGCAAGGAAATTGAAGCGTTCTTTAAGACCCCAGACGACAACGGCAAGCGGATCTGCGCCTTCTACGATTACGATGGCGAACCCATCTACGTAGGCCAAACCTACGAGGGCCTCGGGAGTCGCATCGGACGCCACCTTAACAACCAAAGGACCGATGCTGTTGCCATGAACGTCCTCGACCCGTTCGAGGTAGCCGAAATCCATGTCTGGCCGCTTGACCTTTCTCGGCTGAGCAAGGATGAGAGACGAACTCACCTGGATCGCGCCGAATTCACCGTGTTTCAGAAAGTGATCCGCGAGTCCAAGCTGGGAGCCGTCCTCAACGAAAAGCCCCCGAAGCAAACAGAAGTCATCGAACTCCCCAAGTCATACGCCCGACGCATAATCCCCGACAGCATCTTCCCACACCGCAAGCACCCCGATATTCGCATTGCCCGCCGTGCCGCAACCATCGCCAGTCTCGCCCGCAGGATAAGCGAACGTAGCGTCAAGCGTGGTCTGCGAACTACCTTGCTCACCCAGGCGAAGCGCCTGGAAAGGCTTGCCAAAGCCCGCCTGAAGGATTTCCCACAGGGTGTCGAAGACGAGGATCAGAAGCAGGATTAGCCTCGCCAGAAACTGGCTCGATCTCACAACTGAGAATGGCATTCATTCTGCTTATTCATTTGTGACTGCTGAGAAACTGGTCTGAATGTCTCAGATTCAGTCAGGTCCGACTTGAGCCCTGCGCACGCGGCTCAGGCCAAGTTCGACCACTGGCAGTTGCCGGGCCGGCCTTACGACCGGTCCCAAAGATTGTCTATGACCGACATGCCGTACAGCCGCCGCTTCGATACCCGCGAAACCCGTCGCCTCTTTTTCCCGTTGCCCCCTGTCCCCGCTCCGTCTGGCGTCGTGCTAACGACACTTTGCGGTAACCGTACGGTAACCGTTGGTAAGTGTTGGTAACCGTTGGTAACCGTTGGTAGGTGAAAACCCTTTTTCGCATCTCGGTAGCTCGTCCCTAAAACCGCAAACAAAAATGCTAACTCCTAAATCAAATGAATCCTGAAATCGAACCCGTTCCCATCCTCACCGCTCAGCCTTGCCCGGACCCCGCGCCGCCGCTGGCATTATTGCCCGCTCCTCCCAATCCCGTTCAGGCGCCTTCAGTCCTACCCCGAAAAGTGCGCCGCAATGGCCGCATCGCTCGCCTCCCCAAAGGTGAACGTGACATGGTCAGCCGCATGATCTACGACGGCGTCCCCTACATCCGCATCCTCGCCGCCCTCGAAGAACTCGACATCTTTGTCACCGTCCGCAACATTTCCAATTGGAAAACCAGGGGAGGCTACCGCGAATGGCGCGCCGAACAGAACCTCGCTCTCGAAACCCGCCTTCAGCAGGACAACCTCCTCGACCTCCTCCGCTATGATG
>VFSW01006408.1_pt1 | contig 17316 bp, 14 predicted proteins | sample 5358111 | NCBI WGS metagenome assembly VFSW01 (sample SAMN11554181, study PRJNA540505) | mine drainage metagenome | isolation source: sediment from site ElyBrook_90M | place: USA: Ely Copper Mine, Vershire, VT | collected 2017
AGTGGTAAGTGGTAAGTGGTAAGTGGTAAGTGGTAAGTGGTAAGTGGTAAGTGGTAAGTGGTTTTACACTTGCTACTCACTACTGACCACTCACCGTTTTTGAGATTTATCAGGATATACAAATGAAAATAGCGATATTGCCGGGTGACGGGATAGGGCCAGAGATTGTGGCGCAGGCTGCCAAGGTGCTGGACGTGTTGAAGCGCGACGGGCTTAAAATTGAAACGGAATATGCGCATATCGGTGGTGCGGGATATGATGCGGCAGGCGATCCGTTCCCGGAAGCGACCGACAAACTGGTTCGGCAATGTGATGCTGTGCTGCTGGGTGCGGTAGGCGGGTACCAGTATGACAATCTGCCGCGCCCGATGCGACCCGAACAGGGGCTGCTGCGCATCCGCAAGGGTTTGGGATTGTTTGCCAATTTGCGTCCGGCGCTGGTATATCCGGAGCTGGTGAATTCATCCAGTCTGAAACCTGAACTGGTGTCGGGTCTGGATATCATGATTTTGCGCGAGCTGACAGGCGATATTTATTTCGGTCAGCCGCGCGGTATCAGGGTGCTTGAGAATGGTGAGAGGCAGGGTTTTGATACCATGCACTACACGGAGTCGGAAATCCGCCGCGTGGCGCATGTCGGTTTCAAGAGCGCAATGAAGCGCAACAAGAAACTCTGTTCGGTAGACAAGGCCAATGTGCTGGACACCAGCATGCTGTGGCGCGAGGTTGTGACTGAAGTCGCGCGTGAATATCCCGAAGTCGAGTTGTCGCACATGTATGTGGACAATGCTGCGATGCAGCTGGTGCGTGCGCCCAAACAGTTCGACGTGATTTTGACCGGAAATATTTTTGGTGATATTTTGTCCGATGAGGCATCGATGCTGACAGGCTCGATCGGCATGCTGCCGTCCGCGTCCCTGGATGAGAACAACAAGGGATTGTATGAACCCTGCCATGGTTCGGCACCGGATATTGCGGGCAAGGATATTGCCAATCCGCTTGCGACGATACTGTCGGTGGCGATGATGATGCGTTATACCTTTGCTCAGGAGGTAGTCGCGCAACGCATTGAAACCGCCGTGCGTCGTGTGTTGCAACAGGGGTTGCGCACTGCTGATATTTTTGAGCCGGGCTTGCAGAAGACCGGTTGTGCCGCGATGGGCGACGCGGTTATTAAAGCGCTTTAACACGTAGGGTGCATTCCATGCACCCGTTGCGATGCAAAGGTGCTACAAAATATGATGAGTTTTGGAGAGTATTAAATGGGCAAGCAATACGACGTATGTATATTGGGCGCAACAGGCGCTGTTGGCGAAGCGATGTTGGCGATTCTGGATGAACGCAAGTTCCCGGTGCGCAATCTTTATCTGTTGGCCTCCAGCCGTTCGGCAGGCACACAGATTGAGTTTCGCGGCAAGGACATCGCTGTGCTGGATGTGGATGGCTTTGATTTCTCGAAAGTGCAAATCGGTTTGTTTTCGGCAGGCGGCAGTGTGTCCGAAAAATATGCGCCGATTGCCGCCAAAGCCGGTTGCGTGGTGATCGATAATACCGCGCACTTTCGCTATGACCGCGACATTCCCCTGGTCGTGCCCGAAGTGAATCCTCACGCCATCGCGCAATACAAGAATCGCGGCATCATCGCCAATCCGAACTGCTCGACCATACAGATGCTGGTGGCATTGAAGCCCATCAGGGATGCGGTGGGGATTGCGCGCATCAATGTGGCAACCTATCAGGCAGTGTCCGGAACCGGCAAGGAAGCGATCGAGGAGCTGGCCGAGCAGACTCGCGCACTGTTCAGCTCGCAGGATGTGAAGGTGGAAGTGTATCCGAAACGCATCGCTTTCAACGTGTTGCCGCAGATCGACGTCTTCATGGAAAACGGCTATACCAAAGAAGAAATGAAAATGGTGTGGGAAACTCAGAAAATCATGGAAGATGACACCATACTGGTGAATCCGACTGCGGTGCGCGTACCGGTGTTCTACGGTCATTCCGAGGCGCTGCATATCGAGACCAAGAAGAAGATCACGGCTGCAGATGCGCGTGCCTTGCTGGAAAAAGCGCCTGGGGTGATAGTGATCGATGAGCATGTGCCGGGAGGTTGGCCGACGGCGATTGATGCAGCGGGCAAGGATGCGACCTATGTCGGGCGCATACGCGAGGATTTATCTCACCCGATGGGTCTTGATATGTGGGTGGTGAGCGATAATGTGCGCAAGGGTGCGGCACTGAATAGCGTGCAAATTGCGGAAATTTTGATTGCCGAATATCTGAATTAGTTGCCGAATATCCGAATTATGCTTTATTGTTCGAGGTGTTGACTTGTTTTGCAAGCTCCTTGATGTTACTTTTGTTGTTCAATAAACAAAGCGAGGCATGTACTGTGCGAAAAACATTGGTGAAACGACTAGCCATCCGACTAAATTGGCAAACAACGCCAACCAAGTCGCTGGTTATGGTGAAACGACCTGACCTATCTGAAAATGTACTTGACCACTCGAAGTTTGAAACGGTCGGCCAATTCACGAGATTCCCTGTAAAAATGTCCCGCAAGTTTGTGCTACAACTACTCGGTATGACGGCAGGTTTGACACTCAGCGTATGGGGATATGCGGTGGGTATGGGCGGCATCAATGTGGAAACAGCTCTGGGGCAGCCGCTCAAGGCCGAGATCGAACTGAATGATGTGAACAAGTCGGATAAGCAGGGTCTGGTGGCGCGTCTTGCATCGCCTGATAGCTACAATAGTGCCGGGCTGGATTATCCCTATGGCGTCAAATACACGTTTCAGATTGAGAGTCGCGCGAGTGGTGAGATGTATCTCAAGCTGACCAGCAATCAGGTAATCAACGATCCCTTTGTCAGTCTGCTGGTTGAGTTGTCCTGGGCGTCTGGTAAGCTGATGCGTGAATACACTTTCCTGCTTGATCCGCCGGGTTATGTTGCCGAGCAACCAAAATCAGCACCGGTGCAGCCTGTAGCGCCTGCGGTAGCTCAGGCGGTGAAGTCAGAAAAACTCGAAGCAGCCAGTCCGGCAGTTGAAAAGTCTGTTGCTGTCACCCCCGCAGAAAACAGGCAGACAACACCCAGGCCTGGGCACGTGATCAAAAGTGAGTCTGTAACACCTGCAGCAAGCCGGCAGGCAGTATCTGAGCACGTGGCCAAGGGTGAGGTTGCCGTCAAGAGTGGCGATACCCTGAATAAGATTGCAGCCCGCGTCAAGCCGCATGAAGTAAGTCTTGATCGCATGCTGGTCGCCTTGTATCGTGCCAATGCCGAACAATTTGACGGTAAAAACATGAATCGCATCCGGACCGGGAAAATCCTGCGTATGCCGGATGACAATGCGCTGATGAATGTGACTCAGACCGAAGCCGTTCAGGAAATTCATGCTCAGGCAGAGGACTGGAACGCCTACCGTCAGAAGCTCGCCGGAGCAGCTTCGACAAGCCGGCAGCCAGGTGCCAGTGGGCACGTTGCGACTGGAAAAATCACGAGTGCCGCGATAGACAAAGCGCCTGTAGCAAGCGAATCCGCCAAAGAGGTTCTGCGTTTGTCCAAGGGCGAAGCGCCTGGCGACAAGTCTGCAACAGCGGGTAAATCAAAAACTGCACAGAAGAACGCAGCAGCAGAGGATGCGATTGCCAAGGCTAAGGCTGTTGAAGAAGAAAAAGCCCGTGCCGCCTTGCTGGAAAAAAATATCCAGGACATGAAGCGGTTGGCTCAACTCAAGTCTGATGCAGCGGCTTTGGCTGCGTCGAATGTGGCGCCAGTCAGCGCAGTCGCTGCCGCAAGTTCGGTTGCAGCGGCAAGTTCGGTTGAGGCGAGTGCAGTCGCCGCCGCCAGTCAGGTTGCAGCAGCGAGCGCAGTCAAGCCCGCAAAAAAACATGCGGTGGTGAAGCCGGCAGTTGTGGAAGAGCCCTCCTTGATGGATCAGTTCTTATCCTCTCCCGTTTATATGGGGTTAGCTGCTGCCGCGCTGCTTGCTCTGGGCGGTTTGGGTATTGTGATTAGCCGTCGCAAGAAAGCATCCGAGGTTACATCTCCATTTGCTGATGATGAGGTCGGTGTGGTAACCGGTCATTTGACCAGCCCTGTGATACCTTCCCCTGATACGGGAGATTTTACTGCGCCTGATATTCACGCAGAAGAAGCTGTGCATCATCCCGATGACGTGGATCCTATCAGCGAAGCTGAATTGTTCCTCAACTTTGGACGGGATGAGCAGGCAGAAGAAGTGTTGAAAGATGCGTTGCAGCATTCCCCTGATAATCATCAGGTGCATTTGAAGCTGCTGGGTATTTACGCAAAGCGTCAGGATGCGGCATCTTTTGAGAAAGTGGCTCAGCTGCTGCGCAATTCCGGTGACAGCGATGCGATACAGCAGGCAGAGATATTGAGTCAGAAGCTGGTTGCGACAAGTCCGGCAGTTAAGGCTGTTGAAGAAGCTGCTGCGCAGTTGGTAACGCCATCCAATGATCTGGAAGAAACTTCAGTGACATCAGGTTTTGAGCATGAAGCCTACGAGGAGGCTGGTGCGCTGGATTTTGATGTGACCGCCACGCAGCCCACGCAAATGGATGAAATGGACTTCGATGTGACGTCGGACAATCACATGGTGCCCGATGCGCTGGATTTTGATATTGCTTCCAAGGAGCCCGAAGCGGAAGAGACGGTTCCTCAGAAAGAGGAAGTCTTGCCGATACTCAATGACTTGATTTTTGATGTAACTTCAGCACCTGCGCAACATGTCGCCGAGGAACCTTCTGTCAAAGAGACGACAGGTGTAGATGATGGCGGGGAATTTATGCTGGACTTCCCGTTGGATGACGACCATGTTAAAAATGTTGCGCCACCGTCTATCAATCTTTCGGACATCAACCTGGATATGGATACTGTACCTGATGCTGCATCAGCGGAACCAGCGATGTCTGAGAATAATGAGCATTGGCATGAAGTCGCGACCAAGCTTGATTTGGCTAAGGCGTATCAGGAAATGGGCGATGAAGTCGGTGCACGTGAAATTCTCGATGAAGTCATGCAGGAAGGTGACAAGGATCAGCAGCAGGAAGCTAGGTTGCTCATCAGCCAACTTGGCTGACCTTGTCTTTGAACGTGACGGCAGCTCGATGAGGGCTGCCGTTTTTTATTGGGATAAGCCATGATTTCAGGCATGAGGTTGCATCCCGCCACACAAATCCTGACTTGGTGTGTGCTGGTTGCCGCAATGCAATTTTTGCCTGCAACGCGCATGCTTGTCGCAGGTGGTTTCGTGTTGCTGTCAGCTTTCATATTATCTCCTCACAAGTTTAAACAGCTGGTGCGACGTACGCGCTGGATCATGTTTTCATTGTGGCTGATCTATGCGTACAGCACACCCGGGCAAAATTTGTTTGATTCGTCATTAAGTCCCAGTCGGGAAGGTCTGATGAGCGGCGCTTTGCAGTTGATGCGACTCTTAGTGGCACTGGCCGGATTGGCAATATTGCTCGACCGCCTGCATCGCCAGCAGTTGATATCAGGACTGTACAGTCTGCTCTTGCCGTTGCAATGGCTGGGGCTGTCGCGCGAACGATTCGCGGTACGCTTGGCATTGACGCTGCACTATGCCGAAGTCGGGATGTTGCGCGCTGTCTCCTGGCAGGACAGCTTGCGCAGTCTGACAGCAGAAGACAGTCAACAGATGACAGAGACCGCAGGGGTATTCCCCGCACCACTAAGGGGCACAGCCCCAAGTTGTTGCGTGAAGAACAGAACGATGGAATTGCCTGTATATCGTTTTGCTTTTTTCGATATTTTATTGCTGGCAGGTGTGGTTTTGTTTTTATGGCTATTGATGCGATGAGAATTGCGCTGGGCGTGGAATATGACGGCAGGCCTTATTGCGGCTGGCAAAGTCAGTCTATCGGTCTGACCGTGCAGGATACCCTGCAAAAGGCTTTAAGCCGCATCGCTGATGCGTCCATTTCAGTTGTCGCAGCAGGACGCACCGATGCCGGCGTACATGCGCTGGAGCAGGTGGTTCATTTCGATACCGGTGCGCAACGTCCATTGTCCGCTTGGGTGCGTGGCGTGAACTCGGAGCTGCCGGACAGCATTGCGGTGCGCTGGGCGCATGCCGTGCCGGATGAGTTTCACGCGCGCTTCTCGGCACAGGGACGCAGCTATCGATATTTTTTGATCAATCGCTCGGTGCGCTCTGCCGTGCATGCAGGCCGCGCCGGCTGGTTTCATCTGCCCTTGGATATAGAGGCGATGCAACAGGCGGCGCATTGTTTGCTGGGCGAGCATGACTTCAGCGCATTCAGGGCTGCGGAATGCCAGGCCAAATCGCCCGTCAAATGTGTGAATAGCGTTGAAATTAATCGTGAAGGTGAAATGCTGGTATTCGATTTTTCAGCAAATGCTTTTTTGCACCATATGGTGCGCAATCTGGTGGGATGCCTCGTGTATGTGGGCAAAGGGAAATATCCACCATCATGGCTCGCAGAAGTGCTGGCAGGACGGGAGCGCCGCCACGCTGCACCGACCTTTGCGCCGGATGGTTTATACTTGCGGCGCATACAATACGATGCGAAGTGGGGATTGCCACAGTCAGAGGACAGATGACAGATGACAGATGACAGAGGGCAAACTCGAAGAGTTATCCCAACGGGAAGAGGAGCCAGAACCCGTGTGAAAATTTGCGGCATCACCCGCATTGAGGATGCACTGGCGGTTGCCATGAGCGGTGCGGATGCAATCGGCCTGGTGTTCTACGAGAAGAGCCCGCGCCATGTCAGCATCGAGAATGCGGCGCGACTGGCAGCCGTGTTGCCGCCGTTTGTCACGGTGGTGGGCCTGTTCGTGAACGCCAGTGCAGAGGTGGTACGCGAGGTGCTGGCTTCCGTGCCGCTGGATGTGCTGCAATTTCATGGCGACGAGACGCCCGAATTTTGCGGGCAATTTCATAAGCCTTATCTTAAGGCGATACGCGTCAAGTCCGGTGTGGATTTGTTACAATGCGCGGCGCTTTTTCATTCTGCTCAAGGGTTGTTGCTGGATGCACATGTGGAAGGTATTCCCGGCGGCACGGGTGCGGTGTTTGACTGGACGCTGATCCCGGAAAATTTGCCTTTGCCACCGATTCTGTCGGGTGGACTGGATGCTGAAAATATCGCAGCGGCGATAGAACAGGTGCGTCCTTATGCGTTGGATGTGTCAAGCGGCGTTGAGGCGGCAAAAGGGATCAAGGATGCGGCGAAGATTGAGCGTTTCATGCAAGAGGTTATACGAATGGATTACAAGAGGTTAAACAAATAGATGTACGATTATCCAGACAGTACCGGCCATTTCGGGCAATTCGGCGGCATCTACATGGCGGAGACATTGATCCCTGCCGTGGAGGAGTTGCGCGTTCAGTATCTGCGTTTCCGCGATGATCCTGAATTCAAGGCCGAATTCGCGTATGAGTTGAAACACTACGTGGGGCGACCCAGCCCGATATATCACGCCAAAAACTGGTCGGACAGGTTGGGTGGCGCGCAGATATATCTCAAGCGGGAAGACTTGAATCACACCGGTGCGCACAAGATCAACAACGCCATCGGACAGGCATTGCTCGCCCGCCGCATGGGCAAGAAGCGCGTGATTGCGGAGACGGGCGCCGGCATGCACGGTGTGGCGACGGCGACGGTGGCCGCGCGTTACGGCATGGAGTGCGTGGTTTACATGGGCGCCGAAGATATTCAGCGTCAGTCGCCCAACGTGTACCGTATGAAACTTCTGGGTGCGACCGTGGTGCCTGTGGAAAGCGGCTCAAAGACACTCAAGGATGCGTGCAACGAAGCGATACGCGACTGGGTGACCAATGTCGAGAGCACCTTTTATATTTTCGGCACTGCGGCGGGCCCTCATCCTTATCCGATGATGGTGCGCGATTTCCAGTGCGTCATCGGCAATGAAGCAAAGATACAGATGCCCGAGATGATAGGCCGCCAGCCGGATGCGGTGATCGCCTGTGTCGGCGGCGGATCCAACGCCATCGGTCTTTTTTACCCCTACATCGAAGAGAAATCGGTGCAGATCATCGGTGTGGAGGCGGGCGGGCACGGCGTTAATAGCGGATCGCATGCGGCGCCTTTGACGTCCAACAGTAAAATTGGCGTTCTGCACGGCAACAAGGTCTATCTGATGCAGGATGAAAACGGGCAGATCATCGAGACGCATTCCATCTCAGCCGGGCTCGACTATCCTGGCGTGGGTCCCGAGCATTGCTGGTTGAAGGATATCGGCCGTGCGCAATATGTGGCGATCAACGACGACGAAGCGATGAAAGCGTTTCATGATTTGTGCCGCTTTGAAGGCATCATCCCCGCGCTCGAATCCAGTCATGCCCTCGCGTATGCCGCGAAAATTGCGCCTACCATGAGCGCGGACAAAGTGCTGCTGGTGAATTTGTCCGGGCGAGGCGACAAAGACATCAACACCGTGGCGCGCCTATCGGGGATTACGCTATGAGCCGCATCAAGACAACGTTCGACAAGCTCAAAGAGCAAAACCGCCGCGCGCTGATTCCTTTCTTTACGGCTGGCGACCCGCACCCGAGGCTCACTGTGCCGCTCCTGCATGCGATGGTTAAGGCGGGTGCCGATGTAATCGAACTGGGCGTGCCGTTTTCCGACCCGATGGCTGACGGGCCAACCATACAGCGTGCTTCCGAGCGCGCGCTCAAACACGGCATGTCGTTGCGCGGCGTGCTGGACATGGTGGCAGAATTTCGCACGAGCAATGACAGCACGCCCATCGTGTTGATGGGCTATGGTAATCCGATCGAGGCGATGGGCTGGGAGATTTTCGCGAAGCGTTGTGAGGAAGTCGGCGTGGATGGCGTGTTGACGGTGGATTTTCCGCCGGAAGAGAGCCATGAGGCTTTTGAACACTTGCAACGTCACGGCATCGATCCGATATTTCTATTGGCTCCGACGACAGAGGAGACGCGCATCGAGAAGGTCGCAAAACTTGCGCGCGGCTATGTGTATTACGTCTCGCTCAAGGGTGTGACCGGCGCGGGCAATCTTGATTTGTCGGCGATAGAACAAAAACTCCCGCAGTTGCGCAAACATATCAAGCTGCCCATCGGCGTCGGTTTTGGCATCCGCGATGCGGTCACCGCGAAAGCTGTGGCGAGGCTGTGTGATGGTGTGGTGGTGGGCAGTCGCATCGTTCAGGAAATTGAGAACTCCGAAGAACAAAATCTCATTGCCAATGTAAGCCGTCTGGTAAGTGAGTTGCGCGTGGCAATCGATAAGGGGTAGGTCGGGCTACGCCCGACATGGTGGGCAAAGCCCCCTACGCAGTAACATCATAAAGGAATACACAATGAGCTGGTTTCAAAAATTATTGCCACCAAAAATCAATCGCCGTGAAGGTGATGCCAAAAAAAATGTGCCGGAAGGACTGTGGAGTAAGTGCCCTTCCTGCGAGACGGTGCTATATCACTCAGACTTGGAAAAGAATTTGAGCGTCTGTCCCAAGTGCAATCATCATCACCGCATCTCGGCGCGCACACGCCTGGACTGGCTGCTGGATGGCGAAGGGCGTTTCGAAATCGGCGCAGAAGTGCTGCCTGTGGATACGCTAAAATTCAAGGATAGTCGCAAGTATTCCGAGCGACTGACCGCGTCGAAAAAAAGCACCGACGAAGACGACGCGCTGGTGGTGATGCAGGGCAGCATTCGCGCCGTGCCGGTGGTGGTCGCCTCGTTTGAATTCAACTTCATGGGCGGCTCGATGGGCTCTGTGGTCGGAGAACGTTTCGTGCGCGGCGTGCAAGTCGCCTTGGAACAGAAGTGTCCGTTCATCTGCTTTGCTGCCAGCGGCGGGGCGCGCATGCAGGAAGGCTTGTTGTCGTTGATGCAGATGGCGAAAACTTGCGCTGCACTGACCCAGTTGTCCGAAGACAAGCTGCCCTTCATCTCCGTGCTGACTGATCCCACCATGGGCGGCGTGTCGGCAAGCTTCGCCTTCATGGGTGACGTGGTGATTGCAGAGCCAGGCGCATTGATCGGCTTTGCCGGTGCGCGCGTGATCCAGCAGACGGTGCGCGAGACCTTGCCTGATGGTTTTCAGCGTGCCGAGTTTCTGTTGGAACACGGCGCGGTGGACATGATCATCGACCGTCGCGAGATGAAGAACCAGCTGGCGACGCTGATCACTTTGCTCACACGTCAACCTGCTGTCATGGAGCCTGCTGCAGGCTGACTGTATACGCCGTGCCTACCACTTTAACCGATTGGCTCATCTATCTTGAATCCCTGCATCCCAAGACCATTGCGTTAGGCCTGGAGCGCGTGGACGAGGTCAGACGCCGGCTGAATCTCGAACCTGATTTTCCAGTGATCGTGGTCGGTGGCACCAACGGCAAGGGTTCGGCCTGCGCGATGCTGGAATCCATCCTGCATTCGGCAGGATACCGGGTCGGTTGTTATACGTCTCCGCATCTGGTTAATTACAACGAACGTGTGCGCATCGGCAAGCAAATGGTTTCCGATGAGGCGCTGTGCGTATCGTTTGAGAAAATAGAACAAGCGCGTGTCATTCACGCGAAGGCGGGAACCCAGTTTGAAGCAATTCCGTTAACCTATTTCGAATTCGGCACGCTGGCCGCGATGCAACTTTTCATCGAACAACAAGTGGAGGTCGCGATCCTTGAGGTGGGGCTGGGCGGCCGCCTCGATGCGGTGAACGTGTTCGACGGCGATTGTTCTGTCGTCACCTCTGTCGACATCGACCACACCGATTATCTGGGCGACACGATAGAGAAAATCGCCTATGAGAAAGCGGGCATATTCCGCAGCGGTCGCGTGGCGATATTTTCAGGCAACGACGCACCCCGGTCGCTGGTGGATCACGCAACAAAAATCGGCGCGAAGCTCTGGCGTATCGGCAGCGAGTTCGGTTATGCAGTTCATCAGGGGCAGTGGGATTTTCAAGGCATGGCTGGCAAACGCAGCGCGCTTCCCTTTCCTGCGTTGAGAGGCGAGTTCCAGCTTGGCAACGCCAGCGCCGCACTGGCAGCGCTGGATGCTATCCGCGAGCGTTTGTCGGTTAGCATGGGGGCGGTGCGCCGCGGGTTGACCGAGGTGCAGTTGGCAGGGCGCTTTCAGTTTGTGCCGGGCAAGCCGCAACTGATTCTGGATGTTGCGCACAACCCGCATGCGGCCCGCGCGCTGGCGCAAAATCTCGCGAGTCTGCCGCCCTGTCCGCACGTTTATGCGATCTTTGCGATGTTGAAAGACAAGGATGTCACGGGCGTAGTTGAGGCGCTTGATGCTTATATCGATACCTGGCTGGTGGCAAGCATAGACGCGCCGCGCGGTGCGGGCAGCGAAGAGCTTGCCCTTGTGCTGAAACGTGCAGGGGTGCGCGGAAAAATTATTTGTTTTGCCGACGCCGGACTGGCGCTCACGCATGCCTGTAATGTGGCGGGTGAAAATGATAGAATAGTCGCCTTCGGATCGTTCTATACGGTGGCCGATGTCATGACTACGGTACATGACGGCTTTGAGCGGCGTATCCCCGGCAATTAAAAGGTTTCATTTGATGGCAAAGCAGCAATCGGAAGAAGAACTCAATATCAGAAGCCGGGCGCGACGCCGTCTGATCGGCGCGGTTGCGCTCGCGCTGGCCGTCGTGGTTATCCTGCCTATGGTGCTGGATAGCGAACCTAAAATTACCGGACAGGACATCGACTTGCGCATTCCTGCACCCGACAAGGTTGGTGAATTTGTACCAGGAGTTGCGCTGTCAAAAGTGGCAGATGATGCTGCAAAGGCGGAGTCAGCTGTCGGCGCTACTCAGGCTTCAGGCGTGATCGGTACCGCAGCCGAGCCCGAGAATCATGCGGTGGCGGCAGTCAAACCGGTTGAAGTCGCGCATGCAGAAACCAAGCCTGCTGCTCCTAAACAAACCGAAGTTAAGCCAGTTGAAGCGAAGGCTATCGTGAAAAAATACGTCGTTCAGGTCGGCGCATTTTCCAATGCGGCCACAGCCAGGCAGGAAGCAGGTAAGTTGAAGGTGTTGGGCTTCAAGGCGTATACGGAATTGGTCGACGGCACAACAAGGGTGCGGCTGGGTCCCTATGCGGATCGCAACAAGGCAGATGAAATGCGCAGCGCTTTGGAAAAACACGATTTGCATCCTGTGGTCAAGGAAGTTGACGGGTCCGTTCGACAGGCTCAGGACAGGCAAGGAAAATAGAGTGTGGAATCGCTGCGCGAGATTTATTGAATGACAGGTTTTGATTATGCCGTCATAGGCATCATGCTGTTGTCGCTGGTGCTTGGGTTGTGGCGTGGTCTGACTTATGAGTTGCTGTCCCTGCTGGGCTGGCCACTGGCATTCCTGATGAGCTGGCAGCTGGCCGGCAAGATTGAATCTGTGCTGCCGGTAAGTGAAGACGGCGCGCGCATGGCGCTGGCTTATGTTCTGGTATTCATCGCGACTCTGCTGTTGTGGGCGATGCTGGTCTGGCTGTTTACGCAACTGATCAAGGCCGCGGGGTTGGGCGCGCTGGATAGTTTACTGGGCGGTCTGTTCGGTTTGTTGCGCGGCGTGATCGTCATTGTGATTCTGGTATTGCTGGCCGGCATGACGCACATACCGAAGCAGGCATTCTGGCGCAACGCAAAGTTCAGCAGGGCAGCCGAGGATGCTGCGCTGCTGGCCAGAACAGGATTGCCGGACAGCATCGCCCGGCGCATTCATTACTATCGTTAATACTTGGGAATAAAACATGTGTGGCATACTCGGAGTAGTCTCGTATACGCCAGCCAATCAGCTTTTGTACGACGGCTTGCAGGTTTTGCAACATCGCGGTCAGGACGCTGCCGGCATTGCGACCATGGATGGCGATACCATACATTTGCATAAGGGCAATGGTCTGGTGCGCGACGTGTTTCGCACCCGCAATATGCGCGCCTTGCAAGGCAATACCGGCATCGCGCATGTGCGTTATCCGACCGCAGGTTCCGCGGTGGATCACAATGAGGCGCAACCGTTTTATGTGAATTCTCCGTTCGGCATTGTGCTTGGGCACAATGGCAACCTGACCAATGCCGAAGAACTCAAGAAGCAGTTGTTTGTGCAGGATCTGCGCCACGTCAATACCAACTCCGATTCGGAAGTGCTGCTCAACGTGCTGGCGCATGAATTGCAGTCGAAGTCTAAGGGGCTGCGCCTGGATGCGGAAACTATTTTTGATGCCGTCTCGGGTGTGCATCAACGTTGTCAGGGCGCGTATGCGGTCGTTGCGATCATCGCAGGTTACGGCTTGCTGGCGTTTCGCGATATTTACGGTATTCGTCCGCTGGTCATCGGCGTGAGCAAGACCGATGGCGGAACGGAATATCTGATCGCATCGGAAAGCGTTGCGCTCGATACGCTGGGTTTCAAATTCATGCGCGACATCGAGCCGGGCGAGGCGGTATTCGTGGATTTCGAGGGCAGGTTGCACAGCCGCCAGTGCAGCGATCATGCCAGATTGAGCCCCTGCATTTTTGAATACGTATATTTTTCCCGTCCGGATTCGGTAATGGATGGCATATCGGTGCATGAGTCGCGCCTGTATATGGGCGAATATCTTGCGGACAAACTGGAACGCGTCTGGCCTGATATGAAAATCGATGTGGTGATACCGATTCCCGATTCAAGTCGCCCAAGCGCGTTGCAGCTGGCCAATCGTCTCAACATTCTGTTCCGCGAAGGCTTTGTCAAAAATCGCTACATCGGGCGCACCTTCATCATGCCGGGACAGGCGATGCGCAAAAAGTCGGTACGCCAAAAATTAAACGCGATCGGCCTTGAGTTCAAGGGCAAAAATGTGTTGCTGGTGGACGACTCTATCGTGCGCGGCACGACCAGCCGCGAGATCGTGCAGATGGCTCGTGATGCGGGTGCGCTGAAAGTGTACTTTGCATCGGCAGCTCCCCCTGTGCGATATCCGAACGTGTACGGCATCGATATGCCGAGCCGCGCCGAGTTGATTGCAACTAATCGCACCGATGAAGAAATATGTCGCGAGATTGGAGCGGATGCGCTGATCTATCAGGATCTGGAAGACCTGAAATCGGCGGTGCGCAAGGCTAACCCGGCGATCGTGGATTTTGAGGCCTCATGTTTTGATGGCAAATACATCACGGGCGACATCACGCCTGCCTATCTCGACAAGGTTGAGCGTGGCCGCGCGGGCGGCAAGGCCAACAAGGTTGAGGATGACGACCAGATGGAGCTGGAGCTTGCGATGAGCGAGACATCGATGTGACAAAAGCAGGAATCAGGATTGAGGATTGATGCCGCAAGGGCATTCCCACGAAACAACGGAGCTGAAGCTCCTGTTTCTGAATGGAGGGCAGAGGACAGAGTTAACTTGCCAAATCAACAAGTGAGGGGATTTGATGTGTAGAAATGTTGATTTGCATCAAGGTATGTTGGTTCGCGCAATCGCGCTGCTTTTCGTTTCACTTCTCCTGCTTCCAATACATGCTAATGCGGCGGATGCCTCATTGCGAGGAGTATGGGAAGGAACCATAGGCAAGCAAACTGTCACGGTGTGTTTTGAGAGGGGGAGTTATTCTTCCTATTTTTATGAATCTCATAAATCGGAAATTCCGCTGTCCAGGCAGGACATACCGCTGTCCGAAAAAGTTGGCGAATGGACGGAAAATGTAAACAGTGAAATGACTGGAATTTGGACAATGTCTGATGTGCAAGACGATAAACTGGAAGGGAGCTGGAAGAATTCAAAATCACAACGCACATTGCCTATTCGTCTGAAAAGAGTAACTGCTGGAGATGACAGATTTAAATGTTTCTCCAGTGTTTATGTAGACAGGCTGACTGAAGCTCCTTCAACTGCGCAAAGCAACGCTGGCATACCGGGATTGGAAAATGTCCGCGATATCGCAGCGGGCAACAATAAATCCTGTGCATTATTGGGTGATGGCAATGTCAAATGCTGGTGGATGGATCAATCCAAGAATGAACTGGTGTTTGAGGACAAGCATCGTACCGATATCGAGGCGATTGCTTTTCAGTCTGCTTACGACACCGAAGCGTTATGCATGGTATCTCGCGACAAGACAGTCAGTTGCAGTGGCACTCCGCTAGGCAACGTTACCTTTGACCATGCTGATCATTTCGCTCCTGTGTCGGCAGTCGTATCGCCTAGTGCAGAATTCGTGTGCGTGCTTGCAGGCGATGGTCGAGTCCAATGTGCAGGAAATAATCAATATGGGCAACTGGGTGACGGATCAACGACAAGCAGTCAAACGCCGGTATTTGTGACGGAGTTGAATGATGCAAAATCGCTTTCTTTAAGTGATAGCGCAGCATGTGCCATCTTGAATAATGGGCATGTCAAATGTTGGGGAGGTGACTTTATAAAACTTCACAATGTGATGCAACCTCATGAAATTCGCGGGGTGCGAGATGCAACGTCGATGAGTATCTCTTTGCAATATGTATGTGTTTTGCTCCAAGATCGAACAGTAAATTGCTGGGGAAGGAATAATTCTGGACAACTGGGTGATGGAAAAGCAGAAGACAGCGAATTGCCGGTAACTGTGCGCAGTCTGAATGACGCGGTATCTATCATTGCAAACGGTGCTAATAGTACTTGTGTGCTGTTGAAGAATGGAGGAATTAAATGTTGGGGGCTTGTATCACAAGATCCAGAAACTCGTGGAAGTGACGCCGAGGAATTATTCTACGGGTACAAGAAGGCAATGGCTTTAACAAGCGAGCGCTATTTAATGTCTTCTGTTCTTTATGTCTTAGAGAAGGATAAAACAGTTCGTTGCGGCCCTTTAAATGCTAACGAAAGAAAAATATACAAAATCGCAGGGTTGGTAAATGTAGTCAAATTGGCAGGTGGCAATGGACACATGTGCGCGTTGTTGGGTAATGGTCACGTCAGATGCTGGAGTTCTGACCACATTACACAAACCCAGAATTTGATGACCATCACTTTTGATAGTGAACAACGCCCGGAATATGCTTATGTGGCAAACATCGGCGACGGCACTATCTCGGCCTATAGTATCAACTCCGCCACGGGCGCGTTCACCCAAGTTGCGGGCAGCCAGCTTGTAGCAGGAGCATCATCCATTACAATCAATCCTGCAGGCACTTTTGCCTATGTGACGACGACCAAAGGGGCTATCTCAATTTACAGAATCAACCCTAACACTGGCGCACTCACCCAAATCGAAGGCAGTTCTGTAGCGGCAGGAAAGTATCCTATCACCGTCACGGTCAATCCCGCAGGTAACATCGCTTATGTGACGAACAATGATAGTCAAACTATCTCACAAACCATCTTAACTTACTCCATCAATGCCAAAACTGGCGCACTTACCCTGATTCCTGGCAGCCCACTTATGGTAAGGGAAGGCATTTCATCATTCACGATCAATCCCGCAGGTACCTTCGCTTATGTTGCAACTGGTAATACCATCTCGGTCTACCGCATCAACGTTATGACAGGTGCGCTCACCCCAGTTGCAGATAGTCCGTTCATGGGAGATGCAGTTCCCGGTTCTCTTGCGATCAACCCTGCAGGCACCTTTGTCTATGTGGTGAACATCAACGAGGACTCTGTTTCAACTTATCGCATTAATGCTAACACGGGCGCGCTCACCCTCGTCAAAGGGAGTCCTTTCACAGCAGGAAAGTCTCCCATCACCGTCACCGTTAATCCCGCAGGTACTTTCGCGTATGTCGCGAATATGGGTGACAACACCATCTCGGCCTACCGCATCACCACCACCGGCGCACTCACCCCAATTGCAGGCAGTCCGTTCTATGTGTCGAGACAACCCCATTCAGTCACTATCAATCCTGCGGGCACCTTCCTTTATATATCGAATACAAACAATGACTCTGTTTCAGCCTACCGAATCAACGTTGTCACAGGAGCGCTCACTGAAGTCGAAAGTAGCCCATTTACGGCAGGATCTGGGCCCCAATCTGTCACAGTTGTGCAACCTTAAAAGGGAAAAGGGGCATTTCTCTTTTCAATGAAGCCGCACGCAGCACTTTCATGCGCTGGCCGATGGTAAGAGAAACGGTGTATATAGTATTATCTTTTAAGCGTGAATCTTGGCGGTTAGATCCAGTCCCAGCGCCTTCATCACGGCAAGCGTGGTCTTCAGAGTCGGGTTGCCGTTCTCGCTGAAAGAGATTTTTGCCTAATGAGCTATCTGGGTTGAAGATAAGTAAGCGTGCAGCCGCTCCACCTGTTAAGTCGGCGTGATTTGTGCTGACGGTTTG
>VFSW01006409.1_pt1 | contig 17316 bp, 15 predicted proteins | sample 5358111 | NCBI WGS metagenome assembly VFSW01 (sample SAMN11554181, study PRJNA540505) | mine drainage metagenome | isolation source: sediment from site ElyBrook_90M | place: USA: Ely Copper Mine, Vershire, VT | collected 2017
CCTTGCCGAAAGGCGCGACGCGTCGATGACGACGTAGACTTCCTGGGTGCGCTCCACCTGAAATACCTTCGTGATCGGTTTGCCGTGGCGCGCCGTCGCTTTCCAGTGAATCTCGTCGAGCGCGTCGCCCGGCAGGTATTCGCGCAGCTTTTCGAACTCGCGCCCGCGGCCGATCTGCCTCTGGGAATGCGCGCCGCTCACGCCCTGCCGCAGGGCCTTCAGATCGTCCTTGCGCCGCAGATTCGGATAGGCGCGAATCTCCATCGCCGCGGCGTCCTTACGGCGCGCCCGCCACAGCCCCCAGGGAGACGCGGCTTCCAGATACGCCGCATCCACGCGATACAATCCGCGCCGCCGCGCGGTCCATTTCCAGATGAACTCCGAAGCCGGTGCGCCTTCGGGCAGATCGACGTCTTGCTCCTCGAACTCCGCTTCGATGCCCTCGGGAACGGCGATTCCCAGGCGGATCCGGCATGAATGCGCGTGGTAAACACGCACGCGAATTTCGCCTTCTCGATCCTTGAAGAGGCGCACCAACAAGGGCAGTTCCACGCGAATACCATCCAGAGAGCGCGATCGCAGAAAGGCGTCCGCGGCGGCGGCCATTGCCACCGCGCCCAGCAGCAGCACGGCCGCCAACCGCATCGCCGGAGACAATGCGGCCAGCATCGCCGCGGGAAATCCGGCGATGACCACGAGCCAAATGAGTCTGGACGACGGAATCATAAGCAGAGTGAAAAATCGGGACAGACCGCCTTGTCCACAGCCGCCATGCAGGCAGCGGCAGAGTAGTCTGTCCCCATTTTTCGAATCTTCATTACACGGGTACCGCTACACTTTCCAGAATTTTCCCCACCGCCTCGGCCGGCGTCATGCCCTCGATCTCGAACTCGGGCCGCAGAATCAGCCGGTGATCGAGCACCGGAATGGCCATCGCCTTCACGTCATCGGGCGTCACGAAGTCCCGTCCGGCAATGGCCGCATGCGCCCGGCTCGCCGCGACTAATCCTTGCGTGGCGCGAGGCCCCGCGCCCACCAGAACGCTTTCATACGTGCGCGTTTTCCGCACCAGATCGACGATGTAGGCGACCAGTTCGTCGCGCATCCCAACATCCATGAGCGCCGCGAGCGCCGCATTTAGTTCACCTGCCCGGAGCACCGCCTGCACGTCGCCGCGATCCAGGCACGTTTCCGGCGCGTCGGCGCCGAGCATCCGTTTCGCCAGTTCCATTTCGTCGGCGCGCTCCGGCGCGGCCATCGGCATTTTCAGCAGGAACCGGTCCTTTTGCGCCTCCGGCAGCGGATAGGTGCCCTCGTATTCGATGGGATTTTGCGTGGCGAACACGGTGAAATCCGGCGATAAACGATAGGTCTCCCGATCGATGGTCACGGCGCGCTCCTGCATGGCCTGCAGCAGCGCCGATTGCGTCTTCGCGGGAGCGCGATTGATTTCGTCGGCCAGCAGGAAGGACGTGAACACCGGCCCGCGCACCAGGTGAAACTCGTTGCGCTCGAAATGGAAGACGCTGGTGCCGGTGATGTCGGCGGGCATCAGATCCGGAGTGAACTGGATGCGCTCGAACTCGCATCCCAGCACGTGCGCCAGAGTGCGCGCGAGCAGCGTTTTCGCCACGCCGGGCACTCCCTCAATCAGCGCGTGCTGGCGAGTCAGAATGACGGTGAGCGCGGCATCGAAGGCGGCGTCCTGGCCCAGAATCACCTTTGAAATTTCCGTACTCGCTCTTTCGAGCGTCTTGTTCAGCAGTTCAAGTCGTTCGGTCATCGTTTCTCCATCAGCGCTTTATACGCCGCCACAGCGGTCTTTTGATTGAATACGGATTCATCGGGCGCGGGAACGTGCGGCGACGTCTTTCGCCACTCGGCGTAGCAGACGCGCACTAGATCCTTCCCGGCGATGCCGCGGCGCAGCAGCGCCGTCATGCCATCCAAAGAATCGCGCCCCGCGACGGCCTGGTCCTCGCGTGGCGCGCGCGAAGGCAGCAGGCTCGACGCGCTGCGCCACAGGAACAGAATCGCGGCCAGGGCCAGTACACCCAGCGCGCCCTCCAGATGATATTTGCGTATCAGCTTGGCGATGCTGCCGGTTTCGGCGACGCCAAAATGATTCTCGTCGAAGACGATGCGGTTGGCGCTGCCGGCGAGCTTGACGATCAGCGCCGGGTCGCGCGCCTCCCGCAGGCCTTCGTTGCTGAGCGGGTAACTATCGGCGATCAGCGCCACCGATCCTGCGCCCAGCGGCCTTTCGAGCGCGTTGGACGCAGCATCGAGCGTCTTCCAGTCCGTGCCGCCCGTCAGCCGGAGACCGGATTCATGAGGAATCTCGCCCACTTCGGCATGCATTTTCCGATAGCCGAAATGGATGTGCCAGCGACTCTCCACGGGAGTGTCCGCCGTGTCCGCAAGACTCTTCTGGGCAGGCAGAAACGCGAACACCAATCGAGCGCCGTTCCAGGTGAGCTTTTCGTATCCCTCCAGGGTTTCGCGGTCCGCGTGCGACCACGCCACCGGGTCGACGCCGAGCACAAACATCGTTGTTCCCTTCCCCGGACCGCTTTCCTCCCGATTTTTATACAGCCTTTCGACGTTCGTGATCCTGCCGAGGCTCTGGTACAGCGCCATCGCGCCCATCGGGTCAGCGCGCAGCGTGGAGTATTCGGGATAGACCGCGCCAGTATCGAGGGGCGACACCACCACCTGCTCCAGTCCCCAGGCAAGGGCAATCAAAAGCGCGGCGATGGCAAGTTTATTTCCCATGCGCCCTCATTTGATTGAAGCCGGAGGCCAACGCCTCCGCCGTGGCGCGATCCACCGGATGGCGGCCATACCAGCCTTCCTCGAAAATTGCCACGCCTTGCGAGAAGGCCTGCCGCAAATCGGGCATCGCGCGCGCGCGGCGGGCCAGTTCGCGGCGGTAATCGAGGCCGGTCTTCCAGCGCCGCAGCGACACCAGATCGCGGGCGCTGAGATAATTCAGCGCGGCCAGACAGAGGGCGCGCAGGGCCAGACGAAAATCGCCCTTCGCGATGAACTCGTCGGCCAGGGCGAGCCACTCGCTTTCCGGCAGACGGTCGGCGGTAAGCGATTCGTCGGCCAGATTCACCGCGGGCGCGGCGACGGCCACTCCCTGCGCTTTCACCACGGGGCCGCGCCTTCTCCGCATCAGAAACAGAACAATTCCCGCGGCCGTCAGCGCGATGATGACCGATATAAGCGCCAGAATTGCCTTGCGATTGACCGTCGCTGCCTTATCCGCCCCGCGCGCCTCCTTCTGCGGCTGGAACCATTCCCGGATTTTTTCCCCGAGCCAGTCCCAAGCCTCTTGGATGGATTCCGCCGCCGCGCGGTACCAACTCACCCATTTGCCCTGCGGCTCCGGCGACGTGCGCGGCGCGCGCCAGGTGAACTCGCGCTGATGGATCACCTGGTCGATGGCCTGATCAAGCTTCTTCTCATCGATGCTCTGCGCGTGCGCACCGGTTGTCACGACCACGATCAGAGCGATCATCCCCGTGGCGCGCTTCAATGCCGCCCGAAGGTCGGCCCCGGTGGCCACCGATTCGCCGTAGAAGCAGCGCAGCACATAAACGGCGTCGAGCAACGGATCCACAGCCAGCCAGGTGATCGCACCGGCGACGCTCAACGTAGTGAGGTTGAGAATCCCCATTCCGAGACGCGCCAGATCGCCCTCAATCCCCAGCAACGAACGGCCCAGTTGCGGCAGGAAAACAATCAGCGCCAGAACGTTCGCAAACAGCAACAGCGAGCCCAGTAGCACAATGGCGAGCACGCTCCAATTTTGCCCTGGCGCGTAGGCGGACTGGCGGCGCGCGGCGGAAACGGCGTCGTGCCGCCCCAGCCCGGCATACAACGCGGCATTGCGGAAAAAGGCCACCGTCCACGAGAAGGGAAGAGGAAATACAAGGCCCACCGGCTGCAGCGCCGCCTGCATCAGGATCGCCTGCCAACGGCTCGGCGCGGACGATTCCGAGGGTGAAACCACGCGGTACAGCTTCGCCATGAACAGCGCCTGCCAGATATTCTTCCAGACATACAGAAGCGCGACGGCGAGCGATGCCCAGGGCAGTTGATCGGACGCGAATGGGCTGCGGTTCATGTCGGCCAGAAAGAATAAGAACGCGAGAGTGAACGGCGCCGCGCCGATGAGGTACGCCGCGACGGCGTCCCCGGGGGCCGAACGAAGCAGCGACACGGCTTCCTCTAAAAGGTCGATGGCCGGGCGTTCGTGGGAGCGATTCATAGGCCTGCCGTGTGAAACTGCGAGGGGATGCGCGCCAGCATGGATCCCAGATAATAAAACGCCATCCACGCCAGAAGGATTCCCGCGATGGCGCCCAGCGTCCACCGGATCTTCTTCGACCGCTCCGCGCCTGCCTCGTTACGCGCCAACGGAGCGACGCAGGCGACGCACATCATGCGGCCATCGTGCTCCGTGACGCACTCCCGGCAGAAAAACCCTTTGCAGGACGGGCACTGCACCGCCGCTTCGCGCGCGGCGTGATTCGAACAGCGGCGGTCGAGAAGGCTTACCGCAGCCATTTGCTCCGCCGCTCGTAGAATGCCGCCCCAAGCCCGATCGCGCCGGCGGCGGCCCGCCACGCTGCGGCGATCTCCTGAGCCCGGTTCCGGCTGGCAAAAATGACGATGGGCGTGATCGAACGATCGTTATTGCGCGCCTTTTCGAGCACCATCATATACCAGCCGCCCAGTTCCCGCGCCAGTTCATAAAATCCGTAGGCAATTCCCAGGATACCCAGCGCCATCACGACGTAGACAATCACCCGCCCGTCGCTTCCCTTGCGGCGCAGGAACGCGGTGACGATCAGCAACAACTCGGCGAACATCGTCGTGAGAAGGACTCCGGAAAGATCGGCCATTTGGGGAAATCGCATCAGGATCCAGATCATCAGGGCGTTGGCCAGAAAGAGTCCAAAGACGATCTCCGGCAGATAACCGGGCGGAGCAGGTGTTTCCGGAGGCGGCGTTTCCGTCACGGAAGGCTCCTGCGGGAACGGCTCGAGCGTGGGCGGCAACACGCCCTGCACCGCTTCGATTTTAGGTCGGATTTCGGCCAGAACCTTGCGGGCGGTGCGCATCCGCGACACGGGTTCGAGCGGCTCCCGGCTCACGCGCGTATGCAGCACGCAGCGGCAGCGCGGTCCTCGCGCGATATCGGCGATCGGAATAAGCAGCGCCAACAAGCCGCTGACGGCAATCGCCCATTTTGCGAACCGCGAGTCCACCGCGAACCAGAGGCCCATCCACGCGAGCGCGGCGAGGATCATCGCCGCCTGGGCAACAATGCGCGGCGGCAGCTCCGTCACCACGATGGACTGAATATCGGAGAATGAGTAGCGCTTGTAGTGCTCGGAAAAACGCGAGGATTGGAGCAACATCAGATGATCCGCCGCAAGCCAGAGTTGCGAGAACCCGGGCAGGCTCCGGTGGCGGCCGGTGAGCTTCGTGTAAAGGGAGCGCGCCATGGTTCAGGGGGGCAGTCAGCGCCGTGGTCCCTTCAGGCTCACCTGCGTGAACATATAGATGATGAAAATCCCGAAGCCGATCTCGGCCAGCGCGAACAGCGCCGCCAGAATGAAGCGGATTTTCGTGCGCGGGGCCACGCTTGAAGGAGCGTTCCAGCGGCGGATCACCATCGTCAGTGCCCAGGGCGCGCCGAGGAACGCGGGCCAGAACAATAGCGCGGGTAACGTGGCGAGAGCCAGAGCCATGGTGTCGTACATCGGCCGGCTGGTTTCCAGAACCTCCGTTTTGTCGAAGCAGCGCGGGCAGAGTTGGCGACCGTCGACGTCGAGATCGCAAAGCTGGCACAGGAAGCGTCCGCAATCTTCGCAAACGCGCGCGGCGCGGTTCTGCGGATGGTAGTAGCAACTTGCTTCGGATTCGCCCTCAAGCGCAGCCGGGGACTCGCCGGAGCGCTCGTGACGGATCGCGGGAAACACTAGTGCCCTGACGTCCTGGCCGCAGCCGGGGCAGCGCGAGGCTTCCTCCCGATTCCAGTTCTCCGCCGCAACCGGAGAGGAGCAGACCGCGCATGCGATGGCATTCGCCGGCATTACTTCGAATAGATCACGCGCGTATCACAGATGCGGTCGTGCAGCGCGCGCTTTTCCGAGTCGAAGCCCGCCATGATGAACCCGATGTAGAAAATGATGGCGCTCAGGAACTTGGCGAAATAGCGGCCGAAGGCCTGGCCGACCGACAGGCGCGAGCCGTCAACCCGGATGATCTGCAGGCCCAAAGCCAGCTTCCCGACGGTGCCGCCCTTCTGAGAAACAAAGTACACGTCGTACAGAATGCCCACCACCAGATTGATGAACAGGCTGAGGCCGAGCATACCCATCAACGCGGGCAGCATCGCCAACGCCGCGGACGGATCGCGGTTCTGGGACACGGAAATGGCGGAAACGCCCAGCAGCATGCGGATCGGCATGCCAATGATGAATCCAACCACGCCGAGAATGATGGCATCGATGATGATCGCCACGAAGCGGATCCAGAAGCCGCCGTAGCGCCGCGCGCCGATCGCCTGGCCGCCCTCCCTCATGCGCTGCATGAACAGAGGCTTGCACTGGGCGCAGACCGTGGCTGTGCCGATACTCACCAGTTCGCTGGCTGGAAACGGCCTTCCGCATTCGGAGCAGAAGCGGGTTTCCGCAGCGATGGGGACTGCGGCGGCGGGAATCGGTTGCGGCTTGGCGGGTCCGCGAACGGCGGAGTGGGGCTGCCAGTTGGCCATCCCCTCGCGCCAAACCAAGGTGTCGTCACGAACGGCTCCGGACCGGAGCAAGTCATCGAGCTGCGCATCCTCCACCGGCCCAACCTGCCGTCCGGCATCGGCGTAATACCATTTCATAGTTTCGCTTCCTCCGCCGTTGCGTTTACCGACCGCGCGGCATGAGGATCAGTGTATCAATTGGGCCAACAGGTTGGAACGGCCCGGGGAAGGCAAAAAAAAAACGCCCCTGCATCTCGCACCCAGGAGGATTGGGCTGCGGTTGCAGGGGCGGTTACGGAAGAGGAGAACGGACGCGAGTCCCTACGGCGCGGCCGTGACGTGGACGCGGCGGTTGCGCTGCCAGCAGTCCTCGGTCTTATCCGTGCAGATCGGGCGCTCCTTGCCGTAGCTGACCAGGCTCAACTGCGCGGCCGGAATGCCCATCTGAACCAGGAACTCCTGCGCGGCGCGGGCACGGCGATCGCCGAGGGCGAGGTTGTATTCTTCCGAGCCGCGCTCGTCGGCATTGCCTTCAATCAGCAGCTTCTGGTTGGGATAGTTGGACAGAATGTCGCGGATGACGCCCACGTCGCCCTTCAAAACCGTGGAGGCGTCGTCGCGGATCGTCGATTTGTCGTAATCGAACAAGGCGTCGTTCGGACGGGCCCGACTCTCATTGAGACGCGCGCGTTCGGCCGGCGTCATGACCGCGGGAGCCTGGGAGGGTGTGCTCGCCATTGGCGCGGGCGCGCTCGGGCGCTGTTGCATCGGCTGTGCGGCAGGCGCAGGCGCCGGGGCTACAGGCGTGGTATCGGCTGGTTTCGCGGCGGCCACCGTTTTCTTGTGGCATCCCGCCGTCGACAACAGAACTGCCAGGCCCATCAGGGCTAAGGTTGCGTGTTTCATAAATCCTCTAGTGTAGACTGAGTCTTTTTACATTACACCTAAATGGGCAGGTTGGGGGCAATCCCCTATAGACAGTATTTTGTTCACGCCCAGGTCCGATAGACTGAAAGAGGACAATGGGAAATGAGCCTATCGCCGGTGGGCGGCGCATGCTGCTGATCGGCTTCGGCGGACTGCTCCTGCTGATGATGGTGTCTGGCTCGGACGCCCTCCTCGTCCTGCGCCAAGTGCGCGCCAGCGACGCCCAGGTCCGCAACGTCTACGTGCGCCGAAGCCGCGCCCTGGAACAGGTGCGGGCCGGGATTTATCAATCCGCCATCGTGATGCGCGATTTCCTGCTGGCTTCGGACCCGGATATCGCGGCAGAGCAGGTGACCCACTGGAACGACATCCGCGACCGCACCGACAACGCTCTCACGGATGGGGCGGCGGAGCTCGATAAGGCCGAAGCCGTGCCCTACCGCAGCCTGCAGGCCGAGGTCAGCGTGTACTGGAAACTGCTAACGTTCATCACCGAAATGAAGGAGCAGGATACGCGCAACCGCACCGCGGAGTATCTTTCCGGCGAGCTGGTGCGACGCCGGACGGCTATGCTCGAGCTGGTGGACCGCATCGACCAGATCAGCACCCGGCAGCTCCACGCCGGCGACGAAGCCCTCGACGAAGCCTTCCAAACCCTCCGCCTGAGGCTGGTATTTATGCTGGCGGCGACCCTTGGCGTGGGCCTTTTGCTCGCCGCATTCACCATCCGCCGGACGCTCCACCTGGAAACCGAACTGCAGAAACGCTACGAAGAGGGTGTCCGTGCGCGGAGCGAATTGCAGGATCTCTCCGCGCGACTGGTTTCGGCCCAGGAAGAGGAGCGGCGCAGCATTTCCCGCGAGTTGCACGACGAAGTGGGCCAGTCCCTGTCGGCGCTCCTCATGGAAGCGGGCAACGCGGCTGCGCGCGTGCCGGACGCGTCCGTGGACGTGCGGCGCCATGTCGAGTCGATCAAGAAACTTGCCGAGGCGAGCGTCAATGTGATCCGCAATATGACGCTGCTGCTGCGGCCCTCCATGCTCGACGACTTCGGACTGGTTCCGGCGCTCGAATGGCAGGCGCGCGAGGTATCGAAGCGAACCGGGCTGCGCGTGCACGTGGCCGCCGAGGAGTCCCCGGACGAACTGCCTGACCAGCTTCGGACATGCATTTATCGCGTGGTGCAGGAGGCTCTGCATAACTGCGCCCGTCACGCCGGCGCGAGAAACGTTCGCGTGATCGTGAGACAGGAGCCGAGGCGGATGGTGGTAAGCGTGGAGGACGACGGTCACGGTTTCGATCCGGGCCGGATCAGAGGGCTCGGACTGGTGGGCATGGAAGAGCGCGTCACGCACCTGGGCGGCGTGTTTGAGGTGCAGTCGAGGCCCGGCTCCGGAACCAGAATCGCGGCCGAGTTGCCGCTGGCGGGATGATGCCCATCCGCATCCTCCTGGCCGACGATCATACAGTGATGCGCAGCGGCCTGCGGCTGCTGCTGGAGCGCCAGCCTAATCTGCAGGTGGTGGGCGAGGCCGCCGACGGACGCCAGGCCGTGGAACTGGCCGCGGCGGAGAAGCCAGACGTGGTGGTGATGGACATCGCCATGCCTCACCTGAACGGCGTGGAGGCCGCGCGCCAGATCGTCAATCGGGCGCCCCAGACCGCCGTGGTGATCCTCAGCATGCATAGCGATGAAAGCTATGTGATCCGGTCGCTCAAGGCCGGCGCCCGCGCCTACTTATTGAAGGATTCGGCCGAATCCGACCTGATCGACGCGATCCACGCCATCACCGTGGGAAAGTCCTTCTTCAGCCCACTGGTGCGGCGCATTTTGAAGGAAGACTATATGCACCAGCTTGCCGAAATGGGCGCGGAGGATACCTACGAGTTGCTCACCAACCGGGAGCGCGAGGTCCTGCAACTGGTGGCCGAAGGCAAGAGCAACAAGGAAGTGGCGAATCTGCTGAACCTCAGCCTGTACACCGTGGAAACCCACCGGACCCATATCCTGCAAAAACTGAACCTGCATAGCGTGCCGGAGTTGATCCTCTACGCCGTTCGCAAGGGCATCATCAGCTAGAATACGTTCATGCAGATTCGAGTTCTCGCGCTGTGCGCCCTGGGGACGGCCGCAGCATTCGGACAGAACCCGTCGTTCGGGTCTCTCCAGTCCTTAACCGCGCAGCAAGCGCCTCTTGCGATTACCACCGCCGACTTCAACGGCGACGGATTCGCCGATATCGCCATCGCCAGTTCGCAAACGGAATCAATTGCCATCTATCTTGGCAACGGCGCGGGAGGATTCACCGCGGCCGGAACGGTCAGCACACCCGGCGGATGCCTTCCGGCGTATCTTTCCAGTGGAAAATTCACTGGCGCAGCGAATCCCGATCTTCTGGCCGTGTGCCCTCTGGGTCCCGTGCTGATCCTTCCCAATACCGGCAAGGGAACATTCGGAGCGGCGATTTCCACCCTTTTGCCGAGTAGTTCCGCTTGGGTGGGCAATCTTCTGTTCGGCTCGATTCACCCCGCCATTGTCGATGTGAATGGCGATGGCAAGCTCGACATCGCCATCCCGACGTTCGATCCGGGACGGTTTCAAGGCTACACCTACCTGTTGCTGGGAAAGGGCAATGGCTCCTTTCAGACGGCCATTCAGATCCCGTTCGTCGGCGCTATTCCCATGTCGATTGCCGCTGGCGACTTTAACGGCGACGGCAAGGTCGACCTCGTCAGCCTGATCTACGACGGCTCCGCCAACATGTACCTGCAGTTCGCCGCCGGCAAAGGCGACGGGACGTTTGTGTATCCGACGTCGGTCCAAATCGCCCCAAACACCGGCTCCATCGTCATGGCGGCCGACATGAACGGCGACGGCAAGCTGGACGTGGTGGTGGCCGGTTCGTCGCTCTTCCCCAGCTTGCTCAACCTGGGTAAGGACGAGGGCGACTCCGCAGTTTCTGTCTATCTCGGCGATGGCAAGGGCGATTTCTCGCTGAAGTTCAATTCCGTCGAACATACCTATATGACCGGAGCCGCGCTGGCGGACGTGTTCGGCACAGGCCACCTTGATTTGATCGAGACCGAGGTGCAGGGCGATTTCTACATCGGCAACCTTCCGCAGGGCTACGTCAAGGTGCGTCCCTCCTATGGCGACGGCACTTTTGCCAGCCCCATCGCGCTGCCGATTTCCGCGTCGGTCGTGCCCACGGACGTGGCCGTGGCCGATTTCAACAAAGACGGGCGCGCCGATATCGCCATCGCGTACCTGCCGTCGCAAGGCGTGCAGATTCGCGCCGCGCTGAATGGAGGTCTCGCCCAGTTTCTGGAGACGATCCTACAACAGCTCCCCAATGGCAGCGCCGGCGTGCTGCTGAACAACACCGTGGCCACGCCGACGTTCACCGACACGAACGCAGCCAGCTTCGCGCCGGGACCGTTGGCCAAGGGGTCCATCGTCACCGCGTTCGGCAGCAATTTGGCGTCGGGCAAGGCCCCCGCAGCCTCGGTTCCGTTGCCCACCTCGCTCGCCGCGACCACCGTCACCGTGAAGGATTCCGCCGGCGCGGCGTTTCCAGCGCCCCTGTATTACGTCTCCCCGACGCAGATCAGCTATGTGATTCCTGATGCCGCCGCTACGGGCGCGGCATCGGTGACCATCCAATCCGGCCAGACGTTTACCGCCGCGCAGCAGATTGTCTCCACCGCGCCGGGCATCTTCAACAGCGCAGGGATGGCGCTTGGCTCGTGGATCGGCGTCGTGAACGGAGTGCAACAAACCAGTCCGCTGGTCCAGAACGGGCAAATGGCGCCCATCGACGTCTCCAACGGGCAGACTTATCTTGTTCTCTACGGCACGGGCATTCACAATTATGCATCCGCGGTGACGGTCACCGTCGCCGGAGTGCAGCTCACAGCCGCCTACGCCGGGGCGCAGGGCGTGTACTTAGGCGAGGACCAGATCAACGTGCAGTTGCCCGCCAGCCTCAAAGGCTCCGGCGTGATAAATGTTACGTTGCTCGTCGATAACAGCACGGTGAGCAACGCGGTCCAAATCAAGATTCAGTGAGCGCGGGCCAGCGCCGGGCGCTTCACGAACAGGCCCACCGTTCCCGCTGCGGGCGGATTCATCTCAATCCTGGTCCCCGCCGGCAGCGTGAGCGGCGCGGCGTAATAATACGTGCGCTGAAACGCCGAATTGTACTGATAAATCCAGATCAGCGGCTCCACGGTCGAATCCGGACGGATCGCCACGATCTGCACCGTCGCGCCCTTCTTTAACGCCTTCGCGCGGATCGCCAGCACCTGCGATGGAGCGGCCAGTTTCCCTCCGTCGTCCAGCATCACCTCGGAGGTACCCTTCGGCGCGGCGGGATCCTGCCAATCGGCCAAACGAGGCGGCGGAGGCAGATACTTCGTCTCGCCCTCCGGCGCGCCTCCTTCCACCCAGGCGGCGATGGTTTCGATCTCTTCCCCGGTCAGGCCGCGATCGCCGCGGAATTCGCCGAAGCCTTTTACCGCCTCCCACGGCGGCATGCGGCGCTCAAGCACCTCTTCCTTGATCGCCTTCGCCCATGGGCGGGCATCCGCGTAGGTCATGAGCGAAAACGCCGTGCCGCCGTCTCGATGGCAGGTAGCGCAGCGCTGATAGACGATCCGGGAGATTTCCCTGGAAAACGTGATTTTCGTGGTGATGATGTCGTGGGCCTGAACCGCGCTGAGGCTCACCGCGACAATAAGCCAGAATCGCATCTACTGCTGCATCGAGGCCGCCGGGCGCCGCTGGTAAATCGTCTTATTGGTGATCTGCGGATCCACCGCCACATCGTAAAATCCGATCATCATTTCTTCCCAGCTCTGATCGCCCCACGTCACGGCCTTCGATGGATCGGGATTGGAGGGGTTGTTGGGCGAATTGTCCCACCACGCGGTCGCCTTGACCTTCATTCCTGGCTCCAGTTTAATCGGTTCCGCGAGCTTGTAGGAAAGCTGCCAGTTCAGGTCCCAATGGTCGACCTTCAGCAGCGTTTTGGATTCTCCGTTTGGATAAATCAGGTCGTACTGGAACGCCTTGCCGCGGAGGTGCATGTGCGGGAACAGGCTGATCATGGTCATGGGATTCATGATGGGCGAGGCCGCCTCGGCCTTGAAGTTCGGGTCACCCGCGGGAATCGTGAAGCCATTGTTCAACGCCGCCGTGGTGATGATGCGCTCGGTGGGCGGCTCCTTGGCAAACACCAGGCCGACACTGGTCTGGTCCTTCGCCGCCTTGCCGCTGGCCGTATAGTGCATCTGGATGATCAGGTCTGCGCCCGCCTTGATCTGCTTGGCCTGGCCCGGCTTCCAGGCGTCGGGACCCATGCCGGGCGTATAGACGGTCAGCACGTCGTTGTTCGCGCCCCGCACGGTCTGGAAGCGCGATTGCGGGTTCAGATTCGCCGGCACGAACGGGATGCCCGGTTTCGCGTCCGCCATCCACTTCGATCCGGGATCGCGCACGTACACCACCACGTGATGCACCACCGTGCGGTCGCCCGGCTTCACTTCGACCGCCTGCACCCACTTGTCCTCGGTGAATCCGGTCGGCACGACGATGTACTGATACTCCACTTCGCCCTTGGCCGGCATGTCGAATGGAATCGGCATCTTCACGATGATGTCCGGCTTACCGATATTCCATCCCTCCACCCACTCGCGAGGCGCGGGCGCGTCGGCTTTATCTCCCTCTTTCGCGCCGGAGTCCGCCCATGCCACCAGGGCGTCGACTTCCTGCTGACTCAGCGCTCGATCGTTCGAGAATTTCACCGAATGCGGATCGGCGGGCCATGGCGGCATCTTCTTCAGCAGGACGTCGGATTTGATCGCCTTCGCGTACGGCCGCGTCTGTTCGTAGCTGAGCAGAGAAAACGGCGCGATTTCGCCGGGCCGGTGGCACTCCTGGCAATGCTGCTGCAGAATAGGCTCGATGTCCTTGTGAAACGTCACGGGCGCGGCAAAGGCGCATGCGGACACAAAGAGGGCAGGTATGGTGAAGCGCATCGATATTTTGCTCCCTAAAAATCTACTCGCCGGCTTTGTACAGATTCACCGGACTCTTCGCCGCGGGGATCATCACGTCGAACCATCCGATCATCATCTCTTCCCAGCTCTGGTCGCCCCACTTCACCACCTTGGTGGGATCCGGATTCGCCGGATTGTTGGCCGAGTTGTCGAAGTGCGCCTTGCATTCAATTTTCGTGCCCTTCGGCAGCACCACCGGCTTGGCGAACATGTAGACCAACTGCCAGTTGAAGTCGTACTTCGGGACGCTCAACAGAATGCTGCTCTCTCCGGTGGGATAAACAGCCGTATACTCAAAATCCTTGCCGCGAAGATGCATGTGCGGCATCAGGTTGACCAGTTCGGCGTCGTCGCGTAGCGTGATCTCCGACGTCACTTCATAATTCGGATCGCCGGGAGGAATCGCGAACTTGTTCTGCGTGGCGTTCATCGTCACCTGGCGAAACTGCGGAGGCTCCTTGGCAAAGATCAGACCAATCCTGGTTCGATCCGTCGTTGCCGTGCCATTGGAGGTGTAGTGCAACTGGAGCACGATGTCGGAGCCGGCCTTCACCAACTTTGCCGCGCCCGCCGGACTCTTGTCCGCGGGCATGCCCGGTGCATAACCCACCAGAAGCTCGCTCGGAAGATCTTCACTATTCGCCGCCTGACGGCGTCCGCCGCGTTGTTCCTTCCCGGGGATGAAGGGCACGCCGGGCTTGGCGTCGGCCATCCAGGGCGACCCCGGAGGACGCAGGAACGCGATCACGTGATGCACCACCGCGCGATTGCCGGGCCGGACTTCAGCCGCGGTCACCCAGGTGTCTTTGGTGAATCCGGTCGGGATCACCAGGTATTGATACTCAATCGTGCCGGTGGCGGGAACGTCCACCGGAGTAGGCATCGGGATCACCACATCGGGCTTGCCGATGGTCCATCCCTCCACCCACGCCACGGGCTTCGGCGCGTCCTTCGGATCGCCTTCCGGCGCGCCGCCATCGGCCCAAGCGGTAAGCGTGCCCACCTCGGCTTCGGACAAGCGGCGGTCGTTCTCAAACGTGCCGTAATGCGGATCGGCCGGCCACGGCGGCATCTTGCGGCCCAGGACCGCGGCCTTGATCGCTTTGGCGTACGGACGCGTGCCCTTGTAGTCGAGCAGCGACATCGGGCCGGCTTCGCCCGGACGGTGGCAGCTCTGACAGCGGTTCTCCAGAACCGGCAGCACGTCCTTGTAGAATGTCGGCGTGGGAGAAGCGGCCATCGCCGCCCCGGCCGCCACGAAAACGAATACGGAAACTCTGACAACAAACATGGTTGCTCCCTGGTAAGGTTTATTCCAACGCGCCCGTGTTCTGACGGGCCTTCTTCGGACGCATCAAGTCGATAGGATTCTTATCGATGGGAATCGCCACATCGAAAAACCCGATCATCATCTCGTCCCAGCTCTGCTCCCCGAAATGAATCTCCTTCGTCGGGTCGGGATTCGCCGGGTTGTTCGCGGAGTTGTCGAAGTGCGCCGTGCACTCGATGACCGTCCCGGCCGGAAGCTTCTTGGGCTCCGCCAGGAAATAGGAGAGCTGCCAGGAGAAGCTGTAGTGCGGCACGCTCAGGATCGTCTCCGTCTTGCCGTCCGGATAGACGATGCGATATTCGAAATCCTTTCCGCGCAGGTGCATATGCGGCAGCATCATGGTGAGCTCGGCATCGTCCTGGAGCACGATCTTCGAATCGACGCGGTAGTTGGCGTCACCCGGAGGAATCGCGAACTTGGGATTCGCCGCGGCCAGCGTAAAAATGCGCTGGGACGGCTTTTCCTTGGAAAAGACCACGCCCACGCGGCTCTTGTCCGCGCCGGGCTTGCCGTCAGCGGTGTAATGCAACTGGAACACGATGTCGCTGTTGGCCTTGATGAGCTTGGCCTGTCCCGGCTTCAGCATGGGGGCGACCATGCCCGGCGCGTAACCGGCCAGAAATTCCCCCTGCCCTCCGCCATCCTCGCCGCGTTTGCCGTCCCGGGAAGGCACGAAGGCGACGCCAATGGGCGCGTCCTTCATCCAGGGATTGCCGGGCTCGCGGATGAACGCGATGATGTGATGCGTATGCTCGCGGTCGGTCGGCCGGGCCTCGGCGAACTGCACGTACTTGTCTTCGGTCAGGCCCGAGTGCATGATCACGTATTGATAGTCAATCGTGCCTGAGGTCGGAACGTTGAACGCCGCCGGGATCTCAAACACCTTGTCCGGTTTTCCGATCACCCATCCGTCGGTGAACTCCATCGGCTTCGGAGCGTCCTTGGGATCGCCCGCCGGAGCGCCCGCGTCCACCCATGAAACCAGCGTCTTAATGTCGTCCGCCGGCAGTGAACGGTCGTTCGAAAATTTCCCGTGCGCCGGATCTGCGAACCAGGGCGGCATCGTCTTGCTGGCAACAGCCTGCTTAATGGCCTTGGCCCAGGGACGCGTGCTCTCATACGTCAGGAAAGACATCGGTCCGGGCTCCCCGGGGCGGTGGCAACCCTGGCAGTTCTTTTCAATTACCGGCAGGGCGTCCTTGTAATAGGTGACCTGTCCGGTGGCGGCAAACGTCAGTGCCGAAAAAACCAAGCTCGCGCAAAACACACGCATGATCTGGGAACCTCCAGTACTTCACCAATATACGACTGTTTTGCCGATTTTCGTTCCGTCTCTTTTTCACCACAACCGGCGGACCGGTCGGGCCCAAACCCGCGAACATAACGACGGACATACACTTAACGGCGTTAATTAGTGCGTTTTGGTTATTTGTAAATTTTCGTAAACGCCGAACGTTCAATTTCGAGCCACGCCGAGACCTGGCCCGGCGGACCGGACTTCGGCACGGCGTAGACGCGCCATCGTAAACTCGTAAATCCAGTAAAATCAAGCATTGCGGAGGTATTGCGAGTAGGAATCACACGGACGGTTTTGTCCCGGTCGAACTGCCAACCCTGCTCTCCCCGGGAATCCCATTCCACGACATAGGATTCTGCGTTTTCGACCGGCTCCCAGACCAGCGTGGCCCTACCGCCCTCCGCGTGATTCGCGATTGGCTTTGGCGCAGGCAGGGCCCCGGGGTTCGGACCCTTTCCGAATCCGCTATCGAAATCGGCGCGCCACTCCTGCTCATTCGCCGGGCCGGAACGGAACGCGGAGACGTTGCCTTCGGGATCGATGACGACCACCGTGGGGTTCGTCAACACTTCAAATCGGCGCTTGACGTCGTCGTCCTGAACGCGCAGCATCGTCACGCCGCGATCGCGGGCGACCTTTTCAGCCAGAGGCGCGCTGCCGAATTCCAACGCGACCACTTTCCCGGCCGCCTGATCCCGCGTCCAGGTCTTGCCGTCGCGATCGGTGGCCGTGAACTCCGGCGCGGGACGGCGGATCGCCTCGCTGCCGGGAAACTGGCGCGAGAGCTGCACCAGGTCGGCGGCCGGCGCTTTCTTCACAAAGCTGATCATGCGGTCGATGCGGCCGCGGTCGAATTTCCAGACCGCGCGCGACGCCTCCAGGACCTGCACCACGGCGTCCTTGCCGGCCGCAACGTAGACATCCTGG
>VFSW01006410.1_pt1 | contig 17315 bp, 13 predicted proteins | sample 5358111 | NCBI WGS metagenome assembly VFSW01 (sample SAMN11554181, study PRJNA540505) | mine drainage metagenome | isolation source: sediment from site ElyBrook_90M | place: USA: Ely Copper Mine, Vershire, VT | collected 2017
AGTTCGGTAGCGTCTGTGGCTCGGCTTTCGCTACGGGCTAGTGTGCATCTTGCTTCACAGCCGGCGTTGCTGGGGTTGCGGCATCTGCCTTCGCTGCGGGTTTGGCTGGAGCAACTGCGGCGGGTTTGGCTACTGTGGGTGCAACAGATTTGACGGTGACCGGAGTGGCTGCAGGAAACGGCCATATCCCGGATACAACTGGCTTCGCTGCAGGAGTTTTATTGATGACGTCACTACCACTTGCACCCGCATTTTTAACATCTTTAATTTCTTCTACCATGATTGCAATCTCCCAGATGACTAATCAAAAAAGAACCCACAGGCGCCGCATATTATTGCGCTATCACATTACAGTCAACAAATACAATCGGTCTGACGAATTTTTGTTGTAAAAAAAACAACACCTGCCGAAAAATTTTTTGATCGCGACACAACACTTACTCCTGCCGCAGTCGCAACTCGATCCGTTTCAGATAGGCTTCGCGCGCAATCTGCACGTCTTCCATGAAGTACGGCAACTCCTTCAACAGCAAGGCTTGCGGGCCATCCACGAGTGCCTTGACAGGCGCCGGATGGAAGTCGACCAGCACCATGTTTGCACCGGCCAATACGCCTTGCGCCGTGACATGCATCATGTCCATGATTCCATCCGAAGAAGCCGCGCGAGAACCGACCGAATGAGACGGATCCACGCACACGGGCATGCGTGTCAAACGCTTCACCACCGGCACATGCGCAAAGTCCACGAAATTCCGGTGCGGATCACCCATGTTGGTCTTCATTCCCCTGAGGCAGAACACCACGTTGCGGTTGCCCTCGGAGGCCAGATATTCCGCGGCATTGATCGACTCATCCAGCGTGATGCCGAAACCGCGCTTCAGCAACACGGGCATTCTGGTCTGGCGGCCGACGATTTTCAGAAGCTCGAAATTTTGCGTGTTGCGCGTGCCAATCTGCAGCATCACGCCCGTCGGATCGTCTGTCAGATGCAGCGCCTCGATGATCTCCTCCATGTGCGACTCATGGGTGATCTCCATTGCGATCACCTTGATGCCATACTTGCCCGCGAGCTCGAACACATAAGGCAGGCAGTTTTTGCCGTGCCCCTGAAACGCATAGGGACTGGTGCGCGGCTTGTAGGCACCCATGCGCGTGCATACCTGGCCGTTTTCCTTCAACGCGACCATCATCATCTCGACATGCTCGCGATTGTCCACCGCGCAAAGGCCCGCAAAGACATGCAGGGTATCCTGCCCGAAACGCACGCCGTTGTATTCGAAATGGGTGGGACGCCTGTCGTCCTTGTGGCGGCCCAGGATGCGGTATTCCTCGGAGACGCGCACCACGCGCTCGACGCAGGGCAGGCTTTGCATGTCCGCAATGTCCAGCGCCTTGGTGTTGCCGATAAGATAGATCTCGGTCACCGCCTTTTCGCTGCCGCGCTCCACATGCACCCGCGTCTGTATGCCAGGCATGGCTGCAAGGTGGGACAAGAGCTGCCGGTATTCCTGATGTTTCTCGCCCGCGTCGGAACTCAGTATCAGTATCATATCGCCTCCAATCAAGTTGAACGGATTCCCGCATCACGGGAAGGATGCCCGGTTCAATTGCATCACGCTGCGTATCTTCAAATCGACGCAGGGAGAATTCCTGTTTCCCCCGGACACCCAGACTGTGCGCATGCCCAGCCGTTTCGCGGCCATGAGGTTAGCCAGGCTATCCTCGACCATCACGCATTGTACGGCCTTGACGCGATGGCGGCGCATTGCCTGCCTGTATCCATAAGGGTCAGGTTTGGGGCGATAGTGTGTCTGCTCCATCGCAATCACGTCGTCGAACAGATCAGCCACCCTCAAAAGCCCGAGCACTTCATGCGCGTAGCGCTCCGGCGCATTCGAAAACACAATCTTCTTGCCGGGCAATGCGCGCAGCACATGGCGCAGCCGCGGCGCATAAAGCACCATTTTTTCGATCTCGGGAAACTGATGGGTGTGATGCAGAAAATGCGCAGGGTCAGTGCCGTGATGGCGCATCATGCCCTGCAGGGTCGCGCCATACCGGTGCCAGTAATGCTGGCGCAGCGCATTCGCCTCCTGCTCCGAGACCCTCAGGTGCGCCTGCAGATAGGCGGTCATGCTTCGATTGATGTGCGGGAAGATGTGAGCCCCCGCGTCGTGCAGCGTGTTGTCCAGATCGAATATCCAGACCAGCCCGCTCATTTGCTCTTGATCAGGGTGCCCACGCCTTCGTCGGTCAGGATCTCAAGCAGCAGCGCGTGCTGCACCCTGCCGTCTATGATATGCACCGAACGCACGCCGCTGCGAGCGGCATCCAGCGCGGAGCTGATCTTGGGCAGCATGCCGCCGGAGAGCGTGCCGTCGGCCACCAGCGCATCGATCTGGGCGGGCGTCAGCCCCGTCAGCAATTTTCCGCTCTTGTCCAAAACACCGGGCGTGTTGGTCAGCAGCACCAACTTTTCCGCATGCAGCACCTCGGCGAGTTTTCCCGAGACCACATCCGCATTGATGTTAAGCGTCTCGCCATCCGGCCCAACGCCGATCGGCGCGATCACCGGAATGAAATCTCCCGAATCCAGGAAAGTGATGATGGAAGGATCGATCTGGTTGATGTCGCCCACCAGTCCGATATCCACCATGGTACCGGGTTCCGTGTCGCTCTCGAGCAGCAGCTTCTTCGCGCGGATGAAAGAGCCGTCCTGCCCGGTCAAACCCACCGCCTTGCCGCCATGCCGGTTGATCAGATTGACGATGTCCTTGTTGACCTTGCCCAGCACCATCTCGACCACGTCCATGGTCTCCTCGTCGGTGACGCGCATCCCCTGGATGAACTCGCCCTGCTTGCCCACGCGCTTCAACAGCTCGTTGATCTGCGGCCCGCCTCCATGCACCACCACGGGATTCATGCCGACCAGCTTCAGGAGCACCACATCGCGCGCGAAGCTCTCCTGCAACGCGGGATCGGTCATCGCATTGCCGCCATACTTGATCACGATGGTCTTGTCGAAGAAGCGCTGGATATAGGGCAGTGCTTCGGAGAGCACGAGCGCCTTTTGCTCGGGTGATGCTGTGGAAATCGGCATGGTTTTTCCTTTGAAAATTTAGCGCGGATTCTACACCAGAAGAAGCAACAGCCGGTCTATCCGTAAACCACCTTCGTGTTCTCCAACCCTATGGCTGAGCCGAGATCGCGCAGCAATTCGTCGCTCAGGGTGACCTGCCATGCCTCGCCCAGGCGCAACTGGCAGGAGGCCTTTGCATTGTGATACCGGATCAGCACGGGGCATGAGCCCTCGCTCCAGGGCTTTAGGATTTCCGCAAGCCTTGCAGCGCCCACCTTGCCGTCGCTGTCGAGCACGAGATGCCTGGCATGCAAGGAACGCGCCTGCGCAAAGTCATGCAACTCTTCGCCACTCACTCTCACGCCGCCCGAATACTCGTCCAGGCTCGCCTTGCCCTGCACCACCAGCAGTTCGTCTTCCCGGATCCACTGACGGCTTCTCTCGTATTCCTCGTTGAACACCGTCAGCTCGATCTGCGCACTGCCGTCGTCCAGCGTGATCACCGCCATGCGCCCTCGCCGGGTCTGCTGCAACCGCAGCCCGGACACGATGCCGGCCAGCAGAACCTGCACGCCGCGCCTTCCGCCATATCCGCCCGAGGGTTTGCCGAGGAACGCAGGCGTCAGGTCATTAAGTTTCACCTTGATGAAATTCGCCAGTTCCTTTTCATAGTCCTGATACGGATGCCCCCCCAGATACATGCCGAGGCTCGCCTTCTCCTGCGCGAGCTGTTCGCGCATGGACCAGCGCGGCACATCGGCTGTCTGATGCACCAAAACCGCATCGCTGTCGCCGAACAGGCTGTCCTGATTCGCGGATCTTGCCTGCTGTTCGGCAGCAGCCAGCGCGTCATCCATGCTTGCCAGCAAGGCAGCCCTGTGATCGTTGACCGAATCGAACGCGCCTGCGCGGATCAGGGTCTCGATGGTGCGACGGTTGACCAGACGCTTGTCCACACGGAGACAGAAATCGAAAAGATCCCTGAATGCGCCGGCTGCACGCGCCTTGACGATGCTCTCTATCGCGGCCCTACCGGTGCCCTTGATCGCGCCCAGACCATACGCGATGGTCTTTTCATCCACCGGGGAAAATGCATAGTCCGAACTGTTCACGTCCGGCAGCAGGATGCGTATGCCCTGTTGCAGCGTGTCGGCATAGAAGATGCGCACCTTGTCGGTGTTGTCCATTTCGGAGGTCATGGTCGCCGCCATGAACGCCGCGGGATAATGGCATTTGAGATAGGCCGTCTGATAGGCGACCAGCGAATAGGCCGCTGCGTGGGATTTGTTGAAACCGTAGCCTGCGAACTTTTCCATCGTGTCGAAGATCTCGTTCGCCTTCTTGTCATCGATGCCGTTCTTTTCCGCGCCCGCCACGAAGATGCCGCGCTGCTCGGCCATCTCCTCTGCCTTTTTCTTGCCCATCGCGCGGCGCAGCATGTCCGCGCCGCCCAGCGTGTATCCCGCCACCACCTGCGCCGACTGCATCACCTGTTCCTGGTATACCATGATGCCGTAGGTATTGCCGACCACTTTCTCGAGCAGCGGATGGGGAAGGATCACCTGCTCGCGCCCATGCTTGCGGTTGATGTAATCCGGAATGAAATCCATCGGACCGGGGCGGTACAGCGCATTCAACGCGATCAGGTCTTCCAGACAATCGGGTTTCGCCTTCACCAGCGTGTCCTTCATGCCGCGCGATTCGAACTGGAACACCGCGGTGGTGTTCGCGGTCTTGAAGATCCTGTCGTAGGTGTCCCTGTCATCGAGCGGGATGGTGTCGATGTTGAAGGATTGAGGATTGAGGATTGAGGATTGAGCATCCGCATGCCCCCCCAGGCCCTCAATCCTAAATCCTGAATCCTGAATGTAACGCACTGCCCAGTCTATGATGGTCAGCGTGCGCAGGCCCAGGAAGTCGAACTTCACGAGCCCGATAGCCTCGACGTCGTCCTTGTCGAACTGGCTGACCACGTTGCTTGCGCCGTCCGAACAGTAAATGGGGCAGAAATCGCTCAACTTTCCGGGAGCGATCACCACGCCGCCCGCATGCATGCCGATGTTGCGCGTCAGATCCTCAAGCCGGTTTGCAAGCTCGAGCAACTCGGGAACCCCTTCCTCGCTTTCGGCAATCGCGTTGATCTCAGGCTCCAGTTCGCGCGCCTTGTCGAGCGAGACGGGCTTCACGCCTTCGAGCGGAATCAGTTTCGACAAGCGGTCGCAAAGGCCGTAAGGAAACTCCATCACGCGACCCACGTCTCTGATCACCGCCTTGGAGGCCATGGTGCCAAAGGTGGCGATCTGCGACACGCAATCGGCGCCGTATTTGTTCTTCACATAGTCGATCACGAGTTCTCGCCCGTCCTGGCAAAAATCCACGTCGAAGTCGGGCATGGAAATCCGCTCGGGATTCAGGAATCGCTCGAACAGCAGCTCATAGCGCAACGGATCGAGATCGGTGATCAGGAGGCAATACGCGACGAGAGACCCCGCACCCGAACCCCGCCCCGGTCCCACCGGAATGCCGTTTGGAAAATCGTCCGAGCGGTAGGCCTTTGCCCAGCGGATGAAGTCAGCGACGATCAAAAAGTAACCGGGGAACCCCATCTTCACGATGGTCTGTATCTCGAACAGCAGGCGTTCCCGGTATTTTGGCAACTGCGCATTGCGTTTCTCCTCATCCGGATAAAGCACCGCCATGCGCTGCGCAAGCCCGCGCTCGGATTCAGAAAGCAGATAATCGTCCAGGCTCTCGCCATTGGGCGTGGGAAAATCCGGCAGGCGCGGCTTTCCCAACACCAGTTCGAGGTTGCAGCGTTTGGCGATCTCGACGCTGTTTTGCAGCGCCTCGGGCATGTCTGCAAACAGCGCGCTCATCTCTTCCTGCGTCTTGAAATACTGCCCTTCCCTGAATGCCCGCTCGCGCCGCTTGTCGTTGATCACATAGCCTTCCGCGATGCACACCCTCGCCTCGTGCGCCATGAAATCGTCCCGGCCCAAAAACTGCACCGGATGGGTCGCAACGACAAGAAGTGCGAGATCCGAAGCCAACGGAAGAACCGCATTGATATAATTTTCTTCATCGGCAAATCCCGCGCGCTGCACCTCGATGTAAAAGCGCTTCTCGAAAAGCTTGGCCCAGGTCTTCGCAAGCTGGCGCGCCTGGGCTGCATTGCCCGCGAGCAGCGCACTGCCCACATCGCCAAGCTGTGCGCCGGACAGCGCGATCAGGCCATCCGTGCCTTCCTCGAAGAACCACTCTATGCGCAACTCCGGACGGCCGCGAAACTGATTGGAAAGATAGGCGCGCGACAACAGCCTGCAAAGCCGAAGATAGCCCTCAACGGACTGGCACAGGAAAAGCATTCTGTGAGGGCGATCCCGATCCGAATCATTCGTGATATACACATCCACACCGGCGATCGGTTTGATCCCCTTGCCGCGCGCGGCATTGTAGAATTTCACCAGCCCCGAAAAGTTGGACAGGTCGGTCAGCGCGAGCGCCGGCATCCCGTCTTTTCTGGCAGCCGCCACCGCCTTGTCGATGCGCAGCATCCCGTCCGTGATGGAATATTCGCTGTGCAGGCGGAGGTGGACAAAGGCGGGTAGCGGCATGATGAAATGGTATGAAAGTTCAGCGCAGATTTTACCACCTTCTGAAATGTTCGAAGACCCAGATGGTAGAATCAAGCCCTGTCAAATCATTATCGCTATGCATCCCACCCTTGATCCGAAACGAGAACGCTATCTGCTGCTGACCCTATCGGGCATACAGTTCTCGCACATCCTCGACTTCATGATCATGATGCCGCTGGGACCGATACTGATGCGCGAATTCGGCATCAATCCCCACCAGTTCGGCTTTTTGGTCGCCTCCTACAGCTTCAGCGCGGCGCTGGCGGGATTGCTCGCCTCCACCTTCGTCGACAAGTTCGAGCGCAAGCGTCTGCTGCTTGCGATCTTTCTGCTGTTCGGACTGGCGACGCTGGCCTGCGGCCTGGCGCCCAGCTATCTTACGCTGTTGATCGCGCGCGGCATGGCCGGCGCATTCGGCGGCATCATGGGCGCGATGGTGCAGACGCTGGTAGGCGACCTGATCCCGTTCGAGCGCCGCGCCACCGCAAGCGGCATCATCTCCGCCGCGTTTTCGATTTCCACCGTGGCCGGTGTGCCGCTCTCGCTCTGGCTCGCCAACCATTTCCAGTGGCGCGCGCCGTTCATTTTGATCGCCTGCATCACCGCGTTGTTTCTTGTGATCGCGCAGCGCACGCTTCCGGATGTCAGGCATCACTTGAGTCTCGTGGCTCGCGCCCATCCCTTCTCCTCGATGTTCGAAGTGCTGGGGGATGCGAATCATCTGCGCGCGCTTCTCTTCACGATGCTGCTGCTCTTTTCAGGCTTCACCGTGATTCCGTACATCACCGTCTATGCGGTATCCAATGTCGGCATCGCGCTCAACGACATCCCCTATGTGTATCTCGCAGGCGGCGCGGCCACGCTGTTCACCTCCCGGCGCATCGGGCGCATCGCGGATGCGAAGGGCAAGATGAAGATCTACCGCATCCTGGCGTTCGCAGCGACCCTGCCGCTGTTTGCCGTCACCCAGATCGGCCCGGCCCCGCTCTGGCTCTGGGTCTCCTGCACCACCGCATTCTTCGTGCTGGTTTCAGGCCGTATGATCCCCGCGATGGCGATCATCACATCGTCAGCAAGACCCAAACTGCGCGGCACCTTCATGTCGCTCAACGCGGCGATGCAACAGTTGGCGAGCGGTATGGCCGCGATGCTGGCAGGACTCATCACCTCGCAAGGCCCGTCGGGACAGCTCATAGGTTACGACAAGGTGGGCTATGTCGCAATCGCGGCCAACCTGCTTGCGATCGCATTCGTATCCCGCATCGTGATGCACGATCAGCGTCCTAGCGCTTCTTCTGGATGAACTCGATATAGTAGCCGTCAGGGTCGGCAATGAACGCAAGCACGGTCGTGCCGTGCTGCATCGGGCCTGCCTCCCTGATCACCCTGCCGCCTTTTTCCCTGACCCTCTCGCACGCGCGAGCGGCATCATCGACCTCGATTGCGATATGCCCGTAGGCCGTGCCCGGCTCGTACTTGTCCACGCCCCAGTTGTAAGTGAGCTCGATCACCGCGCCGTCTTTCTCGTCCTGATAGCCCAGGAATGCCAGCGTGAATTTCCCCGCAGGATAATCGTTTCTTCTCAACAGTTTCATGCCGAGCACATCGACATAAAATGCGATGGAACGCTCAAGATCCGTGACCCTCAACATGGTATGCAATATGCGCATCATTCCTCCATTCGTTTCGATTTCTAAGGTGTTCCACTTGAAGCGTGAACCGCTCCCTGATTGTCCGCAGGCCTGTTTCTGTATCTCTCCAGCACGCCTGCGCATTCGCCGCCGGGATAGTGGTAGGACTCGAAATATTTTTCCCAGTCAGCCGACAACGGAGAAACATCCAGACTCGATATCCCGTCCTTGTCATCGGAGGAAAGCCGTACGAGACCGCGCCAGAAGTGTTCGTCGTTGTCCTCAACGATGAAATAGGCGCCCGGATGATGCGGGTTCAGGTTCTCCGCATCCTTGTAGATGAAGCAGCCCATCGTCCTGACATCCCTGTTCGCAAGCGTCCCCAGCCCCGGGTAGGAATCCGGCGCGGCAGAGTCTGCGCCAACCCAGCCATCCATATCGGGCGAGTAGGAAAGCGTGATGTCATGCTTGTCGTTGAAGCTCTTTAGCACCCCGATGCGATCCCGCTTTGCGGTCAGCGCGTTTCTGAAATTCGACAGCACGGGGCCCACGAGATCCCGCCAGTTCTGATAGGAAGGGCCCACGCCATCCTGAACGTCGCCGATCACGAATTTCGGAGTGGGTAGTCCATACAGTTTTTCCAGAAATGCCTGCACCCCGGGAAACTGGCCAAAACAGCTCCTGACCAACGCAGGGTTTCTGTACCAGCCTTCACCTCCCTTGGCCTCGTCCACGAATGACTTCATCACGATCGCCATGTCGATGTTGCTCAAACCCAGTTTCTTCAACTTGCCCGATGCGACGCTGCAGCTTTCGGTCAGATCATGCCCTTCCGCCCCTGAAACCGCAAGCAGCAGGCTGGGGGAAACGTCGTCGAGCACCTGAAGGAAGTCATACGGGCTTCCCGCCATCTGATAGTTGAGCACGCCGGAGGTGGATAGGCTGTCCGGATTCGGTATGCCGTTTGCATCCGACGAGGCCGTGTCAAACAGGCTGCTTACGAAATTGAAGGTGAACCTCACGGTGAACAGCATCGTCCTGTCCGCCTGGTCTCCCTCCTGCAGCTGCGCAATCTTCGTGTCTGCGGAGCTGGCAAGACTGCTCTCCGCCCTGTAAACCGGAATTTCAATGGATTTCATGCCACTGCGCAATTTCGGCCAGGTAAGACTCATCTTGGTTTTGCTGTTCACCATGCCCTTCATCAACGCATCCGTTCTCGACTGCGCCTCGGAGAGAACCGGATTGCCCACGGTGGTTGCGACCCCGCCGATCGCCGCGGCCGAGCCTCCGGTCGCCACCATCGCCGCAGCGCCCAGCAGGAACTTGGCCGATCCGATGAAGTCATGTTTGGAATCGGTCGCACTCTTGACATTCAGGACCAGAGACAGCTCCCCCGGATTGAATACCGAAAATGTGCCGAGCAGTGCGAGCGGCACGACATTCATCGGCAGCGTGCTCAAGGTTGCGCACTGCGTACCGTTGTCCCTGCCATCGAAAGTGGCGATCGGGATTTCCTGGCCGTCGAGCTTGTTCTTGAATCCCTTGGTCTGCACTTCCAGCACGAGCTGCGTATTCTCTCCTCCCCAGAAGCTGTGATTGGACAGGGGCACGCAGTTGCTTGCCGGTATCACCTCGGTCGTCACGGTGACATACCCGTCGTGGCCATGGCCATCGCGCAGCCATTTTGGCGCCTCATCCGAAACATAGACGGGGCGGCTCGCGGGAAAGAAAAAAGTCGATGCGATGCCGGGCAGGGGCAGACTGACTGCCAGGATCATCAATGACGCGATGCGGATCTTCATTTGTGCGGCCTTTTGTGTTTCACATTTCACAGCGACACGATTATATGTCCAGCCGCAGGTTGTGGAAGCGTGTGGCCATGAAATCCCGCAAAGGTTCCTTGCAATCGATCGGGTAAAATAGGCGTATGGTGCCTGCAGGATACCGAAAAACGCTTCTGGAACCAGCCCGAGACGGACAAGCTCTCCGAAATCGAAAATGATCTATAGCGTTAACGCCACTCAAGGCGCTGCACCCGGAGTATCGCATCTAATACGACAGCCAGCCGGATCCGCAATGGTCGCTTTACACCGGCTGGCTCAAGGACGCGCCGAACTCGTGAACTACGAGCTCAACCCGTTGATCAGAAGACCTGCCATCACCGTAGCCAGTATGATGAACGGCGCGCATTCCTTCCAGTCCAGCTTTCTTGTTTTCACCCTGATGCAGAGCGTGTCATCCAGCTCGTTGCGCAGGCGTCCGTTTTGATATTTCATTTTACTCTCCCTGATCGAGCGGACAGATTATCAGAAACAGGAAAGCCGGCACCAGTCCGCACAGCGGTTGACTTCAACCTGCCCTGCGGAAGATAAAACCGACGGACGGTCAGTTTTTCGGAACGAACGGAGATGCCCTGCCCGCCCCGACCGCCTTCGAGATGCGCGCCAGCGCATCCTGGATCACCGCACGCGGTGATGCGATGTTGATGCGCATATGGCCGCTTCCTCCATTGCCGAAAGTGATGCCGGGATTCATCCCGACCTTCGCCTCATGCACGAAAAAGCGTCGCAGCTCATGATCGCTCATGCACAGTTTCTTGCAGTCCAGCCAGAGCAGATAAGTGCCTTCGGGTTCGACCAGGCGGATGTCCGAAAGACTCGCCTCAAGATAATCCTTTACGCAATCGCGATTGCCTGCAAGATAGCAAAGCAGCTCATCCAGCCAGGCCTCGCCATGTCGGTAGGCCACCTCGAAGGCGGCGATACTGAACGGATTAAAGTTTCCCGCATGCAGGCTGTCGAAGACTTTTTCGATCGCCTTGCGATGCTCGGGTTTTTTGGCGATCAGGCAGGAAAGCCCCAGCCCCGGAATGTTGAATGTCTTGCTGGGCGCGATGGCCGTGATCACATCATCCTCATCGCCTGCCAGCGTAGCGAGCGCGGTGTGTATCTTTCCGGGATAGACGAGGTCGGCATGTATCTCGTCGGAGAGGATCGCAATGCCGTATCGCCTTGCGATGTCGAGCAGTTGCAGGAGCTCGGCCCTTTCCCATACGCGCCCGACAGGATTATGGGGCGAGCAAAGCAGGAGCAGCTTCGCACCCTCTTTTGCGCACTGCTCGAGATGTTCAAAGTCCATCGCATAACGCCCCTCCACAAGAAGCAACGGATTCTCGATCAGTCTGCGCCCGTTGGTCGTCACAGCCGAAAAAAAAGGCGGATAGACGGGCGGCTGCACGATCACGCCGTCGCCTGGTTTGGTCAGCGCAAGCACCGCAGCATAAAGCGATGGAACGACACCAGGCGCCATCAAGATCGCTTCGCGTTCGACTTGCCAGGAGTGGCGCTTTTGCAGCCAGAAAATCAGCGCCTCGTACAGGCTCTGCGGATAAAGGCTGTACCCATAGACGGGGTGGGATGCGCGATCGACGAGCGCGCGCGTCACGGCCTCGGGTGCTGCGAAATCCATGTCAGCCACCCACAGCGGCAGCACATCGGGTGTGCCGAAATATCCGGCACGCCCGTCATGCTTCACGGAATTCGTGCCGTCTCTAGCAATCAGTCTGTCGAAATCGCAACTCAAGCGATGCGCTCCCAGAGCGTGACTTCGGAGAGACTGTGCTGGAATTTTCGCCTGGTCTCCCTGATCACGAAAGGCACATCCTGTGGCTCATTCATCAACCTGAAATGCGGCAGGAGCAATTCCTTAAGCCCATCCAGCGTGGTGTAACTCTCGCCGTTCTTCTTGAACCCGCCTATCCATTCAGAGCGACTGGTGTGCTCTTCGAGCCAGGTATAAGGAGATGCGATCATCAAGACGCCGCCCATGTTGAGGCGCAGGTGCACGCCGGATAAAAATTTTGCCGGACTGTACAAACGGTCGATCAGATTGGCGGCAAGGATCAGATCGTAATTGCAGAAGATCGGCTTCAAATTGCACGCATCGCCCTGGAAAAATTCCACCCTGTTTCTCACTGCTTCAAGACCCAGAGCCTTCAGGCTGCGCGACTTGTAGCTGACCAGACTGCCTTCATCGGCAAGCTGATAGCGCAGCACGCCCTGCCTTGCCATCTCCGCTCCCAGCCCGATGAAGCGCGCAGAAAAATCGATGCCGGTGACGCGATCGAAATGGCGCGCGAGTTCAAACGTCGCGCGACCCGTCGCACAGCCAAGGTCCAGCGCGCGGCGCATCGGCTTTTTGCCGATCGCATCGATCGCGATCCCGGCCAGCGTCGCGGGGAAATTCGCCACGCCGAAATATTCATCGCCGTAATGGAACTCCGCATATTCCGAGAGCAGCCTGTCCGTTTCATAGTTGGATGAGACCGGAAAGAGGGCGGCCTCGCCCGACACATAGCGAAATCCCGCATGCTGGAAGAAATGGCGGCGGAAGGCATAGCGCGCGCTCTTTCTCGCTTCATTGCCGCAGGATATCCACGAGCCGCCCTTGATCAGGTTGTGCCGGCCGTCGAAGGTCGGCGTGGTGAAGTCGTCATACAAGGGATGCACCGCAAACCCCGCATAAGGATATATCGGCGTGACAGTCCATTGCCAGACATTGCCCCTCACGTCAAAAAGATCGCCCTGGCTGAATTCGTTCACGGGGCAGGAGGAAGCCCAGAAGTCCAGGTGTATGTTGGCGTTCGCGATCCTGTCTGGCTCGACCTCTTCGAGATTGCAAAAATCATACAGCCTGTACCATTCGTCTTCGGTGGGCAGCCTCACGGGTTTGCCCGTAACCTTTCTCTTCCAGCAGCAGAAAGCGCTCGCCTCGTGGCAGTTGACTTCGACAGGCCAGTCCCAGCGCATCGCGACGATCACGGTCATCAGCCTCAGATGCCAGCCCTCGTTTTTCCTGACCCAGAACGTCGGATGGACAGCGCGGCTGTATGTCTTCCACGCCTGGCCTTCCGCCTCCCAATATTCGTCCAGGCCATAGCCGCCCTGTTCGACAAAGTCCAAAAACTCCTGATTGCTCACAAGATACAGGCTGGCCTCGAACGCAGGCAGGCTCGCCTCATGCTCCCCGTATTCGTTGTCCCATCCATAGTAAGCATCTTGCTTGTCTGAATGCACCTTCCCTGCCGGAATTTTCACCAGCCGGTTCTCTGGCGCGCCCCCCGTCTTTTTGCAGGGTTGCCAGGAAGGATGCGGCTTGACGTATCCGATCGCATGCTGGCGTATCAGCACCGAAGAAGTCTCAAGATGTATGCGCTCATGTTCTATGCCCATCAGGATCGCCCACCACGGATGATCCCGTCCTATCGGCAATGCAAGCGGCGCATTCCGTATCAGGTCGCTTACCGCCTCCTTGACCCGCTTGCGGTAGGCCATCACCTCGGAAACTTGAGGCCACTCGTAATGCGCATCGTTAAGGTCGTCCCAGCTCATCTCGTCCACGCCCACCGCGAACACCGATTCAAATTTTGCATTGATGCGCTCATGCATCAGCCCCGCAAGCACGAGCTTGTTGACGAAGAAAGTCGCGGTATGGCCAAGATAAAAAATCAGCGGATGGCGCAGCGGGATGGACTTGACAAAATAGGCCTCTTCGCAGGAAAGCGTTTCGAACAGTTCTTCATAGCGATCGAAGGTGGAAAGAAAATAGCCGAGAATTTCCGCGCGCTTCGCGCAAGCTTCCCCGCCTTCGAGTCGTGGCATACGCTGCAAGCCTTGCATGTTCCCCCCCGGAAAATATATGCAGGATTCTAGCATTCACACCGGACTGGCTGGCGTAAAATGATCACATTCCGTTCACACCGTCTTCATGCACCTCGTCGTCTCCATCTCAGGCCACGGTTTCGGCCATGTCGCCCAGACAGCGCCCGTCTTGAATGCGCTGCATGGATTGCTGCCCGATCTTCGCATCACGGTGCGCTCTCCGGCTGCTGAACGCCAACTGAAATCGCGCATCCGGATACCCTGCTCCTATTTGCCGGGAGAGGGCGATATCGGCATGGCGATGACATCGCCGCTTGCCGTGGACATCGAAAGAAGCCGCGCGGCTTACCGTTCATTCCACGAAAACTGGAAAGGGCGCGTGAGTGAGGAGGCGCGCCTGTTGAAGTCGCTGCGCGCCGACTTCGTGTTGTCCAACGTGGGTTATCTGCCTCTGGCAGGTGCGAGGCATGCCGGCATCGCGCATGCCGCGCTGTGCTCGCTGAACTGGGCGGACATCTACCGTCATTGCTGCGCTGCAGGCTCAGAACAGGACGAATCGATCGCGGCACAGATACAGGATTGTTACGCCAATGCGGACGCCTTTTTGCGCGCCACGCCCGGCATGGAGATGGCTTACCTTCCCAACCTGATTCCAGTCGAACCGATCGCCGAGGTGGGAAAAAACCGGCGCGAGGAACTCAACCGGCTTCTGAAATTCTCCAAAGACGAGAGACTGCTCCTGATCAGCATGGGCGGCATTGCGGGCCGCCTGCCCGTCGAGAACTGGCCAAAACAGGATGGCATGCGCTATCTGGTTCAGGCCGACTGGCAGGTGGATCATTCCGATGCGATCGCGATCGAATCTTTGCCGTTTTCATTTCCCGACCTGCTCGCAAGTTCCGATGCGCTGATCTGCAAGCCTGGCTATGGCAGTTTCGTGGAGGCTGCATGCAGCGGGGTGCCCGTGCTCTATGTCGGCCGCCCGGACTGGCCCGAATCCCGGCCTTTGATTGCATGGCTTGAAGAGTATGGCAATTGCCTCGAGATTTCGCAACGCGCACTGCTTGAAGGTAGCTTCAAGACGGCGCTTAAGCGGCTTTGGGAAACAGCCGCGCCTTGCGCCATGCCGGCCAGAGGCGCGCATCAGGTGGCAAGCTGGCTTGCGACTAAAATTTAGTGCAGATGACCGCCTTCGTCGTGCACATGGCCGTGCTCCAGTTCTTTTTCTGTCGCCTTGCGCACGCCCGTGACCGTGCAGTTGAACGTGAGCGTCTTGCCGGCTAGCGGATGGTTGCCATCCACGGTCACTTCGTCGGCCGTCACATCCACGACCGTATACAGCACGAAGTCCTCGTCATCCGCATCTTCTGGACCGCCTTCGAACTGCATGCCGACTGCCACATCAGAGGGAAATGAGCTGCGCGCCTCGACCTCGACCAGCTCGTGTTCATATTCGCCGAAGGCATCGTCGGGCTTCAGCGTGACGCTGCATTGATCGCCCGCGCTCTTGCCATGCAGCGCCTCCTCGACCAGCGGAAAGATGCCGTCGTATCCGCCGTGCAGATAGCTGATCGGCTCATCGACCTTTTCGATGAGTTCGCCCTTTCCACCGGTGTTGACCAATTCATAGCGCAGCGATACGACGGAGTCTTTTTCGATCTTCATTGGGGTTCCCTTGTAAAATTTGATGCAGCGTCCGATGACTGTTAAAAGCCTGTTTCGGCGCATTTTAAACACATTGCAGCCCTTTCAGCTAATTAAATTTTTGATTTCCGGACGGAAAGCCCTGGCGCTATAATGCCCCGTATGAAAACATCTTCGACACTGCTGGGCGAACTTGGCGTTCAGGAATTCCTGCGCGATTACTGGCAAAAAAAGCCGCTGCTGATACGCGGCGCGTTACCGGGATTTTCGGGTCTGCTAAGCCCCGAGGAACTCATCCATCTTGCCTGCACCGAGGATGCGCAGGCGCGCCTCGTGACTCAGCGGCAAGGCGAATATCATCTGCAGCACTCGCCCTTCACCAAGAAAGACTTCAAGTGCCTGAACAAGATGCCCTGGACGGTGCTGGTTCAGGGCGTGAATCACCATCTACAGTCTGCGGCAGAACTGCTCAAGGCGTTCAACTTCATTCCCCATGCGCGTCTGGACGACCTGATGATAAGTTTCGCGCCCAAAGGCGGCGGCGTGGGCCCGCATTTCGACTCCTACGATGTCTTTCTGCTGCAGGGCATGGGACACCGGCGCTGGCAGATTTCCACCCAGCAAGACCGCACGCTGATCGAAGGTGCACCGCTGCGCATCCTGAGGCACTTCAAGCCCGAGCAGGAATGGGTGCTGGCTCCGGGCGACATGCTGTACCTGCCGCCACACTGCGCGCATCACGGCATCGCGGAAGACGACTGCATGACCTACTCGATCGGATTCCGCACCCCGGCATATCAGGAACTCGCCGAGCAATTCCTGATCTATCTGCAGGACAGAATCTGCGTAGAAGGCATGTATGCAGACCCCGATCTCAAAACACAAAAGCACCCTTCTGAAATCAGCCAGGCCATGCTGAGCCAGGTTGCATCCGCGATCAGGCAAGTGCGCTGGGACAAGGAGGACATCGCGAATTTTCTGGGATGCTATTTGAGCGAACCCAAGGCGCATGTCTATTTCACTCCGCCCGTACGCCCGCTCGGCGCAAAGAAATTCATCTCGCACCTGAAAGGCCCCGGCGTGATGCTCGATCTCAAGAGCCAGATGCTGTGCAACAATAATACTGTTTTCATGAACGGCGAGTCGAGCGCGGTATCGGATGAAACTTATGCGGTCTTGCGCGAACTTGCAGACAGGCGTGAGTTGTCCGCGATGGCATCCTGTTCCGACGAACTCGCACAAATGCTCCATCAGTGGTACATGGATGGCTACCTTACCCCCTTCTGAAGAAGACAAGAAGCCAAAAGTTGAGCCAACTTGTAAAAAAACCCGATTAAAAAGCTGATTACTGCTGGATTTTTTTTAATTTACTGCTAAAATGCGCCGACTTTGACTTTGAAACCCACAAAGGTTAAGTCGAACAGATTTTTAAATTTATCAACGTAAACCGAGGAAAAGACCATGAAATTATCCGCTCTTGTTGCCGCTCTGCTGGCTCTTGCTTTGACCGCCTGTGGCGAAAAGGCCGCTGAAGCTCCTGCTGCTCCTGCCGCTCCTGCTGCTGACGCCGCTCCTGCAGCACCTGCAGCTCCAGCCGCTCCTGCTGCCGAAGCAGCGCCAGCCGCTCCTGCAGCTGATGCAGCTACTGCTGCCCCAGCTCCTCCAC
>VFSW01006411.1_pt1 | contig 17315 bp, 14 predicted proteins | sample 5358111 | NCBI WGS metagenome assembly VFSW01 (sample SAMN11554181, study PRJNA540505) | mine drainage metagenome | isolation source: sediment from site ElyBrook_90M | place: USA: Ely Copper Mine, Vershire, VT | collected 2017
TGACGTCCTCCTCCGGGGTTTGGGAGAACTCACATTTTACGGGGGCCCGTGTTGGGGGGCGGGGGCAGGGGCGGGGGCAAAACCACGAGAGGTACCCGTGGATGCGGGGATAGACTCCAGCGGACTCCTCTTTGGCAGAGCTCTTGGCGAGTAAGCTGGAAGGGAACAGTGCAGCAGACCCACGTATTTCGGAACTTAATCCTACTCAACCGCGTTGCGGCGATCCGCTGCGCGCGTAATTATACTCCGAATGGTTAACCGAGGTTTCGCGCAACGATTCCACTCGACCTGACTCCTAAGTGCCCGTTTTGTGATCGCCTTCGCATACTATGTGTCCATACTTCACCGACGCTTTGGCCTGAGCCGGGCTAGATTGTGCGACCTGCAGTAGTCTTCTCCAGCATCCCGTAGGATCAGGATTATCTAGCAGATCATCTCGACAGCAAACTCGAAGTTTTGCGAAGATGTTAGTCAGGTGATACTTCACAGTACTTTCCTGAATCCCCAGCACAGCCCCTATTTCTTTGTTGGTCAATCTGCTTTTTGCGAGCTCAAGAATCTGACTTTCACGAAACGTAACGGCCTGATCCACTGAGATGAGACCTCGACCTCTCGCTCTTATCAATCGCGTCAACGTGGGTGAGTCAACCCAAATCTGGCCACTCGCGATCGCATGGACAGCACGAACTAGCTCACCAGCTACGTGTCGGTACGGCATAAATCCGTCTACGCCGAGCTGCACAATTCGCATCACGTCCTCTGGCGAGCGATCATGCCCAACGACGAGATAGCGTGCAGAAGGGAAATTGCGACGCAGCGCGATCAAACATTGGCTAAAGGGAAGCCGTAGCCCGCCATAGTCGATGATGAACACGGGCGCGCACTGCTGGCAGTCGGAGCACTCGACTACGTGATCGAAATTGATGAGCGCGATTGATTCATCGCATTTTAGTAGTTCGAACACGTACGCAGCACCGAGCCAATGATCCGCGATAACGCAGGTTGTGACGGAAGGACCGGAAGCATGCTCGGCACACAGCGCGCAGACCCTCACCTTCGGTGTGGGATCCCCTTGCTGTACCCGATTGCCCACCATAGCGAGTACTCCAAAATCTGCGGTAGCGGTGAGAAAGTATACACGCAACCGCGGAATGGTCAACATGAATGTTGCGCTTATCCGGAAAACGTAACACAAGTAGTCCGGTTATGATTCAACTACGAAAATCACAATGGCGCAGAGTGCGCCACCGCGCAGAACGGACAGGACTACCTGGCACCCACATATCAACTAAATAACATTAATTGACATTCGAATGTACTCGACGCTTAGTCGAGCACTGCCCTACCCGTCTGTCTGAGAAGGCCTATCCGATGTGGGGCTTACATCGTGCGTGGAAAGTGCGTATTGTTCAACAATCTTAGCGCGGGTGTGAGCGCGCTTTTCAGAAAACAATCGTTGCGTGTAAGGGTCTGAAAGTCTGCGGGAGTTGCGCACGCCCACACGCAGAAGGGTGCGCCTGCGGCATTGATGGACATGCTGCATCAGGTGTGCTGTCAAAATCACACAACAAGATTGAGCGACATGGTCGCTCTTGAGAGGAGAAGAATCAATGTGGAAGAACCTCGCGATAGGGTTAGTGTTTTGCGCCTTGGGTGTCACCACTTACGTGACGGTTAGCAATGCGTACTCGGTGAACGCCACAATGAGTACTCAATTAAAAGCTCCCCATGCGTCGTTGGAGCTGTACGTGCCGGGCAGCGGACAACAGTACAAACTTCTCGATGCACTGGTGAAATCGGGATCCTATGATGCATCGCCAACCGGTTTGCTCTCCACTGAGCACATCTTGCAGATTCCGTCGTCCCGCGAGAATGGCGGGGTCGCTTATCTGGTGCTCTCGCAGTATTTCGATCACGGTACGGCACGCAAGGTGGCGCAGCGGCGGCGAGAGGCGACCAAGTCGCTGGTAGCCGGGCCTCCGGTCACGTTGCACCTGAGCGCGGTGGAGCACGTTCTGGGTGATTGGGGCTGGGAAACCGGATCGTCGCGGAACATCGAGGCAGTAGCAGGCCGCTCGATCGACGAGTTGCTCAGCAAGAAGATGTCCGTCAGTTTCCTCAAGATCGGCTACGTGGGACAGACCGCGAATGTGGTGTTCTTCCCTGCGGGCACGACACTTGAGCAGGCGCTGGCGGAAGCCAAATCAGATCCTAACCTGGCTGGAGCGTCAATTTTTCTGGACAAGACGCACAACCAGTATGTGATGTACTCGGAGTTCTTCCGGACTCCGCAAGTCAAGCCGGCGCGACCGGCGACGGGACAGATGGCAGGCTTGGTGCTGGATCATCAACCCGGAGTGGTAGTTCAGAATTACGAATCTCGTTAACCGTGTGGGCCGAGCTCACGCCGGAAACACACATCTATGGAGGATTGAATGCGAAGAACCAGAGTATTGTGGGTTGCGTTAATGACCACCCTCCTTCTAGCCGCAGCCATAGCGGAAGGACCAAAAGACAACAAGGCGCCGATCGGCGCCAAAAAAGCAGCCACTGCATCGGCCAAAACCCCTGAAGATGCAGGCCGCGGAACATTCGTCCAGGTCGCTTTGTGGGATGTTGCTCCGGGCAAATCGCAAGCGTTCGAGGCGGCAGTTCGCGAGCAGATGTCACATTTGCCTTCCGGGGCGGATGCGATTAACGCACGGGTGCTGAAGAGTCTTAGCGATCTCAGCGCGCAATATGCCACCTATGTGCGCTACGAGAACACCATGACCGCCGAGGATAGCCTGGCCAAGCAGATTGCTGTCCTCAGTCCGTTGTGTTCCCGCGCTCCTGAGACGCACGTCATTCGACTGGGACACGCCTATTCGCCAGCGGGCGCGACCGACTCCCCAACTGGGACGGAGTTTGCCAATGGCGGAACAGGGCAGATTGCCCATCTGGGCTTGTGGGTTCCGAATCCACGTTTTCGCGATGGCTACGACAAAGTGCTGGACGACGTAAAAGTCGGCACCATGAATCAGCACAACCCCGGCTACATCGGGGAGGAGACGGGCGATGAGGTGCGCAAGCTCTCGGTCGAAGAGCAGACGCCTTATAGTCCGCACGCCGGTGTCGCCGAGCCTATGTCGATTAACTATGGGGAATTCAAGTCCTTTCAAACGGCGGAAGAGTCGTTCCTGGCGCACAAGGACGACCAGAATGCAAGAACCGAAATGCAGATCTTCTTCGGTTCTTTGCAGATCCCGACGCGGTTCTACATTTTTCAGGTTGTGCAGAGCTACAACTTCTCAGCTCACGCAAACGGCAAGAGTGACCAAAACATCGTCAACAAAACCGAAACGCTAGCGAGGAGATAGCTCCATGACGCCCATGGCGTCCATTTACGGCCCCGACTGCGACAGTCAGACAGTGCTTCTAACGCAGCCTGAGACACGCGCTGAAGCAGTATCGATTGTTTCAGCCGGGGTCGCTTATCCAGAAGTAGGCGCTCCTGGTACGGTCGCCAGCACTCTACGCGCTGGACGAGTGTGGGAAGGCACGGAGTCTGGCTGCGTAGACATGCACCAATTGCGCGAAGCCGCCGGCATCGAGGCCAGGGCTGCAAGGAAGTTGGATCGATTCTCTTTGTTAGCACTCGCTGCAGCTCGTGGAGCGGTAATGCGATCAAAGCTAGAGCTTAGCGAGATAGCGGAGTGTGGAATCTATTCAGGGAATATGGTGGGCGGCTGGACATTCACCGAGCCGCAGGTACGTGCGCTGCATCGCGACGGACTTGACGCGGTAAGCCCTTATCTTGCTACTGCCTGGTTTCCTGGAGCGCCGCAAGGACAGATCTCCATCAATCTAGGTATGACAGGATTTGCAAAAACAGTAACCACGGATCGTTGTTCGGGGGCACAGGCGATAGGGTTGGCGTATGAACGCCTCCGCGCGGGGTTAGGGCCCGCATTACTGCTGGCAGGTGGGGCGGAAGCTCCGGTAACGCCGTTCGTAGCGGCATCCTTGGCGCAGATCGCCGATTGCAATCATTCAACCGTGGAGGGGGCAGCGTACCTGCTCTTGGCGGCCGGCGGAAGAGGTGAAGTTGAAATTGTCGGTCACAGTACATTTGCGGCGAGAGTTCGCCCAGTGGATTTCGCCGAACAACTAATCCAACGAGTTGCACAACTGATGGCGCAGATCGGCCTCGCATCCTCCGACATAGTTCTTTGCAATATTCCACTTGATTCGAAGCTGCAGGAGCAACTTTCCGAGCACATTCGAACCATGGTTGGAGGGCAGACAGAAATATTCTTCACAACTGAAGTATTCGGCGACGCTTTGGCAGCAAGCGGTCCACTCGCCTCCGTCGCTGCATGGGAAATGCTAATCGAGAATTCGAATGCTCGCGTTGCTCTGGTTATCAGCCTAGGTCATCAATGTGCCGACCTACTCGTGTTTTCTAAACCGTTTGCAACTTCTTAGAACCCGGAGGACAAGTGTTATGACAACTCAAGACATTCAAGAGGTCGTGCTCGCTTCGCTCAAAAGTCTCGGCTACGACACAAAGGACGTATTGCCGGTGCACGATCTGCAATCCGACCTTGGACTGGATTCAACCGAAGTCGTCGAACTTGCAGCATTGGTGCGCAATCAATGCGGGCTAAAGGCGCAACGCCTTGATCTGAGAACACTGAAGACCGTCTCGGACATGGCTTCGCAAGTCCAATCGCTTCTCTCTCAGGGGGCACAGACCGGTTCAACGGGAGCATGACGATGAGGGACAAATCGCAATTGTTATTCGGGTTCGCCTTGATGATCCTGGTTGCGTTCGGCACCAGCTCTCGAGCCGCGACCCACACCGTAGAGATGACCGACCGTCCGCCATACCTGGAACCCCGCGTTCTCGAGGTAAGCGTGGGAGACACGGTGGTTTGGCATAACCAGGGTCCTCAGCTGGCGCACGCAGTGATTGATGGGGACCTTCGTATTTACTCGGACGAGATTCCAGTCGGCAAGACCTGGTCGCATACTTTCGAACGTCCTGGCACCTACGCATATTTGTGCCAGCGCCACTTCTTCATGCGCGGTACGCTTCTGGTGCACGCGAAGGACGGAAGCCTGGCCACTCCTCTGGACTATCCCTACCAGCGCGCATTTAAAGAACTCGTGGTGCCGACATTAAACGCGGTCCCGAGAATGATTATGGTCAGCCGCTTCGATGATTCCGTTTGGTTCACAGAAGGCGGCGGGCAGTTTTACGGGTTCGAAGACATTCCACCGCAAAACAAACTGGGTCACATCGATGGCCAGGACCGCGTTATCGAATTCGCAACCCCCGCCACAGATGCGCAAGGCACGAAGCTTGGCGTCGATTCCGTCGCCATGGATCACTCCGGAAACGTTTGGTTTACCGAGAGAGTGAGCAACAGGGTCGGATACCTGGACAACAAGACGCAGGCCATCCACGAGTTTTCGCTGCCCACGAAGAATGGCGAAGTGTTGGGCGTTGACGTGGACAGTAGCGACACGGTGTGGTTTGCCGAGCGGTTTGGAAACAGAATTGGATGGCTGACAAAAGACGGCCAAGTGACCGAGATTCAAATGCCGGAGGCGGATTCTGAGCCCCGTGCCGTTTTTGCCGATTCCAAGGATCGGATCTGGTACACGGCCCGAGCCGGAAATGAAATCGGTTATTACGACAAGGCAAGCAAATCATTTCACGGGGTCAAGCTCCCCACCGACAAAGCGCGACCTGCGGGTTTGTGCGAAGCGTCTGATGGCACGGTCTACTTTGTTGAGATGGTGGCCAACAAGATTGGAAAACTTACGGGCGATCAGATCGTGGAATATCCAACCCCGACCAAATTTGCTGCTCCTTTCAAATGCGCGGTAGATCAGGCCGACAACGTGTGGTTTACGGAGGTGTTTGGCAACGCTGTCGCAAAGTTGGACACTCACAATGGAGAAATTACGGAATATCAGATTCCTACTCCTGAAAGCCGGCCAGGCGGCGTCGCCATCGATCACAAGGGCCGCGTATGGTTCACCGAGCAAAAGGGCAACAAGATCGGAGTGTTTGACCCCGCGATCGCGGCTACAGCCGTGAAACCGGACGCGCCCTCCACCGCGAGTTCATTGCCTGAAAAGCGCACTTCAGTCCAAGCAGATGAGGCAAAGAAGGTAAGCAGCGAAGAATTTCGCTTGCCGCGGCCAGGGGCCGGGCCAGGCGGTGATCTTGTGCAGGGTCGCGAAGGCTGGCTCTGGTTCCCTGAGGTTTACGGCAACAAGCTTGGGGCTATCGATTCCGAATCAAAGCAATTTCGAGAAATCGACATTCCTACTCCAGTTAGCATGCCGATCGGCGTGGCGGAGACTTCAGATGGCATCTTCTGGGTTCCTGAGTTTCGTGGGAATCAGTTGGCACGTATAAATCCGCGTGATTCTACGGTGCGCGAATTCGCTCTCGAAGTGCCGCACTCGCTACCAGCGGGAGTAGCCGTTGATGAACGCGACGACGTTTGGGTTACCCAAATGGCCGTGGGACGCATTGCGCGTTTCGATAAACGATCGGAAAAGTTCGATCACTTTGACATGCCGGGCGGGGATGTGTCTCCATTTCTCATTGCCGCCGACCGGCGTGGGGCACTCTGGATTACAGCTTCGAATCGAGCGGGCAATTATCTCGCTCGCTTCGATCTCGGCAGCAAGCGATTCGACACATTTCCTTTGCCAACTCCTGCTTGCGGACCCGCGGGAGTTCTTGTTGCGCACAACGCGATCTGGGTAACGGAGAGCCAGAGCGGAAAGTTGGCTGAGTTCGAAATCAGTGAGAGGAAGTGGATGGAATTTCCCGTGCCGGTGCCAAACTCCGAGCCGATCAGGCTAACCAGAGACGAAACGGGTCGGATCTGGATTGCTGATGGCGGCGGAATCGGAACCGCTGGCGGTAACTCGCTCGACATTTTTGATCCCACGTTGGAAACCTTTTCCGTCATTCCTATGACAGCTCGTAAAGCAAAACCGGCTGGAATTGTGCAAACCAGCGACGGCTCCATTTGGTTTACGCAAATGGGCGGCAACTCGTTGTCGCACATCTCTGGTAGCAAAGGAGAACGCCTGTGAAGTCATTCGAATTTGATATCGATTTCTCGGCATCGGCCCCGGAAGTGATCAAAGCATTTTGGGAACTACAAAACTGGCCGGCCCTCGCACCTCATGTTCGCGCGATGCACGTTCACTACGACGACGGTGCTGTACAAGTGGTCACTATGGATGTGCTCACGCGAGGTCATCAAACATCGTTCAAGTCAGTCCGTTTGCGCAGTGGTAACTGCATCTCCTACGTCCAGCCAGAGCCGCCACCAGCGCTTCATGCCCATCGCGGCTCTTGGACATTCTTCAGCACTCCGGGCGGAACAACTGTAACTTGCCGCCACGAAATTGAAGTGAATCATGCCGTCGCGCGAGATTTCCTGGTGGCTGCCAAGATGGTCACCGCGGAGGATCAGGTCGAACAACGCATGGAAGAGGTCATCAAATCCAACAGTCTACAAACAATCTTGGCGTTAAGAACAAGCCTAGAAAGTCAAAGGAGCAGGCGTCATGCAGCAAACTCGTCCGTCGCGTAATTTTCAGCGTTTCTTGCAAACGATTGCCGTACTGGTGCTGGGCTCCCTCGTGCCTTGCGGACTGGCTAAAGATGCAGAGCGGAGCACTTTCGTGCGACCGACCTCGATAACAAACGTGAAGGCCAATGTCTTCAATCTCAAAAACTCACAAGACAAGTCCTTCACTTTGATCGAGTACACGTTGCCATCGGCAGACTCGGTGCCGCACATCGTGATTGTTGATCAGAAGGATTATGTCTGGTTTAGCGAGAGCGGAGGCGGATTCGCGAAGAACTTCCTGGACGTTCCGGCTCAAAGCAGACTCGGCAGGATTGACAAAAACGGAAGCATGCTTGAGTGGGAACTGGGTGGTCAAGGGACCAGCCCGATGGGGATTCTGTTCGATAAAAGCGTAGATCTCTGGATCGTCGAGCGGATGGCCAACCGGATCACACGCCTGCGGCAAAATGGCGGTAGCGACCACTACCCGGTGCCGACATCCGGCGCTTGGCCGACCGCTCTCGCCATTGCTCCAAACGGGAAGGTGTGGTTCACCGAGACTAAAGGCGACAAGATCGGAGTCATCGATCCGTCTGACGGACGATTGCAGGAATTTCCACTGCCGGTTTCGCACACGATGTCAACGGGTATAGCAGCTGATCGCGAAGGAAGGATTTGGATTGCACAACGCGACGTTAACATCATCGGAATGTTTGATCCTGCGCAGCAAAAGTTCAGCCAGTTTTCGTTGCCCACGGCGGACTCCAAACCTTGCGGCATTATGGTTGACAACAATGATCAAGTTTGGTTTTCCGAGCGCAATGGGGGAAAACTAGGAACCATCACTGCTAAAGGGGAAATTCAGGAATTCCCCCTGCCTGGTCACTTCGATGGTCCATTCCTCATGGTTGCCGACCGAAGAGGCGATGTGTGGTTCTCAGAAATTTTTTCCAACCAGATTGGGAGATTTCATCCAAGCGACCACACCTTCGAACAGTATCCAATCCCTGGCGATAAAGCGTACCCCGCAGGCTTGGCCTTGGACTCCAAGGGAGACGTCTGGTTTGCGGAACAAGGCACAAATAAGATTGGCCTTCTAGTGCGCGGCGATCTTTCCTACATTGCCGGCGAGGATCCTCACGGTGCCAGTGCGCCTGCAAGTAAAGGTGACTTCAGAATCCACGAGTTCAATCTTCCGTCGGAGCAATCCATCCCGGGCATTGTGGCGGTGGACAGAAATAATGTCGTCTGGTTCACCGAGATGGGCGGTGGTTTTATCGGTCCGGGTTTTCCCCCGGGAACACCTGGCAGTAAGGTCGGCTACATTCGCGATGGCGAATTGCACGAAGTCAGTATGCCGACAGCCGATTCAGGTCCGACCTCCCTATCTAAGGACCCTTGCAGCAGTGACATCTGGGTTACATTGCGCGCCGCGAACAAGATTGCCCGCATCCGAGATTTCCAGGCTACCGAATACAGCATTCCTGTTTCGGATAGCTTCGCCGTAGGTATTGCAGTCGATTACGACCACAATGTCTGGGTAGCGCTAAGTGATGCGGCGAAAATTGCGCGCATGACCCCAACTGGGGAATGGCGTACGCTCGACATCCCCGATCCAGACGCGCAACCACGCACGGTTTTCGTGGACAGTCGAAACGAGGTGTGGTTTGCCGAGAAGGTCGGCAACCATATTGGCCATATCGACAAGAAAAACTGGACATTGGAGAGGTGGCTAATTCCCACGCGCATGGCATGGCCGCTCTCGCTCGAGGAAGACAGTGTCGGCAATCTGTGGTTCGCCGAGATGCGAGCCGACAAAATCGCGCGACTTGACCGGCAAACGAAAGAATTCACCGAATACCAACTCCCGATCAAGTCGGCACCTTTCAAACTCCTCTACGACAATGCGAACTCGGCTTTTTGGGTCTCCACGGTTTTTGCCAGTTCTGTCATGCGATTCGATTTACCAAGCAAGCAGATCGTTGCCAACTATCAGACGCCTAGCGAAGGTGCGTGGGTCGGAGGCCTTGATCGGGATGCGGATAGTTGCATCTGGTTCAGTGAACAGTTCGCAAACAAGATCGGTCGTCTCTGCATCGGCGGAGTTTCCCGCCAGTGGCAGACACCTTGACCTGATTCCCACTGGTGCGGCCATGGCTATGAATCGACTTCAATTTTTGTCTTACCGACTCGCCTTCAGCGGGCTCCCCTTTGGAGAGCTTCAGCAGGTCTTGGCGGACGTCGAACAGAATTCGTCGTGGAGCGCATCATGCCGGCGCTGCTCGAGGCGGCTGCGCGAGTTGGCCTGTAAGGCAGAGCTAGCGGGAGACGGCGAGTGGGCGGCAGAAGCCTGGCGGTGGACGGCTTGCGCCTATCACGCTGCCTCCTTGGGCTTCCATTTTGGTACAAAGGGGGACGAGAACGGCAGGGACATCGTCCGCATGCGGAGGATGGCGCATGCCGCTTATCTGCGAGCGCTACGCAGCGATCCATGTCTGGCCCGCCCTGTTGTTATCCCGCATGGGAACTCCACAATTGGCGGTTACTTAAGGCTAGCTCGCAAACGGCGGTCAGCGGCAGTCGTGTTGTTTAACGGCCTAGACTCCATTTGCGAAGTTGAAATGCACGCCTTTGGCGATTGGCTCCTTGCAAGGGGGTTATCGGTCCTCTCACTCGACTTGCCTTCCGGTCTGTTTGTTTCCCCCCGTCAGCCGCATCTTGCCGTGGAAGCGCTAGCACCGGCAATTGCGGATTGGATTGCGATGCAGCCAACGTTGAAGCCAGATCGTATCGGCGCATTCGGAGTCAGTTTCGGTGGTCACCTCGTGGCGCGTGCCTTGTCGGGTGATCCGCGTTTTCGCGCCGGTGTTGCCGTTTCGCCCGCTGCTTGGATGGGAACTAGAGAACTCGCTCATGGTCGTGTGCGGCTTATGTTTTCCATCGCATTCAATCTACAGACTGAGGAGGAAGTAAAAGCGATGGCGGAGCAAATTCTCATTTCAAAGGTCGGTCCGCCGCGCGGACGGCTCCTGTTCTGCAGCATGGAGCATGACGAGTTGTTCGGCGCCGAGCACAAGCAAGCCTATATCGAATGGGCGGGACCCACAATCGACGTCCGCAGTTATGGCGCTGAGCATGTAGGTACGAGTTGCGTTCATTCTTGGATGCCAGAGGCCTGCGCCTGGCTAAATCACGAACTGGCTCAAAAGGAGGAGGTACTGCCATGCTGCGTCGTAGATTCCTGTTAATCGCTACTATTTTAATCGCTGCATTCACTTTCTTGAGCCATGTCCAGGCAGGTTCTGCCGGAGACGGAAAAACGACTGCGTACATCCAGGAATACGCGTTGGGGAATCCCGGGGTTGGCCCTGCGATCGTTGCCATCGATGAAAACGACAACGTGTGGGTAGCAGTGGCTAAAGCGGGAAAGCTGGCTTTATTCGCGAACGGGACAATAAAGAACTTCGAACTCGGAGCAGACAGCCGTCCCGTGGGCATCGCAGTGGGAACCGTGGCCAATAAGCACCCCGGGGCAATCTGGATTGCCGCAAGCTATGACAACAAACTCATTCGCTTTGATCAGGCAACGCACGAGAAACGTGAATTCAAAATAGATGGCGATGATTCCTGGCCTTTTAACCTTGCAATTAGCAGCGATGGCGGGATTTGGTTTACCGAGCGAGCCTCGGGACGCGTAGGGCATCTGGATCCGGCAAGCGGGAAGATTCAGCACTTTGAGCCTCCCACAAAGGGCGGAGGACCCGCGGGCTTGGCAGTGAGCCCACGCACGGGAGAGGTATGGTTTACCGAAAGCTACGCGGATCGCATAGGCGTGTTGGACACTTCTACTGGAGTGATTCGCGAATTGAAAATGGGAGACAAGAGCACAGGTCTCACAACTGGACCTGCCGGCTTGTGTATTGATCAAGCTGGCGACGTTTGGTTTTCGAAACTGGATGGAAAACTCGGTCACATTGCTTATGGATCGGAAAAAATCGAGATTCTCGATTTTCCGGCAGCGGTACTTAGGCCTGCAGGCATCACCGCAGCTGGCAACGGTGATGTATGGGCCGGCGCCCTGGATGGCAACGTGCTCGTGCGCTACCGTCCGAAAACAGGCGAGTTCTCCACGTATGAGGTTCCAAGCGGAAGCCCCGATGCGACGCCCTCCGTCCCTCCACATGCAAAGACATCGCGCCCTTTCGGTATTGCCGTTGATGGACAAGGGAATGTTTGGTTCTCTGAGCAATACACCGGAAAGCTGGGCGTGTTGGATGTAGCGCCTCCGGTTGTGAATCTTGAGGCACCGGCAACTCCGATTCGCACTGCATTTCCTCTTCTCAGCCTCGGAGTCTCGGATCGAGTCTCTGGCATTTCTGCGATTTCTCTACAAATCGACGGGAAGGAAGTGGAGGCAATTCACGGCCATCTCGATATGCGTTCGGTTTTACCCGGCCAGCATCGTCTTGAGGTGAGTGCAATCGACCATGCTGGATTACAAACAACGGTAGTCAAAACCCTTGAGTATCAGCCGAGCCCACTCGCGTTAGTACAAGCGATCGACAGTTTGAAGGCGAGCAACGAAGAAGGCCAACGGAGGAAAGCTGCCCTGCTCGAGTTGGCTCGAGATGCTTCCAAAGGAGATGCAAGGTCGAACTTGCAACAGCTTAGGTACGATTTGAGCAAAGACGAAGATCTTTTTTTGCCTTTTCCCAAGGCATCCTTGTTGGCGGCAATCGAATACGTGACGAAGAATGCCTCGCGGATCGTAGAAATCCAGATTTTTGACGCGGCGCCATTTTTCTCAACCCAACAAATCAATATTGCTGCTGGCGACATGGTGTCTTGGAAGTATGCTCCAGCATCGGATGGTCACAGCCTCTCCAGCCAGCTCCACCGCGTTGAAGTGGTGGGGAAAGCTCGATCAGAACTCCTCCGATCAGGGGACACCTTTTCTTATCGGTTTGAAGATCCAGGTGAATATGCGGTGCGAGATGAGCGTAATGAACAAGCCGCAGAAATCGTCAAGGTGTTCGCAAAATGAATTCTATCTTCCCGAAAAAGTTGAAATTGGTGGACTTGAGCGTCTGCCTAGGCAACGGCTGTTCGGAGTTGGTTCCTGTCGATATCGACTATATGGATCACGAATTCGGCGGGCGGCATCTTTCCAAGCTTTCGGGAATCGAGCAGCAACAACTGCCGGATGGACTTGGTTGGGCAAGCGAGCATGTTTTTGCCAACACGCACGCAGGAACTCATATTGATGCCCCATTCCATTACTCTCCCCGCTGCGGCGGGCGGGAGAGTCGAACGATTGACGAATTACCTCTTGAGTGGTTTTGGGGGCCGGGAGTCTGCCTCAGTGTAAACAGTGATCCAGACCATAAAAATATAACGCCGGATGAAATCTATCGATTTGAAGAACAGCACGGCATTTCCATTGGTGAAGGCTGGATTGTTTTGTTCCGCACAGGGGCGGGCCAATTCTACGGATCAAAGGAATATAGCGAACATGGCCGGGGCTTTGCTCCGGAAACCGTAAACCTCCTGGCCGATCGCGGCGTGCGTTTGTTTGGCACGGATGCGTGGAGCATCGATCCCCCCTTTCACATCACCTGCGAAAAAGCCGCTGCGAGCGGTCCGGAGGTCGTTTGGGAAGCGCATTATGTTGGTCGCAGTCGGGAATTTTGTGCGATCGAAAAACTCAGTAATCTCGAACATCTCCCTCCCCGTGGTTTTTGGGTAGTCAGTTTTCCAATCAAAGTTCGAAGAGGTAGCGCAGCATGGACACGAGCCGTGGCATTGGTCGAAAGCGAATCGTAGCGATCGCGAGAGTCCTTTGCGATTTCATCATTCTGGGCTTCGCCCTCGCCGGGAGCGCCGGCCGCTCCTGGGGTGAAATCTCGGACGACGCGAAAAACGGGCAGAAGATCTTTGAAAAGGAATGTGCCGTTTGTCATACAGTCGGCACCCAGGATGTGCGGGACCACGAGTCTGTTCTGCGGTTGCGCGGCCCATCCCTGGCAAATAGCGGAGAAAAATTTGTCCCGGAGTGGCTAGAGAAATGGTTACAGCAACCGAGCCAAATCTGGCGCGCTGGGTATCCATCCTTCCGCCATGTGATTGCGACCGCGCAGGGCGATCAAATTGACGCTGGCTGGAAAGCCGATCACATTGCACTGTCTGGCACCGAAGCACACCCGGTTGCTGCTTATCTTCTCTCTCTCAAAAAAGAGCCAAATCAATTTCCCATCTCCACGACAATTAGCGAAATTCCGGGCAAGCTGCTGTTTGAAAAAGTATTGGGGTGCGGCTCCTGCCATCAAGCAGAACCTGGGCGGGGCGGAGAGTCGGCGCCGGAACTGTACACAGCGCCCCAGCGGCTGAGAAAAGAATGGGTTCGAGAATTCATTGCAGATGCCCAATATTGGGGTTCAGGCCTAATGCCGAAATCGAACATTGGGGGCACTCAACTGGAAGCGCTTGTGAGTTACCTTTATGAGCCCAAGGCCGAAGCTGTTCCAGAACATCTACTTGCAACACGGCCAGGCTCGGAAGAGCGGGCGGGCGAAAGTGCTCCGATGCCGCGCGCGAGATTCTTATATCTCACTTTCTGTTCGCAATGCCACGGCGTCGAAGGCAACGGAAAGGGTGTAAATGCTAAATCGATGTCTGTGGCCCCGCGCAATCACACATCCAGTGAAGAGATGGCAGGCTTGACAGACGAACGAGTGTTTGCCGCCATTAAGTTCGGAGGTGCAGCAGTAGGCAAGTCCTCTCTCATGCCATCTTGGGCTACTCTGCTGACCGATGCTGATATCGACGCACTAGTGGCTTATCTGCACAAACTCAACGGCTCAGATACCTCCTCAGGCCTTTATCCATTTCTGAAAGTCGGGCGTTAAGATGAAAAAAAGAAGGGTGGTAATCACGGGTGTTGGTATCGTGACTCCAATCGGAGTCGGAAGTGAGTCATTTTGGAAGGCTGCAGTCGCCGGTGTAACCGGAACTCGATCTCTTCACACGTTGCCTCTGAATTTTCCGATTGGCACTTTCCGATCCCAGGTTGCAGCCACCGTCCCTAACTCATGTCTAACCGCGCCAGTGACAGAATTCCCGGAGGGCCGACACTTCGCGCTGGGGGATCTGGCGTGCAGGCTAGCTTTTGAGGATGCTGGCATTGGCAACCTCAGGGGAACGAGAAGCGCCATCGTGTTCGGGAATGCTATCGGCGGCACGGCTGCGATGGAGGTGAGCTTCATTGCCATGGACCACGGCGGGGAATTAGATCCGGCCCTTGCCCCCGGCGCATTGCACCGCCAGATGTCGTTTCATAGCCTGACTCACGAATTGGCCTTGCGCTTGGAATGTGAGGGACCCGCGCTAACGATATCGACGGGGTGCACTGCGGGCATGGATTCGATGGCCACTGCCTTCGACCTGATTCGCTATGGTTCTGTCGATCTCGCGCTCACCGGCGCTTCCGAGGCGCCGATTTCCCCCGTGGTCTTTGCGGCTTTCGACGTGATCGGGGCATTGACGCAACGCAATTGGGATGCGGAACATGCGTCCCGGCCGTTTGACGCCTCCCGCGATGGGTTTGTGCTAGGAGAGGGAGCGGCATTTGTTCTGCTTGAGGAACGAGAACAAGCACTGCGCCGGAAGGCGCACATCTACGCCGAGGTTCTCGGATTTGCGTCCGTCAGCAACGCTTATCACATGACTGACCTGCCAGCTGACGGGGCCGCGTTGGCCCATTGTGTTCGTCTTGCCTTGGACGACGCCCAAATCTCCGCCGAAGACGTCGATCACGTAAACGCGCACGGAAGCTCAACGCCTCAGAATGACATTTGTGAAACCAATGCGCTGAAATCCGCATTAGGCAAGCACGCATACCGCACTCCCGTGTCTTCCCTGAAATCCATGATTGGGCATGCTCTCGGAGCGTCCAATGCCATCGAGGTAGCTGCGGAAGCCTTGTGCATAGCCAATCAGTTTGTGTATCCGACGGCGAATTGCGATTGTCCTGCGGCGGGCTGTGACCTCGACTATGTGCCGAAACTCGGCCGCCCCAGCAAACTCGAACACGTACTCAAGATCAGCAATGGGTTTTCGGGTGTGCATTCGGCACTCGTGCTTGCGGCGCACAGCTAGCGCCGATGTAAATAGAGGTGCTCGTGACGACCACTCTCAAGCAACTGTGGGTTCGACTCTTGATTTGCCTTGCTCCCTTCTGGCTAGCCCAGTCGGCATGGAGTGGGGCTGCCGGATCCAAAGAGGTTCGCACCTACGTCGAGCCTATCATCCAGCCCCGCCAAGATATTTCGCCGGATCTGTTTGAGGCAAGCGGTCCCACCCGGGAGGGTGACCGCACCGTGTGGCAGTTCAAAATTGTCGTCACTGAGTCTGAGCTGCCACTCGCGAGTGGTATCCACTACAAGGTGTTCGCTTACGGAGGAGTGGTTCCGGGACCAACTCTGGTGGCACGCGAAGGTGACTGGGTTCGTATTCGCCTGGTCAATCGTACTTCTGAACCTCACACAATTCACTCCCATGGTCTATTCGTTCCGGAACGCATGGATGGTGTTCCCCATGATCATTTTTCTATGGGAAATCCTGACAACAATCCCGACTTGATGAATGTCGCTCCGCCCGGTGGAAGCTTCACATACGAGTACATTGCGCGTCCAAGTGGCACGCATTGGTACCACTGCCACGTCAATACCAATCAGCATCTGAACCGTGGGATGAGTGGTGCTCTAATTATTTTGCCGCGCAATCCGGAGCCCAAGGTCGGTCAAGATATTGTTTTGCTGCTGCAAGAATGGGATAGCCGATTCGCGCAGCAAGGACAGCCTGGAAATCCACGCGATATCTACCATGCGGATTTTTTCACCATCAATGGCAAATCTTTTCCTGAAACCTCAACGATCACAGCCAAACTGGGCGACGTGCTTCGATTTCGCATCATTAACGCAGGCGGCCAGTTGCACACGATTCATCTTCACGGACACACCATGCTGGTGACCCACAAGGATGGTATTCCACTTCCCGAGCCGATTGAGATGGACACCATTCCTGTGGCACCGGGCGAAAGAGTGGACTTTCTTCTTCGGGCCAACAACCCTGGCGAGTGGCCGTTGCATTGCCACATAGCGGCCCACCAAACAAATGGCGGCGTTTATCCCGGAGGGGAGATGCTGCACGTATTGGTTGGGGATACACCCGAGCCACGGGAAGGCGATGGGCCCGTTGGTCCTGGAGTGGAATCCTTGAGACGCATTTGGAGACGATCCGCCAGATGCCGCCTAGGAATCGAATGCAAACTATAGGCTACTTCGCGCGGGTCTCGCTGGAAGCCATTAGGAGCGCCATAGCGCCAACCCCTGATGGGTTGGACACATTGCTCAGTCCAACAGAAAGAATGGCTCGCGGCCGTTGCCTTACTCTGAAGCGTCGTACAGAGTTCGTGGGCGGGCGAATTGCAGCTAAATTGGCTTTTCTGGCTGCGACCAGGAAATCCCTGGGCATCTGCTCGACTCTTTGCTCGTTAGACATTCCTCCGGCCGCAGGAGGTATGCCGAAGATCCATTACTGCGGTATTCCGATAGGAAATGTGTCAATCAGTCATAGTGGTCGCTGGGCTGTAGGGTTGTCTTCTATGGAACGAATAGCGATCGACGTCGAGGATTCGGATTGGTATCGCAAGACCTACGAATCCTA
>VFSW01006412.1_pt1 | contig 17314 bp, 15 predicted proteins | sample 5358111 | NCBI WGS metagenome assembly VFSW01 (sample SAMN11554181, study PRJNA540505) | mine drainage metagenome | isolation source: sediment from site ElyBrook_90M | place: USA: Ely Copper Mine, Vershire, VT | collected 2017
CCTTGGGGCGCAGTCGCTTGACCGCACCCTGTACGATGGCCTCGCGCAAATCGTCCCAGTTCCGCATCTGCCCTCTCTTTTGTGCATCGTGGTAGGCGATGTCTAGATAGAGCAACATGAACACCGCCGTCTCTGCATCCACGCCCAGCAATGCAATCAAGCCCACCCAAACGGCAATGCTCATGTTGTAGCCGAGCAAGTAGAGCAGCCAGATGGCTCCGATCGCCGAGAACGGAACAGCCAGCAGGATGATGAAGGTCTTCACGATCGAGCCCGTGTTGAAGAAGAGCAGAAGGAATACGATGAAGAGTGTGATGGGGATCACGATTTTGAGCCGCTCCCGGACACGCTGCATGAACTCATACTGTCCGCTCCAGACGAGCTGGTAGCCCGCCGGAAGCTTCACATTCTGAAGAACTGCTTTCTTTGCATCTTGGACGTACCCTCCGATATCTCTCCCAGAGACATCCACGTACACATATCCGCTCAGCCGGCCATTTTCGTCCCGGATCATGCTGGGACCGGTGAGCGTGCGGATGTCAGCCAGTTGGGTCAGCGGGACCTGAGTGCCATCCGGCGTGGCAACCAAAATACGCTGCATGGCGCTGAGATCACTGCGGTAGTCGCGGAGGTAGCGAACATTGACCGGATATCGCTCGCGCCCTTCTACGGTGGTGGTCACGTTTTCGCCGCCGACTGCCGACATGAGCACGTCTTCGGCATCGCCAACGGTGATTCCGTAACGGGCGAGCTGGTCCCGATTCAGATCAAAGTCCAGGAAATACCCACCTGCTGTACGCTCTGCGAAAATGCTGGTGGTTCCCGGTACGCCCTTCAGGGCCATCTCGATGTTTTCCCCAATCTCCTGGATCTTGCCCAGATCGGAGCCGAGAATCTTGATGCCGAGAGGAGTTCGGACGCCGGTCGTAAGCATGTCGTTGCGGGCCTTGATCGGCATGGTCCAAGCGTTCGAGATACCGGGGAACTGCATGGCTTCGTTTAGGCCGCCCGTTCCGTAGATGAGTTCCTGAGTGTTCTTGTGATCAGGCCACGCGCGCCGCAAGGCTTTCTGCGTCCACTCTGGCGCCCAGCTTGAATACCAGCGCTTCTTCTTGGGCCATTCCGTCTGGGGTTTTAGGACCACCACCGTCTCCATCATGGAGAAAGGAGCCGGGTCGGTCGCGGTCTCGGCCCGTCCAGCCTTTCCAAATACTCGCTCTACCTCGGGGAAGCTCCGGAGAACCTTGTCTTGCATTTGGAGAATCCGGCTGGCTTCGGTAATCGACATGCCGGGCAGGGTTGTGGGCATGTAGAGGAGAACACCCTCATCGAGTGGAGGCATGAACTCCGAGCCCAGGCGGAAATACACTGGGATCGTGACCGCCATCGCGATGAGTGCAGCTGCGATGGTCTTCCACTTGTGTTCGAGCACAAACTCGATGACGGGGTGATAAATCTTCATCAACGGACGGCTGATCGGGTGGTTTTCCTCATTGTGGATCTCGCCGACAGCAATTGCGTTGGTCACCTTGGCCAGCCAGGCTGGCCGAAACTCGAATTTCTTCAGCCGGATAAAAAGCAGCAAGATAGGAGGCACCAGGGTGACCGCCAGGATTGCGGCGATTGCCATGGAGAAATTCTTGGTGAAAGCCAGGGGCTTAAAGAGCCGGCCTTCTTGCGCTTCCAAGGTGAATACCGGCAGAAAAGAAACCGCGATTACCAGCAAGGCAAAGAAACTTGGGCCTCCGACTTCCTTGATGGCGCCGATGATTACGTCTTTGTAGTCCCCGGGTCGTCCTTCAGCTTGCCAGTGTTCCAACTTTTTGTGGGTCTGTTCCACCACGACGATTGATGCATCGACCATGGCGCCAATGGCGATCGCCAGTCCCCCCAGCGACATGATGTTCGCGGTGAGCCCCATTGCGTGCATCGGAATAAAGGAGAACAAGAGAGCCAGGGGAATCGTAATGATGGGGACCATGGCACTGGGAAGGTGCCAGAGAAATATCACGATCACCAAGCTGACAATGGTAAGTTCCTCGATTAACGTACCCTTCAGGTTCTCAATGGAGCGGTCGATCAGTTCAGAACGGTCGTAAGTGGGAACAATCTCCAGGCCTGGCGGCAGAGTGGCTTTCATCTCGTCCAGCTTGGCCTTCACGCGCTCAATGACCTTCTGGGCGTTCTCGCCGAAGCGCATAATCACTATCGCCCCGACTACCTCGCCCTCCCCGTCCAGTTCCGCAACGCCCCGACGCAACTCCGGGCCAAGGGTGACGGTCCCCAAATCCCGCACGAGCACGGGCGTACCGGTAGCCGGGTTGTATCCCACTACCGATTTCTCGATGTCTTTGACGGACTTGATATAGCCCCGTCCCCGGACCATGTATTCCCGGCCAGTGAATTCGACCAATCGCGCGCCGATGTCGTTGTTGCTGCCCTTTACGGCGTCCACCACTTTGGCGATGGGGATTTTGTAGCCCAAGAGCTTATTGGGGTCGACGTTGACTTGGTATTGGCGGACGAAGCCGCCCAAAGGCGCCACTTCAGCCACGCCTGGAACGGCCTGCAGGGCATAGCGCAAATACCAGTCCTGAAACGTCTTCATGTCCGCAAGGCTGTATTTACCAGTCTTGTCGACGAGGGCATACTCGTAGATCCAACCAACGGAGGTGTAGTCTTTCGCCAACTCCGTCTGTACGCCTTGCGGCAGTCGCGGCAGAATGGCGCTAAGGTACTCCAGGGTGCGGGAACGCGCCCAATAGAGGTCGGTGCCCTCCTCGAAGATCACATACACGTACGAGTAACCGAAGTCAGAGAAGCCGCGGATGTCTTTCACCTTCGGCAGTCCCAGCAGCGAGGAAACGATGGGATAGGTGACCTGGTCCTCCATGATGTCGGGGCTGCGGTCCCACCTGCTGTAGATGATGACCTGCGTGTCCGACAGATCGGGGATCGCGTCCAGCTTGGTGTTGCTCAGGGAATACCAACCGATCATCGCTGCTACCCCGGTGAAGAGGAAGACCAGGAACTTATTACGAGCACAGACATCTATGATTCGATTTATCATTGGGCACTGACTCCCTGCAGTAGCTTCTGCAATTGCATAACTGTCCCACCGTTCTCTCGTACAAATGCTTCTGCATCGTCTCGACGAGCAAAGGCATAGGTCCCGGGAAAGCAACGGTCGTAGGTCATCTGTTGCATGTGCTTGCTCTGATCGACCATCGTTTCGTCGTGAGCGCAGAGCACCTTGCGGCTGCCGTCGACGAAGTAGGCCTGTTCGGGGTTGAGGCTTTTGCCCGAAACGTAATCGGTGACCGCGATCAGACGTAGCGGCTTCTTCTCCTGGTAGGCCTCACTGACCGCGCAACGTGCGCAGCAAACCGTGCGGCGCCGACCGTCGATTTCAGCGATTACCTTGGTATTCGCGTGAATCGAACGGTGGCAGAATCCGCAAAACGTTTCTTCGCGGTTGGCCATCAAGCGATACCCGGCGGCCACAAGCCCTGCCAGCACTACTAACACCGCTGTCGCAATCCATGCGCGCTTCGCCATTCTCATTCTCCTTGTCGCTTAGTGCTTCATTCCGCCCATGGCACTCTTCAGCCGGCTCTCCGAGTCGATCAGGAAATTGCCGGATGTGACGATGGTTTCCCCCGGTCGCAGGCCGGAGAGCACAGCTATCTTGTCGTCCAGTTTCACGCCGATTTTGATCTCGCGCGGCTCGAAGTATCCGTCTGGCAGGGCGACGAAGACGGTCTGCCGCTCGCCGGAATCGAGCACTGCGCTCTGCGGCACAACCACCTGGGTGCCGTAGTCGATCTTCAGATTGACCTCTGAGTACATGTCAGGTTTCAAATCGAAATTAGGATTTGCAAATTCAAGCCGTACTTTGACCGTGCGGGTTTGAGGATCCAAGGTGGGAAGAATGTAGGTCACACGTCCGTTGTATTTCTTGCCCGGATAGTAGCTCAGCTCCATTTGCGTCATCTGACCTACGTGGACGTACGGCACTTCGTATTCGTAAATCTGGGCGTTGGCCCAAATAGTGGAAAGATCGGCGATCACATAGAGATCCATGTCCGGTGTAATCGCAGTTTGGGGAAATGCTTTGCGATCCATCACGAAGCCGGTGACTGGGGAATAGAAGGTTAGCGTTCGGGTGATTTTCCCAGTCTCATCGAGTTCCTTGACTTGCTGGTCGCTGATGTCCCACAGACGGAGGCGTTCGCGGGCGGAACTCAACAGCGAATCTGCCCCCCGAGAGACCTCCGGAAAGCTTGAATCCCCTAGGTACTGTTTGCCACGACGAGCTATCAGGTATTCCTGCTCGGTAGCGACGAGGTCCGGACTGTAGACAGTAAATAGTGGATCTCCCTTCTTGACCAGTTTCCCCACGTAATCGACATATACCTGGTCAATCCAACCGTTGACCTTCACGTGGACGTGTGCCAACTTGGTTTCGTCAGCGGTCAACTGCGCGACGGCGCGCACCGTGCGGAACAACGACTCACGCTGCACGGTCGCGGTCTGGACACCGATCAACTGTTGCTTTCCTTGGGCCAGTTTCACGGTGCCAACCGGCATGTTCGCCGTCGCCTCTTCCTCGTCGGCGTACCTGGGAACCAGCGGCATACCGTCGGTAGCCGTGCCCGGCTTGGGCGACTGGAAAGTCGGATTCATGGCGTCGTAGTAGTAGAGAACCTTGCGCTCTCCCGGCGGAGTGGACTTATCTGTCCCTGGCGTGCTGGCCATGCCCGGCATGTTCGCCATGCTGCCGCTACTGGGCGAAGCACTGCTCTCGTCTGCATATTTCGGCACCAGGTCCATCCCGTCCGGCGCCTTGCCTGGCTTGTCATAGTGGTTCTTCGAGTTCATGGCGTCGTAGTAGTAGAGAACTTTGTGTTCCGAAGGTGTGCTCGTCGACTTGTCGACAGTTCGGGACGCCATCGCCTTGTCGTCCTGGAACCATGTGCCGATGCGACCACGAAACAGAATGCCGAAGACGATCACCACCGCCAGGATCAGTACGAAATACATTGCAAACTTGCGAATCATGGTTCTGTGCTCCTTCATTTCGTTAGCTCCACGCCGACCAGCGGCTCCAGGTTCGCCAGGGCCATCTGGTAATTGGCCAACTCACGGTAATAGCTCACCTGGTAGTCCAGTACGACCGTGAAGTTCGTGAGAATGGTGAGAAAATCGACCGCACCTACCTGGTAGGAAGCCATCGAGGACTCCAGGGCCAGCGAGGACTGCGGCACAATTGCCTGGGAGTAGAGCTTCAACAACTGCTCGGAGGATTTCGCCAACAGGTATTGCTGTTTGACTGCAAATGACAGTTCCGTTTGCCGGTTTTCCTTGCTCCGCTGTGAGCTGTCGAGTTGTTCCGTTTGCTCGCGGACTGCTTCTCGTTGTTTAGTCCTATAGAAGATCGGGATGTTCGCTGTGACGGTGAAACCGTGCATATCCGGCATGTCCGGCCGCTGCTGGTACATATAGCCCACGTTAAAGTCAGGGCGATAGTCCTTCTGCGCCAGATTCACCGCATACTGGTTGCGTTCGATCATGCGCTGTTCGCGCTGCAGCCCCGTGTCCTGTTCACGGGCCAAAGTGTAAAGTTCATCGAGCGAGTGATCGATCTTGGCGGGCTCAAACGACGCCGGCGCAGGCAACGGAGACTCCGGGTCGCGGTACAGAAGCGTATTCAACCTCACTTGAGCCGTCTTCTGCTGCTGCTCGAACACGGTCAACCGTTGTTCGAGGAGAGAGATCTCCACTTGCGATCTCAGGACGTCCTGCTGAACGCCTTTGCCGACCCGATACCGCGCTTCGGCGATGCTGGACAGCTTTTGCAGTAGATCCTTGTTCTTTAGCGTGATCTCGACGGCCTTGGAGGCGGCAAAGTAGTCGTAGTAGGCCGATTTAACATCGGCCACGAGCTTGCGCCGTCCCGCCTCGTAGTCCCACCAAGCCGCCTCTGCTTCACGATCAGCTATCTCACCGCGCAGTTTCAGCTTCCCTGGATAGGGAAGGGATTGACTGGCGGTGATAGCGCGGTTACTGGAGGGATCACCTTTTTGGACGCTAAACGGTGTTATATTCCCTGCCCAGCCGACAGACACTGTGGGGTCGGGAAGCGTTTTTGCCTGCGGCACGCGGTGGCGCAAGGCTTGCACCTGCCGGAGGGCGCTCTGCACGCCAGGATTCTTCTGCAAGGCTTCGCTTACCAACTCGTCGACGCCAACAGATGACGATTGGGCAGTCTGTGCATGCGCGTCGGCGGAAGGCGACTGCACGGTAATCGAAATCGGAGCCTGTTGTCCCTGGCCGACTGTGGCCCACAGGGTACTGAACGTAAGCAGAATTAGTATTTTCCTCATCATGAGACTCTCTCTTTGGTTAAAGGCCGTCTTTCCCAGCTTGACGCCTTCTTGCCGCAGCAGACGGCCTTGTAGTATTTCATCATCGTCGCCTCGCTTTAGGACGATCGTTTTCATTCAGAATTACTTACCCATGCTCGCGAATGTCATCGGACGTGCAACAGGCGCTAGTTCCTGCCCGTTGGCCGAGTCCAGTTCGGCCTTTTTGGCCATGTCCTCGTGCAACGCAGCTAGCTTTTCTGCCTTGTCCGCCTGCTCGGCATCCAGCTGCGCCCATTTGCGGCAGTGGCTGGCACCTTGACCGAAGGCATCACCATGCTTGGCCTCCATGGCCGGGAATGGTGGGTTCTTCGCGTAGACTTCGGCTAATTCCGCGTGTTTCTTCGAACTTGCGGTCAGCCGCTCGGCGTTCTGCCGGTAGTACTCAGCGATGGTACGGTGCTCTGCAGGTGTTCTCGCGTTCTTGAGAAGCCCTTTCAGCTCGTTCTTGCTCAGGGTTGGATTCGTCCCCGTGGCTGCGGAAGAAACAGGGGCAAAGCAGAGCATTGCCAAGAAAACGATCATTACAGCGATCAGCGAATTGGGATGTGCGGTTTTCATATTTCCTCCAGTGGAGACTCAGCTCCAACTACGTCTGTCAGTGGTGCGCTTGCGTTAAAGCTCATTAGTCCTCATCTCACGAAGACTTCAATAATGGTTACCGCGACCGAACGAATTCTGGGACGCGTGCAGTGCGCATCAGTTCGGCAATCTTCTCGTGCTCGGCTGCCAACTTCGTTGCGGCCCTTGAAGCCTTCGCCGCGTTCCGGGCAAACAATCTGCAGTGACCTTTCATTTCGACGACTGATGGCGGCTTAAACTTGGAAGGCAATGGACTGGGCTCATATATCTCAGCCATCTCTTCGTGAAGCTTCGCTGCCGCCGCCTCTTCCGCAGCCTCTTGCCTAAAGTATTCAGCCAGCTTCAGGTGATCTTCCGGTCTGCTTGCGCCCTTGATGAGAGTCTTAACTTCGCTGGGCGAGAGCTTGTGCCCGTCACCGAGGGGCTGCTCCTGTGCGGCGGCGGCGAGAGCCATCGTAAACAATGCGGTCGCTATGACCAGAAGCCTGCTTGGATTCGCTTTCATGGGGTCATCCTTTCGCGCTTCACTTCGAAGCGTCTTTAGCCATCTGCTCGTGATCAGCGGCCATTTCTCTCAAGCTCTTGGCCGCCTCGCGCAGGGATTTCGCAGCGGAATCGCAGTGTTCGGCTGTTCGGAAGATCGATCCCGTCCCGCTCTGTTTCCCCCCTCCCGTCGGATTGGGGTTCTGCCGATACACGTCGGCCAGCTCTTCGTGTCCTCTGGCGTCCGCTTCCAGGCGATCGGCCTCTTGCTTGAAATACGCCGCCAGTCTCATGTGATTTTCGGGCGTCTTCGCGGTAGCGATTAAAGCCTTCACCTGCTTGTTGGTAATAGCGCTCTGAACCCGGGCCTTAGCTTCGCGTTGTGTGAGCTTGTCCACGTCGCTCGGCTGGTCCTGCGCGACGATGAACGCCGAAGAGGCTGCCAGCAAGAGAGCCAAAGCGATGATCTTGAGCGATTGCGATTTCATAATTTCCTCCACTGAAGCTCTGCCTGTTGATTTATTGGCCAGTTTGCAGCTACGCAGGACAGCGATCCTTGGTCTATTGCTTGGAGCTGCCGGTTGCGTGCTTGCCGCTGAGCGACACGCTGAAGAGAGAAGAGACGACTAGATTAGAAAAGTGCAGAGGGCGGCCTGGGGAGGGCCGCCGGGCGACAGCGCAGTCCAGTCAAGAAGTTCATGCAGAACTGGCGCTGCCGGAAGATCTGCCAGTAACGCATTCGTACTTGGCGGCGCAAGTATTCCCTTGCCAGAGGGCGACTGCGGAACAGTCATCGATTCAGGCTTAGCTGCTGAAACCTGGCAGCAAGAGTGATTGACCGGGGCCGCGTTGATCTGGTCCGCGGCGGGGTTCATTCCCATCATGTGGCACTGGTGGTGTGGGTTGTCCCCCATGGGAGCCATGAGTAAGCAATGGAGAGAGAGCGTGGCTGCCGGCATCGCGAACACTGCAATGCTAGCCACGACAGCGACGAATTTCCCAATGCGTGTCATCTCTACTCCACTACTATGTTGCGAATGTTAACGTTCTCACGGATCCGGCACTATGCCCTAAGTCACGCCCTATTGTGATCGCGATCACATGTCCCGAGATCCTCGATGCTAACCTGCTCTTGGAGCGTAGCACCCTGAAAAAGCCGAGCGGTCGTGAGCCCTAAACGCCTGCCACTACCCTGCCCCGTGATCGTCCCCTGAAGGGGTGTCCGCTTTCTCAGCGGACTGCCACGTTAAACAGCTCAAGTAATACTATTTCCGTAATGGCCTTACTGTTCACAATCGCTCACTCTTCAAATCTGAGGAATGTGCACTCAAAACTGCATTTGCATCTTCAGGAGCGGTACCGAGATGTCTACAGTTCGACCCTGGCGATATACCTGAAGCCTCAAGTCCTGACCAGGCCGAGACCGCAGCAAACTCTTGGCGATCTGCGAAGCCGCGCTGAAGGGCTCACTGTCAACGCCGACGATGATGTCTCCGCCCAACACATAAGGCTTCTGGCCAACCATGACAATGCGGCCGCCTGCTCGGAGACCCACTCCTGCAGCGGGAGAATTGGGCAGAACTTCCTCAATCAGAAATCCACGATCCACCGGTAGCCCGAACAGTTTCGCCAAGCTTGGTGTGATCTCGCTCCCACTGAAGCCGAGCACCGGACGATACGGATGCCCCATTTCGATCAGATCGGGAATGACGCTGCGAGCTGCGTCAATCGGAATGGCGAAACCTATGTTTTGCGCCTTTTCGATGATTGCGTCGTTGATGCCGACCACCTCGCCTGCCGAATTGAGCAGGGGACCACCGCTATTGCCCGGGTTAATGGCGGCATCGGTCTGGATGAGCGCGTCTTCCAACTCGACCGCCGTGTCGCCCATACTCCGCTGCAGCGCGCTGATCACGCCCACCGTCAATGAGTTGTGCAGCCCGACGGCATTGCCGATCGCCATCACTTTCTGCCCGACGTCCAAAGATCCGGAATTGCCCAACGCTAAGGGAAACAATTCATCCTTCGGTGCATCAACCTGCAGCAGCGCGATATCCAACTGTGGTGCAGTTCCTAATAGCCGCGCTGCATACTCATGGCGGTTGCCAAGGATGACCGTGATTTCATCCTTGTCCTTGATCACATGAAAAGCCGTCAAGATGCGGCCATCGGTATCGATCGAGAATCCTGTGCCCGTCGAACTGTCGACGGTGTGCTTCTCGAAAGGGGAGGTCATGGAGGCTTGGGCACTGATGTGAACCACACCCTTGCTTGCCCGGCGGAAAACCTCGACCGTGTTGCGCTCATCAGGAGCCAACCTGGATTCCTGAGCCCACGACGGCAATCCTGCGAATAACATCGTCAGCATCATGAGCAACCAGGAAGAGACAATGTGCCGTGTGCTTGACCGCTTCATGAACCTCCCTTGATCTGTAACACCTGAAATAAGCACGCGCCCTGCCACGCCAGCCAAGATCGATACGGCGAAACCTAACTCACCTGCCGACAAACACTTACATACAGCGAATATATGTGGCACTCGGCCGGTCCCTTGGCCACTGTTTGCCTGATTTGGGGCTGCGTCAGCCGATATGAGGCAGATCGCTTTCGGATTCAAGTCCTCCAGCCAGGCCATGTGACAGGCTGCCCGCTACTTCTATTGGCTTCACAGGAATCTTGTGATTTGAAAAGCGACACCACGACTGGGGTGTTGACGGAATGTCAACGTTTCGCTCCGGAGGAGATAACGCCAGTGCACCGCGTAACCCAGCCAGGATCGATTGCTACGAACGAGCGCTCGCGAATACGAGGATTAGGTCGCGAACCCGAATCTAGAATGTTCACCTCAGGGCTTGCCGATTTGAGGCTCCTTCAGGGCAAGCATATAGCGAAGGGCTGCGAAGTTCAGGATGCTCAGTACTACGGCGATGTCGTACATTTTCAAACCTACCGCAGCCCCCGTAATGGCCACGCTCCAGATGCTCGCGGCCGTAGCGGTACCGCTAATCCCCATGGGCCCTTTGAGAATCGCGCCCCCTCCAACGAATCCGATGCCCGTGACCAGTCCTTGCAGCACTCGCGAGAAACTCTCCGGCGAGGCGCCCGGGATGTCCTTTGCGATCATGATTAGCGCGGCACTTGCAACGGAGACGATGGGAAAAGTTCTTATCCCCGCTGCATGGGCCTCGCGCTCCCGATTCCATCCGATCGGCAGCGCCAAGGCATAAGCAACACCGAGGTGTCCAAGATGCGAAAGCATCCGCTCCACGTAAGATGTCAGCGAAATAGTTAGCATGATCGGCACCCCTATGGCACGGTTGCGCCATTCTGCGGATGATACTATTTTTCTTCTACCGTCAATTTGCCGCTAGTATCGGCCAACTTGATCACCGCCAGTCGGCCGTCGGTCTCGATGTGGTCTCCAGTCGCGTTCTGCCCATGGTGCGACATCTCCGGTCTTTCGATGTACGCTATCATGTCGATTACTTCGGTTGAGAGCATTTCCAGGATCAGCATAGATCGTTCCGCATCAGCCGATGGGTCGATCCGGTGAGTGAATGATTTGGAGCGCCAACTGAAGCGAATACCTATATCGTGCGTGGCTGCAGCGAGCCAGATTGGCTTGCCGCTATACGATCCGGGCCGCATCCACAGCCGCACATGGTGCCGCTTAGCAAAGGTATTTGTCTGCTTTTCAAAAACCAGATCTGGCTTTCTACCTTTGGATGCGAGTGATCCTCGTGACATCTGCTCTTTTTTCGCATGGGTTCATCCATGCAACCACCTTGCCTGCAGGCGAGCAACTCGTGCTACGACTGGACACAAAGATCTCCGGCCGAAGCAGTCGGACAGGCGATTTCGTTCAAGCCTCGGTTATGGGGGCGTCCGACCGCAGCCCTCAATTTCTGCTACTTTCCGGAACAATAGTAGAAGGGCGCATTGAGCAGGTCAGACCGGGAGAGCCGCATTGGGCAACACGCCAACGCAATCGCGGAATTGGCAGCCTCGACGCAGACTTGCGATCTCTCGTTCTATCTTTGGTCCGCATTACGTGTGAGGGTCCGCGCATAGAGAACCGCTAAGAACGGCTCGTCGATGGCCCACTTCACTCTGGCCTTTCCGATACGACCGAGTTGTGCCGTCCACGAAACGTCATTGTTCGCTCCCACGCGGTGCGTAATAGCCGGCGCGAGTCCGGGCCTTCAGTTCCAGATTTAGCAAATCGTTCTCCAGATTCAGTCGCACCTCCACGTTGTGCCAGCTGCCATCCTGGAGTCGAGAAGTCGGGTAGTATCCCACGGCGTACTGCTGCCGCAACTCGTGGGCAATGGTGATGCACGCCTGCTCGCATTCCTTGATGTTGCGCGGAAAGTATGCCTTCCCGCCAGTGGCCTCCGCCAGTTCGGTCAGCGACCTCTTGAGATGGTTTTCGTTCGTGCCCTCGACGACAAAAGTTTCCTGGTCAAACATTCCCACGATGTAGAGCGCTACACTCTCTTGGCGAGCGCGTTCGAGCACCTCCTGAAAGCGGTGAGTGCTCGCGTTGTCTGCACCATCGGTGACAACCAGCAGCGCCTTTTTGTCGTGGTGCCCCCTTTGGATGTGGTCTACCCCTTCGAGGATGGCGTCATACAAAGCGGTTGCTCCTCCCGCTTCGATTCTCTTCAGTTGTTGCTCGAGTACGAGCCGATCCGTCGAGAAGTCCTGTTGTGTCTTGACCCCGTCGTTGAACGTCTCAACAAAAAATTCATCCTCTTCTTTGCTGCTGCTGATGGTATGAAAAGCTGCCCGGTATACCTCCTTCATCATCATGAACATGCTGCCGCTGCGGTCAAGGAGCAGTCCCATGGTGAAGGGAACGTCGTCTCTATTAAAGTGATGGATGACTTGTTCAACCCCGTTGTCGTACACACGAAAGTTGTCCGCCTTAAGCGCCGTATAGGGCTGGCCGGTTCGGTCAGTCACTGTGACATTCAGGTTCACGAGCCTGACATCCACCTTGATCGGTGTCTCGGAGGAGTACGCCTTGCTTACGTCCTGAGCAACCGCCAAGGAAGCGGCGGCCAGTGCAACCGCTGGCATGAGTCTGGCGAGAAGTTGGCTCAGGCTCTGGCAATCCCATAGCCGCGCGCGCAACCTGCCGAACATCGTGCCAATCGTTGTCATAACCAGGTTCACCCAGCGCTCTTCGCCAGCAACAGTTCCCTATCGTCCGCCGGCTCCGCTGACAGGTAAACGCAGGGGACTTCGTGACAACCAAGATCCAGCAGTTCCATTCTGATTTCGTCGGTGAGCTTCATGACCCAGTTCTCAGATGGTTGTGAATGAGTCTGCCGCCGGATAATCTTCACATCGAGAACGACCTCGGGCCAATCGCCAGCCGTTGAAGCATAGTGAATCAACTTTTCACACTGCGCGCTGATACCTCCAACCGGGTACGGACGTTGCTCTCCAGAAAGAGTGCGGTCGTGAAGTTCGAGCAGTACAAGCAGGACTTCGAGGCAGTGCGGGCATCCGCCGCTCCTATGCTTCCCTATTGCGTAGTGTTGCCCGATAAGTTCCACTTCACAGCCGATCTCCGGCCCCTCCCCAGCGACACGCCCGTAAGCCGGCCTGAGCCGAAAGGAAATCGAGAACCTGTGTATAAGGTCACTCAGGGGTAATCTCTTCCATGCCGTTTTCTGCATCGCTCCATCTCCTCCCGGGAATTAAAAGATCCCGCGCCAACCGTGTCCGGTTCAGACCTGAACTCCGATCTCCGATCCCAATTCCCGATGCTGCTTCTGCCACTTCTTCAGACTCTTCTCCAATTCTTTGGCGTGGGCGGAGAGACGCTTGGCATCTGGCGCAGCTTCGGCCAGATCGCGGTCGATAGTTTCGAAGCGCGCGGAAAGCTCGGACCACGTCTTATCCATTTTTCGCAGGCGACCTTTCAAGGCCGCTTGCTGGTCCGGATTCAGGCTTTCCAGAAAGGCTTGGTGGTGGCCCTGCATCGCACGCCGCAACACTTCATTCCATCGCTGATGGGCCTCTGCTGATCCAGGTTCTGATAGGCTTGCAGGCGCCTTCACATCATCGGCCAGCATGAGAAGACGTTCCGAGGCGTCGACACAGGTGCGGAGTTGCGTTCTCTGTTCGTCGGTTGCCTGGATTTTCATTTTCTTCTGCATGTCGTCCACAGACTGATCGTGTGCGGCGGTTCCAAACCCGCCGCCCGAGTGCCCTCCATGCTGCGCGAGGGCCAGAGATGAAACGCCAGCTAAAAAGATGGCGGTCAAGAAAGATTTTGTTCTCTTCATTTGGTTCTCCTTAGCGGCTTCGGGCTTGCTGACCTGTCGGCCGTTGGTTTCTTTACCCGAATCTAACGGGCGAAGTAAGAAAGGCCGATCTCAAGATCTGTTTGACACTCGACCTCTGCTGCCCGATCAGACCTGACGTTAAAGGCACGCCTTGTGCCAGTCACAATACGCTCTCGATGTCGAGTTAACACTTTCAAGAACAAGCATTTGAAATGCTTAGCTGATTCTGCGGAGCCTAGTCGACCAACCTCAGATGGCGCATTTGCGGCAGGGCAGGGGCGAAATGAGGCAAACCACCATTGACGCCTACAACCTTTCCTGAAAGAAGTGCCCCAAACCGGGCGTCCAGCCATGCAATTGATCATTTTTACAGAGTGACTGCCCGTCGGTGAGATGACGGGTATTTGCGCTTGTGATCGGTGGCGATTCGCTCCGTTCCATCGAACTCCAACCTTCCGTTGTACGCAACCTGTAGCGTTTGGGTTGCGAAGCGGTGCTAACCTAGGCTGCAACCGTGAACTCAAGTTTGCCAAACCGTCGTGCGCACGGGTGGCTCCTCCGTGTGGTGTTACTCGCCGCCCTGTCCCTAGTCGCGGTTATCTACCAGATGCGTTTCAGTCGGGACGTGGTGCAGGTTCTGTGGAGCTCACAGGAAATTGCCAGACTTCCGTTCGAGTTCCAGACGCCTCCAACCGTCTACGCCGTGCAACCGGAAGCTGATGCCGCCGGGGTGCAGAACGGTGACCAACTGCTGGCGGTCAATGGGCAGCCATTTCGAGGGATGGTCACGCTGGCGCGGGCGGTGGGGAGCTCGCGGCCGGGTCAAACGCTGACGGTCACCGTCCTGCGCCCGCACGAGAGAACCCAAGACGCTCGAAGCATGACGATCCGGCTGTCCGGGGAATGGCGGCAGGGTGTGAAACGTGAGACTTGGCTTTTGATCTTTGTGCTCGAGCTGCTGCTCCCCGCTATGTGCCTGCTGCTGGGCATCGGGGCAGCCGCTGTACGACCGATGGACAAGCTCGCCTGGCTGCTACTGGTGCTGATGCTAGGATTTACGCAACTACTTAGCCCCCACTGGCTGGCGGGCTGGGCTTCCCTAGTTAGGTATCCTGCCGAAATCTATCACAGGATCTTCCGTATGGCGTGGCCGATCGGGATGATGCTGTTCGGCCTCTATTTCCCACACCGATTCGCATTTGAGCGGCGCCGTCCCTGGCTCAAATGGACTGCGCTCGCCCCGCTCATTCTGATCGCCGTCGCAAGGGCCGTATTTGAAACTGGAATTGACGAGAACGTCGCCGCGGTCGGGTGGCTGAGCGGCTCCTTTGTTGCCAACGAGGCGATCGTACAGATCCTAAGCTTCTGCGGAGCCGCGAGCTTCTTGGTTTTTCTGGGGTTGGAAGTTTCACATAGAGACGAACGCGGACAGCCGAAGACGCCTACGCCTGCTGTTTTGGGGAACGGGAGCCAGCCTAACGCCACTATTTCTTCTGCTCATTGCGGCACCGCTCACTGGTAGAACTACGTTGGAAAGTTTCTCGGCATGGGTCGTCGTACCCTCACTATTGTTGTTGATAATGTTCCCTGTCACCCTGGCGTATGTGATCGTCGTGCAGCGCGCGATGGATGTACGAGTAGTTATCCGCCAGGGGTTCAAGTACACGCTAGCGCGGCGGGGTGTGGCCGCGCTTCGGCTTGCAGCCAGTACTGCGGTAGCGTACGGCACCGCGGTGGAGCTGCAGCGTCATCATGCCCATTACCTATGGGACGCGGTTGCGGTCGGGGCGGGCATCCTTTTATTAGTCGCGACCAGGCATCTGGGGGATCGCTCGGCCGATTGGGTCGACCGCCGCTTCTTCCGCGAGTCCTACGACGCAGAACGTATCCTCGTCGAACTGAGCGAGACGGTGCGCACCATGGTGGAAACCAGACCCCTTTTGGAAACAGTCGCACGGCGCATCTCGGAGTCGTTACACGCGCCGCGCATCGTGGTGTTGTTGAACAATGCCGGCATGTTCCAGCCCGCCTACACGATAGGATACATCCCGAAGCCCGAAGTGCATTTCGGCGAGACGGCGGCCATGGTGAAGCATCTGCGAGGCTCACATAAGCCCACCCGCGTGTACCTGGATGAACCTCACTCATGGGTTTATACCGCTGCCGGGATGACGGAAGAAGAGCGACAGCTGCTCGCCTCGATGGGGACAGAACTCTTGTTGCCTATGTCCGTAAAGGACAAGCTGGCGGGATTCATAAGCCTCGGAGCGAAACGCTCGGAGGAGCCGTACTCGGGGGACGATCTCCTGCTGCTGCAGTCGGTGGCCACCCAGACCGCGCTTGCGCTCGAGAACAGTCGGCTGACCGAAGCGATTGCACGCGACAGGGCGCAGCGGGAGCGAGCAAACCGCGAACTGGAGATTGCCCGCGACGTGCAGCAACGCCTGTTTCCGCAGAAACTGCCAGCGACTACAGGCCTGGACTACTTCGCGACCTGCCGACCGGCCTTACGCGTCGGCGGTGACTACTATGACTTCCTGGCGTTGCGCGACCGAAAGCTGGGATTTGCGATTGGAGACGTCTCTGGCAAAGGCATTGGAGCGGCGCTGATGATGGCCGGCTTGCAGGGCTCACTACGCGGCCAGTTGCTGCATGGCAATGGCGAGCTTACGCAGTTGATGACCAGTATTAACGCATTGATGTACGAAGCGTCCGACTCGGCTCGTTACGCGACATTGTTCTATGCGGAATACGACCCTGGGCGGCGTTGCCTGAGTTATGTGAACGCGGGGCACAATGCGCCGATATTGTTTCGCAAGCACGAGGGGAACTGGGCGGTCCAGCGCCTGGAAACCGGCGGCACAGTCGTGGGCCTCTTTCCCGACATATCCTTCCAGCAGGCAACACTGGGGCTGGAGGCAGGTGACATTCTGGTCGCATTCACTGATGGCATCAGCGAGGCCATGAACGAAGGGGGCGAAGAGTTCGGTGAACCACGTCTCATGAAAGCGATTGAGTATTGCGGCGACCTCACTGCGGCTCAGATTGCGAAGCAACTGTTAGCGACGGTAGACAAGTTTGTCGCGAATGCACCACAACACGACGACATGACGCTCGTGGTGATGAGACTTGTCGAGGCGGAATGATCTCTCTTTCATCAGGACAACGGCATCGCAGCTAAGATCCAGCACCCCGCGTCGGCTCCGCGGTCCGCAAGAAGGTCCCCACCAGAAGCCTTTCGGGGTGTCAGCTTTGAATTCCTATTTCCGACCCCAGTTCGCGGTACTGCTTTTGCCACTTCTTCAGGGTCTTCTCCAGCTCTTTGGCGTGTCTGGCCAGACGCCTCGCATCTGGCACAGATCCTGCCAGATCGCGAGCCATGGTTTCGAAGCGGGAAGAAAGCTCGGACCAGATTTTGTCCATTCTTTGCAGGCGATTCTTCAAAGCCGCTCGTTGGTCCGCATTCAGGTGCTTCGTGGCCGCTCTGCATCGCCGGACGCAGCACTCCACTCGATTGTTCACGGG
>VFSW01006413.1_pt1 | contig 17308 bp, 10 predicted proteins | sample 5358111 | NCBI WGS metagenome assembly VFSW01 (sample SAMN11554181, study PRJNA540505) | mine drainage metagenome | isolation source: sediment from site ElyBrook_90M | place: USA: Ely Copper Mine, Vershire, VT | collected 2017
TCCCATCCCCCGCCGCTCCTCTTCCGGCCCGGCCCCGCTTTCCTTCGTCCAGCAGCAGATCTGGGTGCATTCCCAGATGGCTCACGGCGTGCCACTCTATAATGAGCCGCTCGTCGTCTATCGCCATGGTCCCCTTGACGTCAGCGCCCTCGAACGCGCTTTCAGCGAAATCGTTCGCCGCCACGAAGCCTGGCGGACCACCATCGAGGTCCTCGATGGCGAGCCCCGCCAGATCGTCCATCCTCCCCTTTCTGTTTTCCTGCCCGTCGTCGATCTCGAGGCTCTGCCCCCCGGCGCTCGCGAACAGGAGGCCCAGCGCCTCGGCAACGCCATGGCCTCCCAGATAATGGATTTGCAGCAGGGGCCGCTCTACCGCACTCTGCTGGTTCGCCTTGGCCCTCTCGAGCACCGCCTCTACCTCGTCTTCCATCACGTCATCTTCGATGGTGTCTCTGCCTACCGCGTTTTCCTCCCTGAATTGACCGCCCTCTATCAAGCCTTCGCCTCCGGCAATCCCTCGCCTCTCCCTCCTCCTTCCCTCCAATATCCCGATTTCGCCCTCTGGCAGCGCGCCGAGCTTACCCCGGCCGCTCTCTCTTCCCAGATGGATTACTGGAGAACGAATCTTGCCGGAACCATTTCTCCTCTCGAGCTTCCCGTGGATAAGCCGCGGCCCGCCGTGCAGACCTTCCGCGGCGCCGTGCTCCCCCTTCATCTTCCCGCCGGCCTTTCCGAAGAGCTCGCCGCTCTCAGCCGGCGCGAAGGCGTCACGCTCTTCATGACCTTGTTCGCCGCCTTCGCCACCCTCCTCGAGCGTTACACCGGGCAGGACGATATCGTCATCGGCACCGTCGTCTCCGGCCGCAAACGCTCGGAATGTGAGGCCCTGCTCGGCTGTTTCCAGAATCCCTTGCCCCTGCGCACCGATCTTTCCGGCGACCCAAGTTTCCATGAGCTGCTCGCACGCGTGCGGAAATTGACTCTCGGCGCCCTCTCCCACGACGACGTTCCTTTCGAAAGGCTCGTGGCGGAGCTTCGCCCGGTTCGCGACCTCAGCCGCAATCCCTTCTTCCAGGTGCTCTTTTCGCTCGTTCCCGGCGTACCGCCGCACGAGGGCGGATGGGAAATCACGCAATTGGATGTGGATACCGGCGCCTCCAAGTTTGACCTGTATCTCGAGCTCGACGACCGCCCCGGCGGACTTTCCGGCCGCATCATCTATAGCACCGAGCTTTTCACCGCCGAAACCATCGAGCGCATGGCCGGGCACCTCCGCGTCCTTCTGGAGGGCATCGCCTCCCGGCCACTCGATCGCCTCACGAAGCTCCCTCTGCTCGCCGCCGAAGAGCGCTCCCTGATAATTGACAAATGGAACGACACCGCGCGCCCCTACCCCTCCTCCCACTCCCTGCACGAATGGGTGGCCCGGCACGCATCGCGCGCCGGCCAGCGCATCGCCGCCGTCTTCGGTTCCGAGAGCCTCACCTACGCCGCTCTGGATGCCCGCGCCAATCGCATCGCCCGCCTGCTCGAAAAGCAGGGCGTGCGCCGCGGCTCGCTGGTGGGCCTCGCCGCTGATCGCTCCCTGGATATGCTCGCCGCCCTGCTGGGCATCCTCAAGGCCGGCGCCGCCTATGTTCCCCTCGAGGCCGATGCGCCCCGCGAGCGCCTCGAATTCATGATCCGCGATGCCGGCCTTCGCCTCGTCCTCACACAGGATTCCCGCCGCGCCGCCCTCGAATATTCCGGCGCCATTCTCCTCTGCCTCGATTCCCAGGCCGCCGCCTTCGCCGCCGAAAGTGCGGAGCCCTTCGATGCCGGGGCCGGTCCGCTCGATTTGGCCTACGTCGCCTACACTTCCGGTTCCACGGGCACCCCCAAGGGCGTGGAAGTGATGCATCGCAACGTCCTCCGCCTGCTCTTCGCACAGGATTACGCTCACTTCGGCCCCGAGGAGACCTTCCTCCAGCTTGCACCTCTCTCCTTCGACGCTTCCACTTTTGAAATATGGGCCCCGCTGCTCCATGGCGGCCGTTGCGTTCTTTTCCCCGGCCGCGTCCCCGCCCCGGCGGAACTGGCGGAAGTGCTGGCCGCGCACGGTGTCTCCACACTGTGGCTCACTGCCTCGCTATTCAATGCGGTTATTGATCAAATGCCGGAAGCGCTGTCTACCGTCAGTCAGCTCCTCATCGGGGGAGAAGCTCTCTCCCCTCCGCATGTCCGCCGCGCCTGCCAGCTCCTCCCCCGCACCCAAATCATTAACGGCTACGGCCCTACAGAGGGAACCACATTCACCTGCTGCTATCCCATCCCCAAGGCCGGGCCGCCCATTTCCTCCTCCATCCCCATCGGCCGCCCTATCGCCAATACACGCGTCTACATCCTGGATTCTGCCGGCAATCCCGTTCCCCCAGGGGTCCAGGGGGAGCTATACATCGGCGGCGATGGCCTGGCTCGCGGCTACCTCAATCGCCCGGAATTGACCGCCGCAAAATTCCTCCCAGACCCGTTTCTTGCCGAGCCCGGCGCTCGAATGTATGCCAGCGGAGACATGGCCAAATACCGGCACGATGGCCTCATCGAATTCCTTGGGCGCCGCGACGAACAGGTCAAAATCCGCGGATTCCGCATCGAGCTGGGCGAAGTGGAAAGTGTCCTCGGCCGCCATCCGATGGTTCGCGAACTTTGCGTCGTGGCTCGGGAGGATCGCCCCGGCGAGCGCCGCCTGGTCGCCTACGTTGTCCCGCGCGCCGAGTTTCCTTCCGCTCAGGTCGAGCTCCGCGATTTCCTCAAGCAGAAGCTTCCAGACTATATGCTGCCCGAATCCTTCGTGCTGCTGAAATCGCTTCCCCTTACCTCCAGCGGGAAGGTCGAGCGCAGCCGCCTGCCGGCCCCGGAGCTGGGAGGCCGCCGCGCCGGTGAATTCCTCTCTCCGCGCGATGCCATCGAGCTGAGCCTCGCCCAGATCTGGGAATCCGTGCTGGGCCGCGGCCCTATCGGTGTGCGCCAGGATTTCTTCGAGATTGGCGGTAATTCCTTGCTGGCCGTTCGCCTGATCCACCGCATCGAGACGGAATTTGGCCAGCGACTCCAGCTCGCTGCGCTGCTTCGCGCTTCCACCATCGAGCATCTTGCCAACCTCTTGCGCCAGAAAGCCGGCCCGGGCGAATGGCTCTCCCTGGTTCCCATCGAACCCTCGGGCTGGCGCCCGCCCTTCTTCTGCATCCACGGCATTGGAGGCACGCTGCTGCTGTTTCGGGAATTGGCGCGCCGCCTCGGCCCCGATCAGCCCGTCTATGGATTGCAGGCCATCGGCCTCGATGGCTCCCGCAAGCCTCTCGATCGCGTCGAGGAGATGGCCGCGCTTTACGTCAAGGAGATTCGCAGCCTCCAGCCCGCCGGCCCCTATTACATTGGCGGCCTCTCCTTCGGCGGCGTGGTGGCCTTTGAAATGGCTCAGCAGCTTGTGGCCCAGGGTCAAAAGGTGGGCCTCCTCGCGCTCTTTGACACCTATCCCGGCCGCGTCGAATCCCGCACCCGGCTCTTCATCAAATTCCTCACCCTTCCTTACCCCCGCAAACTCCGCTACATCGCCTATAAGACCCAGCTCATCTGGGATAATCTCGATAACAAAATGCGCAGCCTCTCCCTCCCCAGGCCCCTGCGCGAAGTCCAGAAAGCCAATCGCCGTGCCGCTTTCAATTACGAACCCAAAGTCTTTCCCGGAGAAATCACCTTTTTCCGCGCCACCGAGCGCGGCCTCCGCGGCGCCGATGGGCCGCAGGCCGGATGGGCCAAATGGGCCGCGCAGGGTATTGACCTGCTCGATATCGCCGGCGACCACATGGGCATCATCGCAGACCCCAACGTCCAATCGCTCGCCAGAGAATTGAAGGCCAAACTCGAGCAGGCGCAATCCCGCGAATCCATTCCCACAAGGAATTGGCGCTCCCGCTGGGAAGGGGTGGAGTCCAGATGAGCGCCACCGACACAAACCTCTCTCCGCCGCTCGCGCCCTCCCTCGGCGCTCCTGGCGCTTTGGCACGCGACCTCGCCTTCTGGCGTCCGCGCCTGAGCGCGCCTCCCGCCTTGCTCGAATTGCCGGCCGATCGCCCCCCAAGCGCCCTCGCTTCCTGGCTTCCCGCGCGCCTGGAATTCTCTTTTTCGAAGGATCTCGCCGGCCAGCTCGCCGCTTTCTGCTCTCGCCTCGGCTTGCCCCTCGAGCGCTTCCTGCTTCCCGCCTATGCCGTGCTGCTCTCCCGCCTCACAGGCCGCTCAGACGTTTTGATAGGTTTCTGGGCCGGCTCCGCCTCCGGGGAAGGGAATGGCGTTCGGCTCGGAAGCCCAGCGGCACAGGGCAATCTGATCGCATTGGCCGCCGAAGCCACCCCCGGAACTCCCTTTGCTACTTTGGCTGACCGCCTGGCACTGGATCTCGAGGAAGCCCGGGGCTACTCCACTACAAAATGGGAATACCTGATGGCCGAGTTCGCTCCCGGCCGCGACCTGCTCCGAGACCCTGTCCTCGCCGCCTATTTTTCCTTCTCTCTCGAGCGCGATTTGGCCGCCTCGGCCCTGGCCTCCCTCGAAAGATTTCAGCCGCCACTGGCGCTTTCTTTCTCCTCCTCGCCATCGCTTTCCGCCTCCGTCCTCTATGATTCCAGCCGCTTCGATGCCTCCACCATCCAGCGCATCCTTGAAAATTTTGCGTCCCTGCTCGCCAGCGCTTTGGCCGATCCCCAGTGCGATGTCGCGCGCCTGCGCCTGATTACTCCCGCGGAAATCTCCCAGCTCGTCGCCTGGAATCACACCCGCGCCGATTATCCCGCCGGCCTCTGCGTTCACCAGCTCGTGGAATCCAGCGTCGATCGCTCGCCTGGCGCCATCGCCATCGAGCAGGGCGCCATGCGCGTCACCTACGCGGAGCTCGATGAGCGCGCCAATCGCCTCGCCAGCCTGCTCCGCAAACGCGGCGCCGGCCCGGAGGTTCCCGTCGGCATCTGCCTCGATCATTCGCCCGATTTCTATATCGCCCTGCTCGCGGTGATGAAGGCCGGCGGGGCTTGCCTTCCTCTCGATAGCAAATATCCCGATGATCGCTTGCGCTACATGCTCGAGGATTCTCGTGCCGCGCTGCTCATCACCCAGGAAAGTCTGCTCCCGCGGCTGGCCGGCGTTTCTGCCGGCGTCATCGTCCTCGACGAGGCCACCCGCCTCGAGCTCGCTTCCGAAAGCCCCGCGCGCCATCCTTCCGGCGCCGGCCCCGGGAGCCTGGCCTACGTCATCTATACCTCCGGGTCCACCGGCAAACCCAAGGGCGTCCAGCTCACCCACCAGGGATTCGTCAATCACCATTTGGCGGTCATCGAGCTGTATCGCCTGACAGAGGCCGATCGCGTCCTCCAGTTCGCTTCCATCAGCTTCGATGCCGCCGTCGAGGAAATCTTCCCCACCTGGGTGGCCGGCGCCACGCTCGTCCTCAAGACCGCGGATACCACCCTCGATGTCCTCGGCTTCCTTCATTGGGTCGGCCAGGCGCGCATCACCGTCCTCGATCTTCCCACCGCCTATTGGCATGAACTCGTCTTCGAGCTTTCCGATCTCGGCCAGGGCGTGCCTCACAGCGTCCGCCTGGTCATCGTCGGTGGCGAAAAGGCTTCCGCCCCCGCCCTCGCCATCTGGCGCAAACTCGTGCTCGGAAGGCCGGTGCGCTGGGTGAACACCTATGGCCCCACGGAAACCAGCATTATCGCCACCGCTTTCTACGCTCCCGAGCCTTCTTCGCCGCTCCTGGGCGAAATCCCCATCGGCAAGCCCATCGCCAATTACCGCGCCTACATCCTGGATAAGCTGCTCCAGCCGGTCCCCGTCGGCGTCGCTGGCGAACTCTTTATCGCCGGCGCAGGCGTGGCACGCGGCTACCTCAATCGCCCCGAGCTCACTGCGGAACGCTTCCTCCCAGACCCTTTCTCCGATGATCCCGGCGCGCGCATGTACCGCACAGGAGACCTCGCCCGCTACCTCCACGATGGCAATATCGAATTCCGCGGCCGCGCCGATGACCAGGTGAAAATTCGCGGCTTCCGCGTCGAGCTCGGCGAAATCGAAGCGGTGCTCGCCCAGCAACCGGAGCTGCGCGAGGTGGTCGTCGTCGCACGCGAGATTTCCCCCGGCGAAAAGCGCCTCCTCGCCTATTTCGTCCCTCTTTCCGAACCCGGACCTTCTCTTCCTTCCCTCCGCGCTTTCCTGAAAGACCGCCTCCCCGAATACATGCTTCCTTCCCTCTTCGTCAAGCTCGCCTCCATGCCTCTCACCCCAAACGGGAAAGTGGACCGCCGCAATCTGCCCGCCCCCGATCTTTCCCAGGCAGAGCCCGACGAAGCCTATCTCGCTCCGCGCAATGACACCGAAACGCGCCTGGTGCGCATCTGGGAATCCGTGCTCGGCACGCGCCCCATCGGCGTGCGCCACAATTTCTTCGAGCTGGGCGGCCACTCCCTTCTCGCCGTCCGCCTCATGAGCCGCATCGAGCAGAACTTCGGCAAAAAACTGCCGCTCACCACCCTGCTCCAGGCGCCCACCATCGAGAGGCTCGCGGGCCTGCTCCGCAACGAAGGTTGGACGCCCTCCTGGTCCAGCCTGGTGCCCATACAGCCTCATGGCTCGAAGCCTCCCCTTTTCCTGGTCCACGGCATTGGCGGCGCCGTCATCGGCTTTCGCGACCTCGCCCGTCATCTCGGCCCGGACCAGCCTGTCTATGGCCTCCAGGCTCGCGGCTTGGATGGCGCGCTCCCGCCCGCCACTTCCATCGAGGAAATGGCCGCCCTCTACATCCGCGAAATGACAGCCCTGCAGCCTCGCGGCCCCTACTACCTCGGCGGACTTTCCTTCGGCGGCATGGTCGCTCTGGAAATGGCCCGCCAGCTTCGCGCCAATGGCCATTCCGTCGGCGCTTTGATCCTCTTCGATACCTTTGCCGGCAAGGTCAAGACGCGCGGCCAGCTCATGGCCAAGCTGCTCCGCCTTCCCCTGCGTGACCAGGTAAATTACGTTGGAGGCAAAGTGCATCTGGTGGCCACCAATCTCGGCCGCTTGGCCGCACGCTTCACGCTTCCCGAGGCCATCAAAAACGTCCAGCGCGCCAACCACCTCGCCAGCGAAAAATACGATACCCCGGTCTACGATGGCTACGTCACCCTCTTCCGCCCCCACCAGAAATCCCTCCGCAGCGACGAGGATCCAGACGCCGGTTGGAGCGAATGGGCCGCCGGCGGCCTCGAAATACACGATGTCCCGGGAGGTCACGTCAGCATGCTCATCGAGCCAAACGTCCGCGAAGTGGCTCGCAAGCTCTCCTCCTGCCTCGAGCGCGCCCGCGAAGCTGCTTCCCCCGGCCGTTCTTCCTAGAGACCCGCCATGGCACTTCTCCAGCAAATGCGCATCTGGGAGCCTTCAGGCCCCTGGCCCTCCCTCCAGCCGGGCGTCCTCCACCTCTGGCGCTGCCGCGCCTCCAGCGCCGCCCCGCGCCTCGATTCCTTCCTCTCCCCCGCCGAATCCCTCCACGCCTCCCGCTTCCATTTCGTCGAAGACCGCAACATGTACGCCGCCGCTCATGGCCTCCTTCGCCTCGTCCTTGGCCGTCACCTCGGCTTGCCTCCTCTCTCCCTTCCCTTCGTCACCGGCGAAAAAGGCAAGCCGGCTCTCTCCCTGGATTCTCCGCCTCTCGATCTCCGCTTCAATCTCGCTCACTCCGGCGGCATTGTGCTCCTGGCTCTTGCCGAGGCGCGCGAAGTCGGCGTGGATATCGAGCGTATCCGCCAGGATTTCCCCGTGGATGGCATTGCCCAGCGCTTCTTCTCTCCTCTGGAATCCTCCGCTATGGCCCTTTGTCCTCGCGCCTCACGCCCCGCTGTTTTCTTTTCCTGCTGGACACGGAAGGAGGCGGTCCTCAAGGCCCGTGGCACAGGCCTCGCTGGCCTGGATTCCTTCGACGTTCCCGTCACAGAGGATTTCCTTATCGACGTCCCCATCCCACCGGCCCCGGGAGAATCGCGCTGCTGGACGCTTTCCGATCTCCCGGCAGGACTCGGTTTCGCCGCCGCTGCCGTTGTCGAAGGTTCCGCCATGCCTCTTCGCTGTTTCGATTTTGACCCCTCTTCCGCCCAGCTCCCTTGACTTCACCCGGGCCCCCTCTCGCCGGGAATTTCACTGGACAGCCGCATCCCTTCATCGGAAAATAGAATGCTTCGGGGCGGCGGGGAAGTTCAGCCTGGGGTATTCTCCCCGCGTCCTTGATTTTTCCCGCCCAGGCCGTACCCGCGCCGGGGCAATGCGAAGCGTTCCGCAGGGGCTTCTTGTTTCAGGTTTCCACTCGCGTCTGGCCTGCCTCCTGCAGGGAGCGGCCGGAAGGGCCAGCACCTCTTTCCGGCGCCCCATTTCATTGTGAGGAATGTAGTGTCCAACCCTGATTTTCCAGAGCAATTGGCCACAGCCTCCGACGCTGCCGTCGAGCTTCCGCCCCAGGAGCTCACCGCCAGCCCCGAGGGCGAGAGCCTGCCCGGCGAGCCCGCCGGCGTCATTCCCCGTGTCGCGCGCTGGGTGACCAAAGGCGGCCTGGCCGTCCTCGAGCAGGGTCTCTTCTCAGGCTCCAATTTTCTTATGGGCGTCCTGCTGGCTCGTTGGATGCTCGCCACGCAATACGGCGCCTACGCCTATACCTACGCCATTTTCCTCTTCCTCTCTCTCATCTACCAATCCATCATCTTCGAGCCGATGGCCGTTTTCGGCTGCGCCGATTACCAGCATTGCCTCCGCGGCTATCACCGCACTCTTCTCCAATTGAATACCGCACTTTCCGTTCTCATGGTGGCTGCCCTCGCCGTCTACGCCCTGCTCACCCGTGGCGAGCCCGGCGGCCTTTCCGGAGCGCTGATGGGCATGGCCATTGCCGGCCCTTGCGTGCTGCTTTCCTGGCTCACGCGCCGCAGCTTTTATCTCAAATTGAAGCCCGGTTTCCCCGTCGTCGGCGCCATCACCTATTTTATCTGCGTCATCGGTGGCCTCTTCTTCCTCAAGCATCGCGGCCTCATTTCGCCCTTTTCCGCCTACCTCATCATGGCTGCGGGCGCCCTGGTCGCCAGCGTGATCCTCCTCCTCCGCCTCCACTGGGAATTCAAAAGCAGCGATGCTCCCGCCCCCGCCTTTCGCGACACCTGGCGCCGCCACTGGACCTATGGCCGCTGGGCCGTCGCCGCCTCTTTCGTCGCCTGGTTTCCCGCCTATATCTATTTCCCCGTCCTCAATCACCTGTCCGGCCTGGTCCCCGCCGCACAGCTTCGCTCCCTCATGAACCTCGTCGTTCCAGTACAACAGACCTATGGCGCACTCTCCATCTTTCTGTTAGCTATAGCAGCAGGGGTTCAGGGCCGTCGCGGCGTGGATGGCCTTCGTCCTCTGGTCAAGAAATTTGCCCTGATTCTGGTCTCTGGCGCGGTTCTCTATTGGCTGATCGTCATTCCCTTTCGCCACCAGGTCTTCCAGATTCTCTACGGAGGGAAGTACATGGAAGTGGTCGAGCTATTGCCCCTCATCGGAATCAGCTGCCTCTTCTGGGCCGCCGCACTGGCTCCCACCATCCTCCTGCGCGCCCTCGAGGCTCCCTCAGACGTCTTCTGGGCACAGCTCGGCGCCAGCATCTCCTGCGTTCTCTTTGGCATCCCCATGACCTGGGCCTATGGCCTGCGCGGCGTCGCCTGGGGCCTGGTCGTCTCCAATGCCGTTGCCTTTCTCATTTGCATGTATCTCTTGCGGCGGCGTGTTGCCCGCGCCACTCTTGGGGTGGGATAACCATGCCGCTGCCGCCATTTCTTTCACGCTATTCCGTCTGTGTGAGGTCTGCCATGTCCCTTCGTTTCGCCATCGCCGTTGCCCTGTTGCTTTCCGGAGCTTGCTTCGCCCTTTCCTTGCCTGCTCGCGCACAGGATGCTCCCTCGCCCGTCCTGCTCCTCCGCGCCGCACATCAGGATGTTTCCCCTCCGCTCTCCAGTCTCGCCCGGCACTCTTCGCTCCGCACCTCTCACACCCTCACCTCTCCCCTCGGCGGAATCTTCACAGGATTCAGCTTCGACGGCCAGTCCTCCACCGGCTGGGCCGCCCCAGACCCCAATGGCGCCGTTGGCGCCACCCAATACGTCCAGTGGGTGAATGTCAGCTACGCCGTCTACGATAAGACTTCCGGCAATCTCACCCTCGGCCCCTTCACCGGCAACACCCTTTGGAGCGGCTTCGGCGGCCCTTGCGAATCCCTCAATAATGGCGATCCCATCGTCCTCTATGACAAGCTGGCGGCTCGCTGGGTTTTCACCCAGCGCACCACACCCAATAACGGCCCCTATTACCAGTGTTTCGCCGTTTCCGCCACATCCGACGCCACCGGCGCCTACCACCGCTATTCCTTCCTCCTCCCGAATTATTATCCCGATTATCCCAAGCTCGGCGTCTGGCCAGACGCTTATTACCTCACCGTCAACGAACTCACCCCATCCAATTTCGCTTTCCACCAGTCCTTGGTCTGCGCCATGGATCGCCTCTCGATGATTGCCGGCCAGCCCGCCACCGCGCAGTGCCTCGCTCTCAATCCCCTCAAAGCCCAGCAGAGCCTGCTCCCCGCCGATGTGGATGGCCTCGCGCCTCCGCCCTCCGGCGATGCGGAATATCTGATCAATCTCGGCTCCTCGCAATTGAATGTCTGGCGCTTCAAGGTCAATTTCTCCGATGCCTCCAAATCGCGCCTCAGCGGCCCCACCCCCATCTCCGTCCCGCGCTGGACCAATGCCTGCAATGGCGGCGCCTGCGTCCCCCAGGGAGGCTCCGCGCAGGTGCTTGACGGCGTCGGTGACCGGCTGATGTTCCGCCTCGCCTATCGCAATTTCGGCGACCATGAATCCTTCGTCCTCAATCATTCCGTCAATTCCAATGGCGCCGTCGGCATCCGCTGGTATGAGCTTCGCAATCCATCCGGCAAACTCGAACTCTACCAATCCGCCACGCTCGCTCCCGACGCCAATTCCCGCTGGATGGCCAGCGCCGCCATGGACAAACAGGGAAATATCGCCCTCGGCTACAGCATCTCCGGCCACCAAATGAATCCCTCCATCAACGTTACCGGCCGCCTCGCCTCAGACCCACTCGGCACCCTCGATGCCGAAACCGTGGTCACCGCCGGCGCCGGCTCTGAAACCGGCAGCGACCGCTGGGGCGATTATTCCTCCCTCACCGTCGATCCTTCCGATGATTGCACCTTCTGGTATACCGCCGAATATTTTCCCGCCAACGGCAATCGCAATTGGATTGCGCGCATCGCTTCCTTCCGCTTTCCCGCCTGCGCACCTTAGCAGCCTGCTTGCCATATGTTTCCTGGCTTTCCTTTGCCGCCTCTGGCGGCCTGGCCCGCGGCCTCCTCGGCGGCGTTCCCTCATCCCGCCCCTCTGTTTTCGCACTGCCGCCGTTGCCTTTTTGTTGTCTGTCGCCGCGATGCCATCCCCAATTTTCGGGGAATATGTTACTCTTGAAGAAGCTGGCACACGGGTGTGTGGCTCCTCTTTTTCAGGAGTGCTGCCCCGGATTCGCCCGGTCGGCGGGCTGGGCAGTGGTGGCAACTTTGGAGTGCCTTCAGACGGTTTCTGTTCCGGTGTGGCTTGCACGCCCGCACCGATAATGAATACCGATTGAACGGAACACCAGCAGCGTGGTTACCCGGCTGGCGCTACAAAATGCCGGCGCGGAACCGCCCGGTAATCGGTGCGTTACAACGGTGAAAATTATAGTGGTACATAACGAATACAAATTTGCCGGAGGAGAGGACGTCGTCGTCCGCCAGGAAATGGCCATGCTTCAGGCCGCCGGCCACCACGTCGTCCCCTACATCCGCAATAACCGCGAGCTCGACGCACAGGGTCCCCTCGGCAAGCTCCTCATGGCTCCCAAGGCTGCCTGGGCCTGGGATGCCAAACGCGATTTCGATCGCCTGCTCCGCGAAGAAAAGCCCGCCGTGGTCCATACCCACAATACCCTCACCATGATTTCCCCGGCCGTTTACTGGTCCTGCTCCGAAGCCCGCGTCCCGGTCGTCCAGACCCTCCATAATTTCCGCCTCTTCTGTCCCGCGGGCACCTATTACCGCGATGGCCACATCTGCGAGGAATGTCGCACCGCCAGCCTTGCACGCAGCGTCCGTTATGCCTGCTATCGCCATTCCCGCCCCGCCACCGCCGCCGTCGCCGGCACCCTCGCCCTTCATCGCCTCCTCGGCACCTGGCAGCACAAAATTGACACCTACATCGCCTTCCACCAGTTCGCAAAGTCCAAATGCATCGAAGGAGGCTTGCCTGCCTCCAAAATCGCCATCAAACCCAATTTCGTCACCCCCGATCCAGGCCCCGGCAATACCAATGGCTCCTTCGCCATCTTTGTCGGCCGCCTCACTCCCGAAAAGGGCATCGAAACCCTTCTCAAGGCCTGGGAACTCCTCGGCACGCCCATCCCTCTGGTCGTCATCGGCGAAGGCCCTCTGGCTCCTCTGGTCCGCGAAGCCGCGGCTAAAAATCCAGCACTGGATTTCAAGGGCCGTCTCCCGCGCGAGCAGGTGGTCCAGGCCATGCAGGCCGCGCGCTTCCTGGTTTTCCCCAGCGAGTGGTACGAGGGCTTTCCCGTCACCATCGCCGAGGCTTTCGCCTGCGGCTTGCCCGTCATCGCCTCCAGGCTCGGCTCCATGCAGGAGCTGATCGAGGAGGGCCGCACGGGCCTGCATTTCACCTCCGGCGATCCCGGCGATCTTGCCAGCCGCGCTGCTTGGGCCTGGAGCCATCCCGAGCGCACCGCTTCCATGGCCCGCGAAGCTCGCAACGAATTCCTCGCCCGCTACACCGCGGAAAAAAATTATCCCCTGCTCCTGGAAATCTATGAGCGGGCCATGGGGCGGTGCGCTTGATGCCGCCACGCCCTCTCGCTGGCCCTGGCGCCCCGGCGCCCCGCCGCGTTTCTTTTTGTCCCGTTCCCCCGGTCTGGCCGGTTGTTGCGGCCTTTCCGGAGTGCGGGCCAAGCTTGCCCTTCGTTCCTGGTTCCTCTCAGGCGCGATTCGGCTTGCTAGTTTTACCCCGGGTTGTTTAAAATCACTTTCCCCCGTGCAGAGCCGCTTTGCGGGGGCTTCGTGATTCCACCCGTTCACCGCGCCTGGCGCGGTGGCTGTTACCTCGGCGATGATTAGGAGCAAGGAGAATCACATGAAGTTCATTCAGATGGCTAAACGACGGCTCTCCACCGTGGGGGAATTGCTCTCGTTCTTTGTCCGCAACAAGCGCTGGTGGATGCTTCCCACGGTTCTCGTGGTCCTCGTCCTCGGCGTGCTCCTCATCCTGGCGCAAAGTTCGGTGATCGCCCCGTTCATCTACACCCTCTTTTAGGAAGCAGGCCACTATGATCACTGCCTTTATCCGGTTCTGGAAGCGTGTGTGGGCGGGCTGGTCCCGCCTGATGCATACCATCGGCAATTTCCAGGCTCGTGTGCTCCTCTCGCTTCTCTACGCCATCGTCGTCCTTCCCTTTGGTCTCGCCGTGCGTCTCTTTGCAGACCCGCTCCGCATGAAGCATCGCCCCAGCCACTGGCTGGAAAATTCCGAACAGGCCGCCACCAATCTCGAATGGGCCCGGAGGCAGTGAACTCTTGAACATCCTTGGAATCTCCTGCTATTACCACGATGCCGCCGCGTCTCTCATCCGCGATGGCCAGTTGATCGCCGCCTCCGAAGAGGAGCGCTTCTCGCGCATCAAGCACGATTACGGCTTCCCCAAGCAGGCCATCGAATTCTGCCTCGAACAGGGCGGCATCCGCGGCGAAGACCTCGATTACGTCGTCTTCTTCGAAAAGCCTTTCCGCAAACTCGATCGCATCCTCGCTTCTGTCCTCCAGACCTATCCCCAGTCCTATAAGGTCTTTCGCGAGTCCATGATCACCTGGGTCCTCGATAAGCTCTGGGTCGGCAGCACCATCGAAGCCGAAATCGGCGTCAAACGCGACAAAATCCTTTATTCCGATCACCACCTTTCTCACGCCGCCAGCGCCTTCTTCTGCTCCCCCTTCGAGGAATCCGCCATCATCACCGTGGATGGCGTCGGCGAATGGACCACCGCCACCATTGGCGTCGGCCGCGGCAACGAGATTCGCCTCCTCAAAAAAATCGATTTCCCCCATTCCATCGGCCTGCTCTATAGCGCCTTCACCGCCTTCCTCGGCTTCGAGGTCAACGAGGGCGAATACAAGGTCATGGGCATGGCCCCCTACGGCGTGCCCCGCTACGTGGATAAAGTCTGGAAGGTCGTCCGCCAGAATCAGGATGGTTCTTTCGCCCTGGATATGGATTATTTCAGCTTCCAGCATTCCACCGACCAGACCTACAGCCGCAAATTCGTCGAGCTCTTCGGCGACCCACGCCCCTACAACCTCAATTTCTTCACCGAGGGCACGGGCTTTCCGAAATATTTCGGAGACCCTCCCTCCAATTACAACGAGCTTTGCAAGCTCAATCAGCATTACGCCGATATCGCCTCCAGCATCCAGAAGGTTACCGAAGAATTGCTCCTCGGCATCGTTCGCAGCGCCCAGCAGCTTACCGGCCTGAAAAAACTCTGCATCGCCGGTGGCGTCGGCCTCAATAGCGTCGCCAATACACGCATCTTCAAGGAAACGCCCTTCCACGAGGTCTATATCCAGCCCGCCGCCGGCGATGGCGGAGGCTCCCTTGGCGCCGCTCTCTGGGCCTATCACTCCATCCTCGGCAAACCCCGCAATTTCGTCATGAAAAACGCCTACTGGGGCCGCGAATGTCGTGAGGCCGAAATCAGCGATTTCCTCACTTCCCACAACATCCGCCACACCATCCTCCGCAATGAGGATGAGCTCCTCGATCGAGTCGTCGAACGCATCGTCGGCGCCAAGGTCATCGGCTGGGCGCAGGGCCGCTTCGAATGGGGGCCTCGCGCCCTCGGCAGCCGCAGCATCATCGCAGACCCGCGCAACCCCGAGATGAAAGACATCGTCAATTCCAAAATCAAATTCCGCGAGCCCTATCGGCCCTTCGCTCCTTCCGTCCTCGCCGAAGCCGCGGGCACCTATTTCGATCTCGAAGATCCCCCGGCGCAGTATCCCCCGCGTTTCATGCTCTACGTCGTTCCCGTGCGCCCCCAGCATCACGCCACCCTTCCCGCCATCACGCATGCCGATGGCACAGGGCGCCTCCAGACCGTCTTCGAGGATCAGAGTCCGCTCTATTACCGCCTGATCAAGCGCTTCGGCCAGGCCACCGGCGTGCCCGTCATCCTCAACACCTCCTTCAACCTTCGCGGCGAGCCTATCGTCACCACGCCCGCCAACGCCTTCCACACTTTCTCCACCAGCGAAATGGATACACTGGTGATTGGCAACTTCATGGTAGATAAATCCACCATGTGAGCCTCGGGCCGCCCTTCGCGGCCCCTTCGCTCTTCCTCTCCTTCGGAATCGAAGCTCCTCCATGGCCACAGAAAAATTCTCCCGCCCGCTTGCTCCCGGCCCCCTTTTCGCCGTCGGCATCTGGCGCTCCGGCACTTCGCTGCTCTACGCCCTCCTCAATCAGCACCCCGAAATTGCCCTCCTCTATGAGGGCGATCTCCCCCTCGTCCGCACTTTCTTCTATCCCGTCCTCCGCCATTTCTGGAAAGATCGCTGGGAATTTTGGAATGGCGCCATCCATCGCCACCAGCTTTCGCCAGCCACCCTCCCCGCCGCTCCGCACAGCTCCATCGAGGCCACCACCCTCGTCTACCGCCAGTTTGCCTCCTCCCGCGGCGCCATCATCTGGGGCGATAAATCCCCCACCTATTTCGATGAGCTCCTTCGCCTCGCCCAGGATTTTCCCCAGGCGCGCTTCCTCATTATCTGGCGCAATCCTCTGGGCTTCTCACGCAGCATCATCAACGCCGCCGCGGCCGCTGATGGCGTCTGGTTTCGCCGCCCCGGCACGCTCCACCGCGCCCTCTTCGGCTCCCGCCAGATGTATCGCCACGCCGCCGAGCTCAAGCGCCGCGGCCGCCTCGTCCATGAAGTTCACTTCGAGGCCCTCACCGCCAATCCCGAGCCCGTCCTCCGCGGCATCTGCCGTTTCCTGGAAATCGAGTTTGTCCCGCAAATGCTCTCCCTCAAAGATGCCGATCGCTCCGCCATCATGGAGGGCAAGCACCACCAGATGGTCAAAAGCGAAAAAATTGCGGCCGGAGCCGAACGCCCGGAGGTCCTTCCCCCCGCATGGAAGGCCAAAATCGAGCGTTACATCCGCCTCTGGAAGCGCCAGACGGACGGTGCTTGGCCCCTCTACCCCGCTCAGCCTCCCGCCGGCGGGGATCTCCCCACTCCCTCGGAACAGCTCAAAGACCGGGTACTATACCGCCTCTTACGTTGGTCAGATTCGCTGGTACTGTTCCTCTATAGCGTTGCGCCGATACACATGCTACAAAATTACAGGGCTCGCAAGAAGCAGCGTGCCCTCCAGGCCGAATCCGCCGTTCGGAAATAGCCGGTGGCTTCACATGTCAGGAGCGGGGCCAATTTCCCCCTTGCCTGCCAGGCCACACCACCTGCTCTTTTTCTCGACAGCGGCCCCCCTGGCTTGCTACACTTTTGAAAGCATTGTCAGGCTGGATGGGCGTAAAAGGGACGCCTTGCCCGCCTCAATTGGGCGAACCTGAAGTGGCCAGGGCGGCTATTGCGGGTTCTTTCACCAGCGGGTATCTCGAGGTTGTAATGGGTGCGCAGACCCAGGCATTTTGCCATTCTATTTCACGATGTCCGTTTTCGCGCGCCTTCACCTCGCCCGCTCCGCCGTGGCAATCGGGAGCCACCCAGCCCCGTCGATTCTGGCGCTCACGCATGGATTTTTTGTAGTAACGAATTTTCCGCTTCGGCCCTCCAGGACCTGACCTTAGGGCCGCCGGAAAGAGGCAACAAGGAGAATCAAAAATGTCATCCAACGGAACAGTTCGCGGCCAGGCACTCCCATTCTTTCACAGGGGAAGACCAGATCTCTTTTTGCCTTTTTCTCTCAGGCCGTTCGGCGTATTTCTTGCCCTCTCGGCCTTCCTCCTCATGGGCTCCGCTCTCCGCGCCCAGAATAATCCCGTCCCGCCCATCGCCCTGCCGCGTTCCCCCCCTGCCGCCGGTCCTGGCGGCCCCGCCCCCCCCCCCCCCGGCCAGGGCGCAGGCGTGGTGGGCGCGGGCGGG
>VFSW01006414.1_pt1 | contig 17307 bp, 10 predicted proteins | sample 5358111 | NCBI WGS metagenome assembly VFSW01 (sample SAMN11554181, study PRJNA540505) | mine drainage metagenome | isolation source: sediment from site ElyBrook_90M | place: USA: Ely Copper Mine, Vershire, VT | collected 2017
TGACAAACGTAAGACGAAGACTCGGAGCGGGATTCCTCGTCGCCCGCGGCTCCTCTGAATGACATTTCAATGGTTCTTGCTGGCAGCCTGTTGGAGCTTGGCCACGGCATAGAGAGCATGCCGTGGCTGTCAGCACCAAAGGCGCCGGCTAGAAAAGCAGGCGCAGGGCCAGTTGGATGCTGCGCTGGGCGCCGCCACCCAGCACCGGCTCGCCAATGGCGACGTCGGGCGTAACGGTGATGGGCAGGTAGCCAACGCCGCGGCCGTTGGCCGTAAGGCCGTTCTGACCGAAGTTGATCAGGAAGCTGGGCAGCAGCGGATTGGCGAAATTGGGATGATTGAGCGCGTTGAAAAAGTCGCCGCGGAGCTGCATTTTGAAGCGTTCGTTCAGGGCGAACTCTTTGCTCAGGGAGAGGTCCCAATCGAACAATCCCGGCCCAAATCCGGCGTTGCGTCCCAGGTTGCCGAAGTGCTGCGAGCCGGCCACGCAATAGGCGGAGCTGGTTCCGAGGCCATTCAGCGTGCAGGGCACGGCGTAGGCGGAAAGATTCAGGAAGGAATCGGGCGTATGGGCGCCGGCAAAGGGATTGCCCACCAGGTCGGGCCGCGGAAAGTATTCACCGGAGCCGTCGTAGTTGTCGTAGGTGTAGTTGACGGTGAAGGGTTGGCCGCCCTGCGCCATCAGGGTGCTGCTCAAATTCCAGCCGTTGATCAGCTTTCCGGCGCCCTGATCCTGCACCATATTGGGCATCTGATAGTTCAGCATCCAGGCGAGCTTCTGCGGCAGGTCAAAATTGGAGTTGGCGTACTCCGCCGCCGGGTTATAGCTGTTGTTGGGCTGGCTGGCGTTGGGAACGTAGTCAAAGCCGTCGCTGGCGTTATCCAGCGAGTGCGACCACACGTAATTGATGATGGAAGTAACGCCGTGGGTGTTGGTGATGCGCAGGGTGGCCTGCAGCGAGTTGTAGTTGGAATTGGCGCTCGATTCCAGCCAGTTGACGTAGCCGAACTGGCCGCCGCCGGGCAGGAACGGCCCGTTGGCAAAGGGCGTGGCGGCGCAGCATCCGCCGTTGGCCACGGAGGGCACAAAGGCGGCGATGGCGGCCGGCGTGGCCTGGTTGATATCGCGGTAGCGGATCAGGTGATGGCCTTCCGAACCCACGTAGCTGATCTGGAACACGGCGTTGTTGCCGATTTGCTGCTGGATGTTCAGATTGTAGATCTCCATATAAGGCGTGCGGAAGTTCGGGTCAACGCCAAAGGCGCTGGAGCCGGAGAAGCCCGACGCCGGGAAGATGGGCGAGCCGGCGGCCAGCGGCGTGCCCGCAACCGTGCCGGTAAACAGAATGGGCGCCGGACCAATGCCGTTAAACGCCGGTCCCGGATTCAGCGTGTTGAACGGCAGTTGGGCGATGAACATATCCTGGGAAGGATTGTCGTAGAACATTCCCCAGCCGGCGCGCAGCACGGTTTTGCCGCTGCCCGTCAAATCGTAGGCCAGGCTGGCGCGAGGCCCAAAGTTGGCATAGTCGTTGTGATAAAGCGTGGAAAGGCCCGGCGTGCCGACCATCTGCAGGCCGGTTTGCTCGTTGAAGTTGCTGAGCAGGTTGTTCTTCTCGCCCAGCACGCCGTAATAATCCCAGCGCAGGCCGTAGTTGAAGGTAAAGCGCTTGGTCCAGTGGAAGCTATCCTGAAAGTAGAGCGACTGGAAATTCTCAACAGTGTTGCGGGTGGAGTTGCCCTGCGCCTGGCTGCCGCTATCCACAATGCCGGCCAGAAAATCGGAAAGGGTGTTGAAGTTGAGCTTGCCGCGATAGCCCGCATCGAAGAAAGAATTGACCGTGGTGCGGCCCACCAGGTACCCCATCTTGATCTCGTGGCGGTTGACGGTCCACGAGAAATCGTCGACGCCCTGAAAGTTATTGGTTTTGCGGCCGCGCGGGTCAGAGGCGTTGGCGCCGATCGAGGCGTAGCCGTTGACGTTGATAAACGGCAGGCCGCCGGTGGTGGCGCCGGTATCCAGCCCGATGGAGTTGGGATTAAAGTTCTGATCCTGGGGATTAAAGCTCTCCGTAAAACGGTTAAAGCCGAAGCGCGCTTCGTTGACCTGGGTGGGAGATATGGTCCAGACCTCGGAAAGCGAAACGACTTGAACGCGGGTGGGGGTTACGGTGTTGTAGCCGGGCAGAATTCCCGCGCCCTGCAGGCCCAGCGGGAAGCTTTGCGTGCTGTTCCCAAAGTAGTAGCGGCCGGTGAGCAGGTGACGGTCATTGATGTTGTAGTCGAGCTTGGAAATGACCTCATCCATGTTGTTAAAGGCCGGAGTTACCACGGAAACGTTGGGAGAGCCGGGCGCGGCGCCGGCAATATTGGGGCTGGGCCAGGGGTTCAGGGCCAGCAGGTTGGCGATAACGGGGTTGGAGACGCCGCCGGCCGCGGCAATATCCTGCGCGGTGGGCACCGTGGCCTGGCTGGGCACGCCCAGCGACTCGCGCTGGCCTTCCCAGTTGGCAAAGTAAAAGAGCTTGTCTTTTACGATGGGGCCGCCCATATCCACGCCGTATTGATTGTTGTGGAAGGGGCTTTTCTCCGTGGGAGCGGGGTTGAAATAGTTGCGCGCGTTCAGGCCCGTATCACGAAAGTATTCGTAAGCGCCGCCGTGCACGTCATTGGTGCCGGACTTGGTAACAATGTTGACCACGCTGCCCGAATTGCGGCCGTATTCCGGAGGGTAATCCGAAAGCACGTTCATTTCCGCAATGGAATCGAGCGGCAGGGTGGTGGCCGGCGTTCCAAACACGCCCGCCTCGTTAATGGCGGGCAGATTGCGATAGGCGTCGTTCATGTCGGTGCCGTCAAGCAGAAAGTTGTTGGCTCTGCCGCGCGCGCCGTTGACGGAAAAAATGCCAAACGATCCGGGCGAGTCCGATTCGCCGTCGGCCGACCCGGCCACGCCGGCTTCCATGGCGGCCGCCTTAAGAAAGTCGCGGCCGTTGATCGGCAGGTTCTCGATTTGCGACGCTTGCATGGTACCGCCCAGCGTGTCGTTGGTGGTTTGCACCAGGGGAACCTGGGCGTTCACCTGAACTTCCGAAACCACGCGCCCGGGCTTGAGCGTAACGTTGACGGTGCGTTGCGAGGCTACCGTCACTTCAACGCCGGTGACGCGGGTGGTTTCAAAGCCTTGCATTTCCACCAGGACGGTGTATTTACCGATGGGCAGCTCCGGCGCATTGTAAAGGCCGGAGTCGTCGGTAACCGTGGTGCGGGCGAGCGAAGTGCCCTCATTCCGCACGGTCACCTTGGCGCCCCCAATGGGCGCTCCGCTTTCGTCAGCAATGGTCCCGGTAATTCCGCCGCGAAAGGTTTGGGCGCCGGCCCTGAAAGGAACAACGAGCAACATACATAACCCAATGTTTATCAACAACTTGATACAGTTTTCCCGTGTGTTGCAGAACCTCATTCACTCCTCGCTTCCCGTGCCGAATGCGGCACGCCCACGACCCGAAACCCTAGAAGGAACACGGAGATTCCGCGCTGCTGGTGCTGGCGTCTTACTCCGGGCTAAGCGTTATTCAATATTTGTAATTTGCTGGACATGCTTGAAAGTGATGTCCCGAGAATGAAACTATGGCGGCGTTACTTGTGTCAATTAAAAAAAATGAATCGGACGCATAGAAGCGGAAGGAACGGATTGATAACTAATTGGCATACCGCCGCAAAGCAGGTTGCCGGGCGGCTGCGAATAGGCTTGCAGACCGCGGCTGTATTCAGCCATATTGCCCTATCCAAATGCCAGACAAATCACTGAACACGCCAACTCCCGCCAACCCCGCAGCCGAAGCCTCCGTCCACCCCCGCCGGGTGATGGGCTTTGGCGATCTGGTTTTGTTCTACGTGGTGACGGGCGTCAGCCTGCGTTGGGTGGCCACGGCGGCCACAGCCGGACCCAGCGCGCTGGTGATCTGGTTGATGGCGTGGGCGGCTTTTTTTGTGCCGCTGGCCTTCGCGGTGGTCGAGCTTTCCTCCCGCTACCCGGAAGAGGGCGGCTTTTACGTTTGGAGCAAGCACTGCTTCGGAGGTCTTGCCGGCTTTCTGACCGGCTGGAGCTATTGGTCAAGCAATCTTCCCTTTTATCCAAGCCTGCTCTACTTCACCGCCGCCAGCGCATTGTTCCTGGATGGCGGCCGCTGGCAGGGGCTGGCCCACAACAAGGCTTTCTTCATCAGCTTCGCCATTGCCGGCATGGCCGTGCCCACTCTCCTGAACGTGCTGGGGCTGAATGTGGGCAAGTGGTTGCACAACGCCGGAGCGCTGGGCAATTGGATTCCACTGGGTATTGTCGCGGTAATGGGCTTGATGGCCTGGAAGCGGTTTGGCGCCGCCAACACGTTCAGCCGCGCCACGCTGACGCCCAGCACCCATCTGCACGACATTATTTTCTGGTCGACGATCGCGTTCGCCTTCGGCGGCGTGGAATCGGCATCGACCATGGGTGAGGAGATACGCGACGCGCGCCGCCTGGTGCCGCCGGCGGTGCTGGTGGGCGGCCTGATTATCACGCTGAGTTATCTGCTGGGGACGCTGGGCGTGCTGCTGGCGCTGCCCCACGCGGAGGTGACGGGCTTGCAGGGCATTATGGAGGCGGTCCTGCGCATCGCCGGGCGCCTGGGCATGCCGCAGGCCGTTACCGTGGTGGCGCTGCTGATCACGGTGGGCAATCTCGGGGCTGTCGGAGCCTGGCTGGCCGCCACGGCGCGCCTGCCGTTTGTGGCGGGATTGGATCACTATTTGCCATCCGCTTTTGGCCGGCTGCATCCGCGCTGGGGAACGCCTTATGTGGCGCTTTGGCTGCAATTCGCCTGCGGGGTCGTCTTCATTTTTCTTAGTCAGGCAGGCACCAGCATTCGCGGGGCTTACAACGTGCTGGTCAGCATGAGCATCATCGCGTATTTTATCCCCTACCTGTTCATTTTTGGCGCGCTCATCCGCGTGCAGAGGGAGGCGGCGGGCCCTTCCGTGGCGCGCATTCCGGGGGGAAAACCGGTGGCGATCCTGCTGGGCTGCCTCGGCCTCTGCACCACCTCCATTACCATTTTTCTTTCCCTGCTGCCGGCGCCCGATGACCCTCACAAGACCCTGGCCGTGATCAAGGTGATCGGGCTTTCGGCGCTGACGATAGGGATTGGAGCGGGCCTTTATCTGGCCGGCGCCAGGAGGGCTGCACGTGTGAAGCGTGCGGAGAGTGTGGAATAAGATGCGGGAAATCGCCAGTCCGGACGCGATTGGAGGACCGGGCAAAGGCTGGCGTGGAGTTATGCCCGCGGCGATCGCAGCTTTGAATTACGCGGGCTCAATGAATGCGGCCGATGCGCCCACCCAGGTCTGGTCGCGATTCTGGTCCACGCCCATCATAGCGCCGCGCCCGGTGCGCAGCAGCAGATTGACGGCGACCGGCTCCTCTTCCCAGATCAGCATCACGCGCACTTCCGCCTGGGTGATTCCGGCCGGAGTGTCAATCAAAGGCGTAAACCGGACTCGCTGCTGCAGCAGGTACTCGCCGCGGCGCTCGGCCGGAATGGCGTCAATCTGCTGGCGTGTGGGGCCAATCAAAACTCCCAGGCCCGAAAATGAAAACAGCGGCTTCAGGACAAAGTTCTCGAGGTCCGCGGGAAGCTGCTCTACACCATGCAGAAATTGCGCCCGGGGCACAAAGGGATGATCGATGAAGGGCAGCGAAAATTTGCTGAGGCGGAAAAACCAGTTGGGATGCCCCGCCCATTCCACGTCCAGATCGTCGCGAAAATCGAAAGGCGGATGCAGTTGCCTGCGCAAGAGTTCATCCACAATAACGCGGTTGTAGATGCGATGGATGGCGGCCTTTTTTCCCTCCGCGCGATAGAAAAGCTGCCGGCCTTCGCGGCTTACCTCCATAAGATTCACCACTGGAATGCCGCAGAGTCTGGAGGTCAGCAGAAAATCCGGCAGCGTCTTCTGGCCCATCGGGTCGATTTCAAGCAGAACAACGTGCCTGGGGTCGCGCCCGCCCAGCACCGCTTGCCGGAACATCCGTTGGTATTCCTGCTCCGGCAGGCCGCCGGGCAACGAATGGAGTGAGTCATCAAGTTCATAAACTTCGCGATAGGCGCGGGAAAGCTCAAGCTGAAAGGCATAAAGCGAGGGGAAGCCCTGCATCTCCACCAGGCGCGGCTCAATAGCCCCCGAATCCAGCCTGACCAGGCCGAAATCCGCCTGCACAAACAGGGGGTGGGCAGATTCGCCCGGCACGCGGAATTGATTGGGCACGGCCTGCCGGGAGGCTTGCATGGCGGCCGCGTTGGCAAAGAGTTGATGCAGAATCTGCTGGCTGGTTTCGACCAGAAGCCTGACCAGAGATTCAGGCAGAAAGCACGGGGTCTCGCTGTTGCGGAAACGGACGGGCGTGCCGCAGCGGGCTTCCAGCACGGCCAGAAAGCGGTCATACGCCTCCGGCCGATAACGCTGATTGAATTGCTGGCGCCAATGCGGAATCACTCGCTGCCTCCGGCAACACCAGGGGCCGGCATGACTGCCGGGTTGCATTCCTATCATAGCCATGCAACCGGGAAGGAGGAAGGCTAAAGGCAAGCGCGGACTTCAGCGGCGTTAAGGCTGAGATGGGGCGCGCCAGGCGGCGCCCGGAGTTGTCTAATTTTTCAGGTCTGCCGCGGCCGCCGGAAAATGCACAGCTTCGGCGATGGTTGAAAGGCTGAAACCGGCAGCTTCAAGTTCGCGGCGCAGATTGCCGCTCAGGAAAACTGCCAGCTCCCTTTCGCGATCCTGCACATACTTTGAGAGAACGGCCAGGCTGCTGTCTACGAGGCCGGGGTGGCACATCACTTCAAAACTCTCTGCATCGGGATGCGCTTCCGCCGACTGCCGCAACAGCGTGATCAGGCGCGCTGCCGAAAGCTCGCCGCCATACCATCCGGTAATCGTTTCACCCACGCAGGGTACGCCTTCCGCCTGCAACTGGCTCCGCATCCGGGCGTCAATGGCGCGGGCGGGAAGCGAATAGCGTTTGGCAATCTCACAAAAGGCCGGAAACGCCGCGGGCAGACGGTGTATATGATGGTGGCTATCCAGATGAGTTGGTTCGATTCCAACCCGCACCAGAAGCTCAATTTGAGCCTGCCATTCCGCTAAGATCTCCGAGGTTTGCGGGGCTGTTACTTTCTTCCGGCTGCCGGGGAAGCGGCCGTCCGCATCCACCAGAGAAGGCACGCACTCAGGCGGCAGCACCGGCCGCCCGCTGGTCAATTGCAGATGCGCGCCGATACGGCCCGGAATCGCCGGGGCCCATCGCGCCAGCCGCTCCTTCGCTCCGTGAACACAAGCCATGGCAGTCGTTGCCGTCAGACCTCCCGCCTGAATGGCTTTTACAATCCCCGAACAGACGCCTTCACTCAGTCCAAAATCATCGGCATTGGTGACAACGGGTATCAAAAGTTCCTCCTGCCTGGCCCTTTACTTTTCTTCCTGAATAAATAAGGTCTACGGCATCTGAGGTAAGTGACGTTGCCGCAAAAATATACCCCTGCCAACAAAAAAATTGTGCTCAATGCGTATATTTTTTGGAACTCCAGCCAACCTTATTCACAGGAGGGAATAACCGATGCAGCGGGCTATGTTTTATTGCCAACAGGTAATGGGGATCGGGCATTTGGTACGCAGCTCGGCCGTTGTCCAGTCACTGGCCCGGCGCTTTGAGGTGCTTTTTGCGGTTGGCGGCAGGGTTTCCTCCCAGTTCAAGTTTCCCGATAGCATTCAGGTGTTGCGGTTGCCTCGCCTGGAAATGGATGCCGGTCTCGAACATCTGTTGCCCTGTGATTCCTCCCTGGATCTGGAGCAGACCAAACTGCGACGCCAGCAGGAACTGCTGCAGGCGTTTCGGAGCTTTCAGCCGGATGTGCTGGTGACCGAACTGTTTCCTTTCGGGCGCAGACAATTTGCCTTTGAACTGGAACCGCTTTTGGAGTTGGCGCGCCGTGGCGGCAGCACTCTGATCGTCTCGAGCGTGCGAGACATTCTGGTAGCCAAGGGAGACCGCGAAAAGCACGAGCGGCGCGCCGTTAAAGCGCTGAACCGCTACTACGATCTGGTGCTTGTTCACAGCGATCCCAACTTCCAGAAGCTGGAAGAGACCTTCTCAAGGCTGCCGGATGTAAATTGCCCCGTTGCCTACACTGGCTATGTGACGCAACTGGGGGCCGGGTCCGAATCCCGAAGTGTGTTCGCGCCGGATCAGCGGCCCTTGATTGTTGTTAGCGACGGCGCGGGCCAGTGCCCCAGCGGGCATCAATTATTGCGAAGCGCCATGCGGGCTGCCGCCCTTCTGGATAAGGTGATCCCACATCGTTTCCAGTTCTTCGCCGGCCTCAATATGCCCGACGAAGTTTATGCGGAATTAGACGCCTTGGCCAGGTCCGCCAGGAACGTCCAGCTTGCCCACTACACACCCAGCTTGCCTGCGGTTGTGAGGGAAGCCGGGCTTTCCATCAGCATGGCCGGATATAGCACCGTGATGGACGTTCTTTGTACCGGAGTGAGGGCTCTGGTTTATCCCGTTGTCACAGGCCTGGAGCAAGAGCAAAGTCTGCGCGCGGCCAAACTGGCGCAGCGCGGCGTGCTCGGTGTACTCACACCGGAAGACCTGGCGCCGGAAAGGCTGGCGCTGGAAATTCAACGCGCCCTGCGCCGGGCGCCCGCGCCGCTCGCATTGGACCTGAACGGCGCTGAAAATTCGGCGCGCTTGCTGGACGAATTCGCTTTACGGCGTGCCAACACGCAACCCCTGTTCCGAACTGCTGTGGGAAGGGCATGATGCACATCTGACCTTGGCTTCCCAACCAGCTCTCAAGTAAGCAAAGAAAGGGAAAAGGATTCTCGGATTATGAAGTCACACGTGTATAACGAGCCGGGCTTGTCGGTCCGGAACATTCATCAAGGCGATAGCGGGCGTATACAGCAGCGCTCGAGGAAGCTATCTTCAAGCAGGATCTTTGGGCGCATCTTTTTGGGGCTGCTTGCCCTGGTCGTCACCCTGCCCTCAGGCGCGCTTCGCCTGGCCGCGCAGCAGGCTGCCGGCGCCATTCAAGGTAAGGTGCTTGACCCGACCGGCGCCGTGGTACCCGGCGCAAACGTTGTGGTTTTACGCGGCGCCAAAACCGTGAAACAGCTTTCCACCGATGAGGCCGGCAACTTTACGGCCGCCGGCCTGGCGCCCGGCGCATACACCGTGCGGGTAAATTCGACGGGCTTTGCCGAGTACGTGAGCGGCGTGCTGCAGGTGGCTGCCTCAGCCGTAGTCACGCTTGATGCCACGCTGATTATCGAAGGCAGCCAGCAGCAGGTAAACGTTACTTCCACCACTGGACATGGCGTAAGTATTGCCCCCGGCGAAAATGCCAGCGCCATGGTGCTTACCGGTCCGGACCTGGACGCGCTTCCGGACGATCCTGAAGAGCTCGCCTCCGATCTGAAGGCCCTGGCCGGACCCACCATCAAGTCCAAAGGCGCCATCTTCATGATCGATGGTTTCACGGGCGGTCACATTCCACCCAAAGACGCCATTCAGGAGATTCGCATCAACCAAAACCCTTTTTCGGCGGAGTACAGCGACATCGGCTTTGGGAGAATTGAGATTCTTACCAAGCCGGGCTCCAGCGCGGTGCACGGCGCATTCTCCCTGAAGGGGAGTGACAGCGTTCTAAACTCCCGCAACCCTTACACCAACGTCAAACCGGCGTATAACGCCGAGGATTTGACCGGCGACCTGGCCGGCCCTCTCAGTCAGAAGGCCTCCTACTTTCTGGATTTTGAAGGCCGGCACGCGAACGAGAACGAAATCATCAACGCCACCGTGCTCAGTCCGGCGCTGAGCATAACTCCGATCGCCCAGAGCGTGAACACCCCTGAAACTGACGCGGCGGGCGGGGGAAGAGTGGATTATCAGCTCACGGAAAAGAACTCGCTGAGCATGAGGTACGAATACCGGTATACTTCGCAGTCCAACACCGGTGTGGGCGGTTTCACGCTGCCCGAGCGCTCCTACAATCTGAATGACACACTCAATACGCTGCAACTGGCCGATTCCGAAGTGATCTCCAATTCAGCAATCAACGAAACCCGGCTGCAATTCACCCGCGACGCGCTGGGCCAGGCCGCCAGCACGTTTCAACCCGCCATCAAAGTGCTGGACGCCTTCACCGGAGGCGGCGCCCAGATCGGCAACTCGTTTCACAATGAGAACCGCTGGGAGCTGCAGAATTACACCTCTCTCACCCGAGGGCATCACACGCTCACTTTTGGCGGCCAGGCCAACCTCGCCAATCTCTATGACAGTTCACCCCTGAATTTTGAAGGACAGTTCGTCTTTTCCGGCGGGCAGGGACCGTTGCTGAATAGCCAGAACAACGTTGTGCTGGGTGGCAACGGCCAGCCGGTTCTGATCCCGCTTTCCTCGATTCAAGTCTACCAGCGCACCCTGCAACTGCAGCAGCTCGGCTACTCCATGCCGGCTATTATTGCGCGCGGCGGCGGCGCTTCGCAGTTCACCGTGGCCGGCGGCCAGCCCGCGTCCTCGCTGCAGCAGATCGACGTCGGCCTTTTCCTGCAGGATGACTGGCGTGTCAGCCCCTCCTTTTCCATCAGCCCCGGTTTCCGCTGGGAGGGCCAGAATGACATCCACGACTGGCGCGACTACGCTCCCCGCATGGGCCTGGCCTGGATGCCTCACGGTCGCGGCGGGCGCACCGGCAACACCGTCATCCGGCTTGGGTCGGGAGTTTTCTACGACCGCTTCAACGAAAACAACTTTCTCCAAACCCTGCGCTTCAACGGCATAACCCAACAGCAATTCATCATCAGCAACCCCGCGTTCTATCCCCAGGTGCCAAGCCTTGCCTCGCTCGAAAGCCTGGGCCAGCCGCAAACCATTCAGACACTCGACCCCAACCTGCGCTCGCCCGGCATCTTGCAGTCCTCGGCCGGCGTTGAGCAGCAGTTGCCCTTCGGCGTTGTGGCCTCGGTCACTTACATCAACACCCACGGCTGGAACATGTTCATGTCGCGCAACATCAATGCCCCGCTGCCGGGCAGCGGCCTTACGCCATTCCCGGGCGGCAACATCTATCAGTACGAGTCCGCCGGCAAGTTCAACGAGAATCAGATCGTCGCCAACTTCAACCGCAGTTTCAAAGGTCGCATGGCCCTGTTCGGCCGCTACACCTACAACCGCGCTTTCAGCAACACCGATGGACCCAACAGCTTCCCCGCCAACCAATACAATCTGGCCGCCGAATACGGCCGGGCGGCAACTGACATCCGCCACAACCTAGTGCTGGGCGGTTCGCTGCTTGGACCGTTCCGCACTGACCTCAGCCCGTTTCTGCTGGTGCGCTCCGGCGCGCCTTTCAACATCATCACCGGCTACGATAACAACGGTGATTCGCTTTTTACTGACCGTCCGGCCTTCGCCACCAATCCCAATGCGCCCGGTGTTGTCGTTACGCCTTACGGCGCCTTCAACCCCAATCCGGCGCCCGGCGCGGCTCTTATTCCGCGCAATTATGCCCAGGGGCCGGGATTTGCCAGTTTAAACATGCGCTTTGGCCGCACCTTCGGCTTCGGACCGGAGTCTTTTGCCGGCGGCCATCACAAGTCCAAGGTCAAGCTGGAGTCAACGGATCACCGTTACAACCTGACGGTCTCGGTTATCGTGCGCAACCTCTTCAACCTGACCAATCCGGGAATTCCGATCGGCAACCTGAGTTCTCCGCTGTTCAACCAGTCGAACTGGCTGGCCGCGGCCTCCGGCGCCTACGATCCCGCCTACGGCAACAATCGCCGGCTCATGTTCGATGTCCGGCTGAGCTTCTGATGGGCGGCCCGGCTTCCGGTCGCTACGCAGGCCGCCGGTGGCCGGGTAGATCTGCTGTGAATTGTCTTGGGAATTACAGGCAGGTTTCTTTGCGCGGCCTTGCTTTGCAACACGTGGATCACATGTGGAGAACAGGGCCGCATCGCGTCGGCAGTTGGGCCAAAGGGGCGTCTAACAAGGCGCCCCTTCCGTCTGATCGCAATTACGGTTGGCGGCGATTACGGGAAGATGCCGCGCATGCGAGTTGCTTCCGCCACGCGGCCTACGGCCACAATGTAGGCCGCGGTCCGCATGTGGGTCTGGTACTTTTCGCCGGCCGCGTAAACGTCGCGGAAGGCCCGCTTCATCACTATTTCAAGCTTCGAATTCACCTCGTTTTCTTCCCAGAAGAACGACTGCAGGTCCTGCACCCACTCAAAGTAGCTCACGGTAACGCCGCCGGCGTTTGCCAGAATGTCGGGGATCAGGAACACCCCGTTCTCCGCCAGCACCTCATCCGCGCCCGGCGTTGTAGGGCCGTTGGCGGCTTCCACAACAATGCGAGCCTTTACATCATGCGCGTTGCCCAGGTTGATCACATTTTCGAGCGCCGCCGGAATCAGGATCTCACACCGCAGCGTCAGCAACTCCTCGTTGCTGATGGGCGACGATCCTGGCAGGCCCACTACGCTGCCGGTCTGTTCTTTGTGCTCGATGGCCTTTGCCGCATCGATGCCGTGAGCATTGTAGATGCCGCCGCGCGAATCGCTGGCAGCGATCACTTTGGCCTTTTTTTCGGCAAATAAGCGGGCGGCAATGCTGCCCGCGTTGCCAAATCCCTGGATCGCCACGCGCGCCCCGCGCATCGGAATGCCTTTCTCCTTGCAGGCCTCCTCCGCCACAAACAGGCAGCCGCGAGCCGTGGCTTCGCGCCGGCCTTGCGAGCCTCCCAGAGAAAGCGGTTTGCCGGTCACAATCCCCGGCGAGGAATAGCCTACGGTCATGGAATAGGTGTCCATGATCCAGGCCATGGTCTGGGCGTCGGTGTAAACGTCGGGCGCGGGAATATCCTGCTCCGGACCGATGATGGGCAGAATCTCGGATAGGTACCGGCGCGTCATGCGCTCCAGCTCGTCGCGCGACATATGCTTGGGGTCGCAGATAATGCCGCCCTTGGCGCCACCGTAGGGAATATTCACCGTGGCCGTCTTCCACGTCATCCACGCGGCCAGCGCCTTTATTTCGTCCAGCGTTACGTTGGGATGATAGCGGATACCGCCTTTCGCCGGCCCGCGCGTCATGCTGTGCTGTACGCGAAAGCCTCTAAAAACCTTGATCGATCCGTCGTCCATGCGTGTGGGAACGGAAACTTCCAGCACCCGCTTGGGATTGCGCAGAACCTGCCGCATGCTCTCATCAAGCTTCAGAGCGTCTGCGGCCAATTGAAACTGCGTTTGGGAAATGTTGAATGGGTTCAAATCCTCACGGGCCGCGGCTTGCGCGCCGGAGGCTGGAGGTCGTCTGACTGCTGTAGCCATCGTCTGGTCCTCCCTGGCGGAATTGGGGCCCGATGAAGGACGCTTGCGGGGGCAGTTACTTAAGGCGGCGGCGAGCGCCTGGCACCGAACTCAAGCGCAGTGTACCACAACATAAATTTCTTTTATAGGGTCCATAACTTTCATTTATATGCGTTGATGCGCCCACCCCCTTTTGCTTTTTCCTTCACTTTGCCTCAACTTCATTATTTCACATTGATTGCCCGGCCGAATTGGCCATGTGCCTGCCCCAGCAACGCGCCGTGCTTGCCATCAATATTGCCCGCTCAGCAGCCGCTCAATGCGCTTTTTGATGGGCGGATGCGTGGAAAACAGGCTGGAAAACATCTCGCCGCTGGTAAGCGGCTGGCAAATATAAAGGTGCGCCATGGAAGGCGCCACCAGCATGGGCACGCGCTTCGAATATTGATCGATCTTTTCCAGCGCGCGCGCCAGCCCCTGCGGATTGCCCGTAATATGGGCGCCGGTGGCGTCGGCTTCATACTCCCGCGAGCGCGAAATGGCCAATTGAATCAGGGTTGCGGCCAGCGGCGCCACTATCATCATAAACAGCGCGGAGATCGCACCGCCGCGCCGGTTGTCGTCGCCTCCGCCGCCAAAGCCGGCAAACATCTCCGCGTACATGGTCATTTGGGCAATCCAGGTGATGGCCCCGGCAATGGTTGCCACCACCGCGCTGGTCAAAATGTCCCGGTTGCGCACGTGGCCCAATTCGTGCGCCAGCACGCCCTCAATTTCCTCGTCGTTGCACAAGTCCAGAATGCCCGCCGTCACCGCTACCGAGGCGTGGTTCGGGTTGCGTCCGGTGGCAAAGGCGTTCGGCGAATCGGTGGGGATCAAATAGATTTTGGGTACGGGTATATTCGCCTTGGCGGCCAGGCGCTCCACAATCTGGTACAAGCGCGGCGCCTGCTCGCGGCTGATGGGCTTCGCGCCGCTCGATGCCAGCGCGATCTTATCCGAGAAAAAGTACGCCCCCAGATTCATCACGGCGGCGAACACCAGCGCCAGGGTCAGTCCGCTGCGTCCCCCCCAGGTATTGCCTATCGCCAGCAGCAGACCGGTCATCAACGCCAGCAGAAGGGTGGTCTTAACGTTGTTCCACATTGTCCTCTCCCTCAAAGTACTTCCCTATGTAGTTTATCCTAATCCTCTTCCCAAGTATTGGATGCCGGCGAGCGCGGTTGTGGCTTGGCAGGGCCTGAGCCGTGTAGCCGCGGCTAAACCCTGCGCCGCCCGCTGCCTGCGGTTGCGTCCAGGGCCTCTGCAATGGTAGGCTTGCCACAGCGCAGGGGGTGGGCCAATTCTGCATTCCGGCCAGCACCCGCCAGCCTGCGCCATTAAAGTGTTGATTCTGCTTATGAACCGTTACGAGGGCAAGACCTTTGAGAATCAGCATCTGGTGCTTGATGACGGCATCTTCATCAACTGCATCTTCCGCAATTGCAGCCTGGAATATGCCGGCGGCGACACCTATGTGCAAAACTGTCAGGGTGAAGGCTGCCAACTGATTTGGCGCGGCGCTGCCCAGCGCACCGTCTTTCTGCTGCAGGGCCTGGGACTGATGGCGCCTGCCCAGCCCATGCCCGCCGGCAACCCTCCCAACCGTGTGCAGTAGATAGCCTTCCCGCGGCAAGCGTTCGCGCCGCAAGCTCGCGTGGCGAGCAAAACCCGCCCACATTAGAAAATCGCCTCGCCCCCACGCCAGCCCGTGCCGTGTCATCCTGAGTCGCGGTTTGCGCGGCGAAGGATCTCGCCCTGGCTGTTTCCGGCACGTTGCCCCCCGGGCGTGGCGAGCAAAACCCGCGTGGCACGGCGCCGTGTCATCCTGAGTCGCTACCCCGCGCCCCTGGGAACGGGTTCGTAGAGCCCCGGAGGGGCGGCATAATTTAGCCCAGCGCGGCTGCGCTGGGATGGCCAGCCAAAATAAGATTCCCGCCAGCCCCGGCAGGGGCGGCATCTCCCAACCTGATTTCCGCAAACGCACCATGGATGCCGCCCCTGACGGGGCTGAATGAAGATCATTTTGCGCCCGCCTGTCCCATGGCTTACACCATGGGCTATAGGATGCCGCCCTTTCAGGGCTCAAGGGAGCGCACCCCCTCATGTGGCACAAACCCGCGGAGGTTCACAAACCGAAACCTCCGTACTACCCAAGAACCCACGGCAATCAAAGCGTGCCGTGGGTTTTTCTTTCGAGGCCCAGGCGGGCAGGGCAAGCCCAGCCCCTACAAGGCGCTCCCGGGCTTGACAGCCCGTAATTACTGTAATAAATGTAACTTGCCAGTGGGCGGATTACCTCTTCCCGCTACCAGTGACACTCGCGCGGTTCAAGTGGAAAAAGATGAAGAGATCAGTCGGCGTGACGTCCGCCAGTGTTGTCCTACTGATCGGCAGCGCACTTATGCTCCTGATAAGCGCCGCAGCCGTCTTTGCCGCTGTCTTGAAGTTGTCAGTAACACGCGGCCCGCTGGGGCCGGCAATGGTTGCAATGGGCGGCGCGTTTTATCTGGCGATGGCGGGCTGGGGCGCCGGGACCGCCGTCGGGCTCTTTCGGCTGCGCAACTGGGCCCGTGTTTCGGTCCTCACCTTGAGCGTTCTGGCGCTCGCGTTTTGCACCATCATCCTTGCGTCATTTCTCATGGTATTCACCCGGGTGCGCGGCCCAAATCCGCAAGTGGCCAAAGCGATGCTCGAAAGTATGGTGGGGAGTTGCGCCGTACCCATGGCTATCTCAGTGTGGTGGCTGCTTCTGTTCACGCGAACTGGGGTCAGGCAACAGTTCGCAAGTGCGACGGTCAAGGTTCACGGCTCGCAGGCGCCCGGCAGGCGGCCTCTCAGCATCAGCGTCATCGCTATTTTCCTTATGGTCGATGCGCCGGCCAGGCTATGGCAACTGTTCCTCACCATGCCGACGAGGGCAATGCACATCCCCGTCATCCTCATGGGCGCCTTGATTTCCGGATGGTGGGCAACGGCTTTTACGTCAATCCTCATCCTTGCGTCTCTCACCCTGGGAATAGGCCTGTGGCGGTTAAAGCCCTGGGCGCGCACGGGGGCGATAGTCTACTCCATCTTTACAATGGTCAACGTTATCTCCTTTGTGCTCAGGCCTGCCAGCTTAGATCGAATGGTCATGGCGCTGACCAGAACAGATGCAGCCTTCGGCTTAAGCCAGCAACGACTTCCGCACAGCTTTTTCTGGATCGTTGCCTTACCGGGCCTTGCGCCTGCCGCGTTTGCACTCTGGTTCCTTTTCAAACGCAAATCAGCGTTCGACTCCCCCGTCACGCATGCCTCCAGCGGTTCCATTGCGTGACGCGGGCATTTTATAACCAGAACATTGCGCTCCCCGCGCGGTCCCCGTCTGTACAGCAGCGTCGCTTCGGCGTTCTGTCCCATTTTCCGCCTTTATCCGCCCAACTCACTTTCTGCGCCGTCGAGGCGCGGACCCCCCGCCCCCGGCCCGCGCCGTGTCATCCTGAGCACAAGCTACAGCCGGAGTCGCTACCCCGCGCCCCTGGGAACGGGTTCGTAGAGCCCCGGCAGGGGCGGCATAATTTAGCCCAGCGCGGTAGCGCTGGGATGGCCAGCCAAAATAAGATTCCCGCCAGCCCCGGCAGGGGCGGCATCTCCCAACCCGATTTCCGCAAACGCACCATCGATGCCGCCTCTGACGGGGCTGAATGAAGATCCTTTTGCGCCCGGCTGTCCCATGGCTTACACCATGGGCTATAGGACGCCGCCCTTTCAGGGCTCAAGGCAGCGCACCCCCTCTTGTGGCACAAACCCGCGGAGGTTCACAAACCGAAACGTCCGCGCTACCACCCCCCCGCCCACATTAGAAAATCG